>Ga0066832_10000647_pt1 | contig 10809 bp, 9 predicted proteins | sample ETNtaG_35_FD_66731 | JGI IMG/M metagenome (GOLD analysis project Ga0066832, IMG submission 66731) | Marine microbial and viral communities from oxygen minimum zone, Eastern Pacific Ocean - ETNP201306PF51B | ecosystem: Environmental > Aquatic > Marine > Oceanic | place: Pacific Ocean: Eastern...
CCTACCGCAAGGGAGAAGGCAAAGGGCGAACCATGAACCGGCTTTCATTCCATTCTTTGCGGCACAGCTTCAACACCATGCTGGCGAACAAGGGTATTGCCGGTGAGGTCAGGCAACAACTGACAGGACACAGTTCTGACGCTATGAACCAGAAATACACTCACCTTGAACTGGAGAGGCTACGGGAAGCGGTAAGTGTGATTCCCAATTTGTAGAATTACTTCCCTTCAGCTTTCAATTCTTCACCCGTCTTGCCGCTGTGTTTACGGAGGAGGTCGGCGATTTCATTCCCATCAGATCCGGGTTTGTTAGCCCAGTCGAGTGGAGTTTTACCTAAATGATCCTTCACATTCACATCTGCGCCATTGGTGATATGAAGTTCCACATTTTCTTTGCTTTTGAAAAAAACCGCCGAATGCAAAGGAGTCCATCCAAACTTGTCCTCACTCATGTCTTCGCGCGGTGGTCTTGCCGCCGTGTTTGCGGAGGAGATCGGCTGTTTCGAGGTTGCGTTTGCTCTGGGTGGCCAAATCAAGCGGTGTTCGCCCACTCTCGCCCTTTGCATTCACATCCGCGCCATTGGAGATAAGCAGTTCGACGATTTCCTTGCGACCTTCAAAAGCCGCCTCATGCAACGCAGTCCATCCTTCATCACTCTTCGCATTTACATCCATGCCAGCGGCCAAGTGTTGTTTGACGGCTTCGATGTTTCCTTTAGCGATAGCTTGCCACATAGGAATGTCAGGTGCTTCTACTTTGGGCTCCGGTGGTTCTGCCTCTACAGCTTCGACAACGGGGTTCAGCCGGTTTCCCTTCAGTTTTCAATTCTTTACCCGTCTTGCCGCCGTGTTTGCGGAGGAGTTCGGCAGTTTTGGTTCGTTTGAATCGGATCGCAAAATCTAGTGATGTCTGATCATTCTTAGTCTTCGCATTCACATGCGCGCCATTGGAGATAAGCAGTTCGACGGTTTCCTTGCGACCTCCAAAAGCCGCCTCATGCAAAGCAGTCCATCTATTCTTATTCTTCGCATTCACCCTCACCAGCAGATAGCCCGCGTCTCGACCTCTATGTTACCAGAATTGGCAGCACCACAAATACAAATCTTCCACAAATATTCCGTGCTTGAACCTTGGCCGTTGGCTGTTATCCGTGGTCGTCGTCATTATATTGACTGTTTTAAAGACGTTTTAACTTTTGCAGCGACATCAAGCGCGACGAGGAGTTGGCCGAAAGTGTGGGTTATCACAGACGACTGATACAGCGTGATGGGTTACTCGTATGGCACTTCCATTAAAATACGGGGTCTTCTTTTCTGCGTCTGTCCGCGGAACGCCGAGTGCGGCACTGGTTCCAGATGGACCTCTGGATGGCAGAGTTCCGTGCGGAAAAGTCCCGAATGTCATGAGAAATCGCTCGGTTGATCACACCATGCGATGTCCCGAGGACGGTGGGTAATGCGGCGTTTACCGTTCTCAAAAAAGGACTTGCAACTCCGCTATTCATCTGTAAGTTGATCGTTAGTCGAAGTCTCCGATCTCCGTAAGAGATTGTTTTTTGACGATACCTCTTGAAACCGAGAATTGCTGAGGTTTTGACTGATTTCCGCCAATCTCGCTAGGTACCCTTTCAGGCAACGCTTGATTAAGGACTGACGTATAACTTTGCCCATTGCCACCTGAACTGATCAGACCTAGTGGGTCGGCAAGCGTGTTTTGATGAAAAAAGATGATTAATTCCGTGGTTCCAAGCGCGATCATACTTGCCGCAGGCATGGGTTCGCGCATGCGAGTGTTAGGCAAGCAGATACCCAAGGGATACATTCGCCTGGGTGGCAGCGTGATTCTTGAAGAATCCATCTCACACCTCGTGGCGGTTGGCATAAGACACATAGTGATTGTCACCGGCCATCTCGCGGAGTTTTTTGAGCCTCTTCCTGCCAAGTATGACGGCATCGTGCAATTGGTGCACAACCCCTTGTACGCCGAGTCTGGCAGCATGTATTCGCTGTACTGTGCTCGCCATCATTTGGATGAGGACTTCCTATTGCTTGAATCCGACATCATCTACGAGCGCAAAGCCCTCACGTCTTGTTTGGAGAATTCTAATAAAAACACAGTATTACTTTCAGGTTATTCGAATTCGAGCGACGAGATCTTCGTTGAGACCAACCTAGAAGGCCACTTGGTGTCCATGTCCAAGAACCGCGATGACCTTGGAGCCGCGATCGCGGGGGAGTTTGTCGGAATTTCGAAGATCTCTCAGAGGCTCTTTGGAGTGATGCTCAGTAGTGCGAAGGAGAGCTTCCTCACTACACGCCACGTGGACTACGAAACAGATTGTTTGGTGTCGAGCGCCAGACTCGTAGATGTGAATTGTCACCTCGTCGAGGATCTCATCTGGTCGGAGATTGACGATGCGTCGCATCTCGGGCGGGCACGAAATGTTATTTATCCGCGGCTCCAGAAAAAGAACGATGGGAACGGCTTTTTTTTACCGAGCGTACAGCCCGCGTGAATCACCGTCAAACTCCAAGCGCGGCAATATGGCTGTGCTATTTTCCATTGTCGTGAATAAGCCGGACTATCAGTTCTCATTATGAAATGAATGTCGTGGATAGCAACCTCAGCAAGTTCAAGCTCGTGGGATTTTTCGACCAGCGGAACTTGATCATTCGTCACATTCATGATTTCTTCGAGACCGCGAATGAGCACCAGATTCGTGCCTGTATCATGTTCGGCACGCTGCTGGGCAAGCTGCGGCACGACGACTTCATCCCCTGGGATGACGATGTGGACATCGTCATCTTTGACCTCGACGCCTTCCTGGAGCACTGCGCGCCAGAGCTCGAGCGACAGGGATACATCGTTGAGCCCGACGTCCGAGACGGCAAGAGAATGGGATGCAGAATCTATCATAAAAGTGGCGCGGAGGTCCCAGGCAAGCCTCGCCTGCGGTTCCCCTGGATCGGAATCTGGGAGCACGAAATCGGGAGAGACGGGCAGATTGTGCTCCCACCCGAAGATACACGATACAGGCATGAGGATTTTTTTCCCCTCGGTCGTACGGATTTCTTGGGCGCCTCTGTCGGAATTCCGCATAAACCGACGAATATTCTGAACACGTATTTTGAGTCCGAGAATTGGATGGAATTTTGTGTGCTGCCTTACCGGGATCATCGGAACGGAGGAGAGCCCACAGGCTTTTCCAAGGACAAGTTCAAGTTAAAGACGGTACTGGACTACCTCGCCTCTGAGCGCCTTACCGCCCAGTGATGTGACCACGAACGATGCCCCAACAAAGGATGCCGATCGATGGCAGTACCCAACGCTCGCCAAGCCTGAATCGGACGGCTTCTACTGTTACCACATTCAGAGACGCGTTTCCGCTTGGTTTTCGGTTCGACTCGCCGGCCGCATGGGAGCCAACGCGGCCACCGGTGTCGACCTGATCTTTGGCGTCGCGGCCGCCGTGCTGGTGCTGTTCGATCACTGGTTGTGGGGCGTAGTGATGATTCAGTTGTTCGGCATCTTCTCGTGCGTTGATGGAGAGATCGCCCGAATTCAGGGCTGCTCATCGAGAATCGGTGACTTTCTGGATACGCTGACGGATCGGGGCACCGAAATGCTGCTGGTGGGCGCGATCGCGTTCTCTCTGCGCGATCGAGTGGGGGATTCCGCAAGTGTGCTCACCGCGGGCTTCGCCCTCCTCGGAGGCGTCTTCATGCTGACAACCAGTTCCGAGAAATTTCGCTCGGCCTGGCAAAAGGGATATCCCAAGCGTCGGCTCGAGAAGTTGTTTGGCCTCATCTGTGCAGGAAGCGACAGTCGCCTGTTGTTGTTGTCGATTGGACTGGTCGTGAGCGACCTCATCGGGAATGGTTCGTTTCTGTTGTGGTTGTTGTGGGCACTAGCTGCAGCAGCCTACGTCAATTTTCTCGTACGTATCGGGTTGATCTACCGACACTTCGGATCTGGCAACCCTCCCGAATCATGAATGCCACCTCTCGAAACCAGAGTGATGAGACAGATCTCGCCGAATTCATTCGCGATCGAGGCCCGCATTGCCTGATCGTTGCCCGCCACGGGGAAACTGAATGGAATGTCGAGCGTAGACTGCAGGGCCAGCAGGACATTCCGATCAACAGCCGAGGCCGCAGTCAGGCCGTCGCGACCGCGCGATTTCTGAGGAGCGTTCCACTCATTGAAATTCATTCCAGTACTCTGCAGCGCTGCCAGCAAACGGCATGTCCCATCGCCGAGGCCAACATCGGCCGACCCAACGTGGTCTCCAGCGACTTGCTCAAAGAGACCGCGTTGGGCGTTCTCGAGGGCGAGTTGATAGGCCGGCAGTCCACCGCCGAGATGACTCGGCACTATCAGGATTTTTCCAGAGACGAGATTCGCTACCGCGTGCCCAATGGCGAGAACCTGCACGATGTTGCCGTTCGTGTGCAGCGCTTCTTCATCGACCGATACCATCTCTTGAAAGGTCAGGGGACCCATCTGATTGTGGGACACAGGAATGTGAACAAGATGATCCTGAAGTACCTTCTAGGGCTGTCGTTCGAGAATGGATATCGTGTAGAGCATGAGCACCAGCGACTCTACCTCTACTTTGCCGCCTCGAAGGAGCTATGGTCCTACTGCGTGGAGGACTCCGATACTCGATTCACACGGGGATATGTCACCACGACAGACGGCGTTGTTGCATGATTGCTACGCTGACTTCCCACACCCCACCAGCACCACGGCTGCGATTGTTGTGAGTAGGAGGTGTTTCATTTCCCTTCAGCTTTCAATTCTTCACCCGTCTTGCCGCCGTGTTTGAGGAGGAGGTCGGCGAGTTCGCCGTCGGCCCAATCAAGCGGTGTTTCGCCATCTTCCTGCATCGTATTCACATCCGCACCATTGGCGATCAGCAGTTCGGCAATTTCCTTGCTCTCCCTGTGGGCCGCCTCATGCAAGGGTGTCCATCCTAAATCATCCTTCGCATTCACATCCGCACCAGCGGCTATTAGTCGTTCAGCGATTTCTTTGTGACCGTTACCAACCGCACAATGCAAAGGAGTTAATCCAACATCACCACCTTTTGCATTCACATCCGCACCGTTGGCGATTAAGAGTTCGACGGTTACCGGGACGGTGGTGTAATCGTCCGTTCGTGACCAAAGTTTGTATGCGGGCAATAAACTTGTCTAAGCACCAAGTTCTGAACATTGCCGAACCTTGCTTCTGACCAGAGAGGACGCGGCGTGAGGAGTCACAGCGTCTTGTTCTGTGTCTTTGAACAAGCAATCAACCGTACCGGTGAGCGATGAGATATACCAATCGCCGTCTTCCTAAAGCGTCCAGAATAACTATTTATACATAACTGCAGGGAGTCCACTTGACACCAACGGTTGCAGCAATCGCGTTGATTCCGCGTGACAGAACATGTGTCTACGCGGGACCGCTGCTGTATTGGTGATGACTTGTCCTGTTGGGTGCCTGCGGGCGTCTGGACACTCTCAATTTAGCTGAAGCAGAGCGGGGGGCGCGGCTCTGTCCGTCAAACAAGCAGACACATCACTGCTGCCACTGAACCGTCCCACTGTCCGGTTCATTCCGACGATTCTTCGAACGGTTCGCCGGGATTGATGCGGGAATTGAGATCCGGTTCAGCCTGCTCGCTGACGGTCGCTGCGGTGGCAACCGGCCGGCGGCGATCACGCTCATCCCAACGTCAAGCTACTTAGCAGTCTGTCCAGGGACGATCCTCGATTCGGGAACGATCGGGGCGACATCCGCCCATGTAACGCCGATGCGGATCTCATCAATACCCAACCCATGGCCCTTGAAAGAGATCTGATCTCCCATGGTGTTTACCTCAACCAGCGTCGGAGCGCCGATGTCCTTGCCGCTGACCGACCATGTGCCCGCAGCAGTCCAGTCGGGGCTGCTCAGATCGGGGTTCACGGCGATCGTAACCGTCTCCGTGCCGTCCGCGACGTTGTCGATCCTGATGCCGAGAAACACCGGTGTCCCGTAGGGCGCCGCCGTGCCGTAAACGGTCTCACTGCTGCTGCCGTCGATATCTACCAGGCTGGCCCTCAATGCTGCGCTGGCTGAATTCGCACCCGCACTGATGTTCAGCCGACCCGCACCACTGCCTTTGAGGATCAGGTTGCCCAGGTTCTGCCAGAGAACCGACGCGTAGATGGTCTGTGTCACCCCGAACAAGCCTGTGGTTGTCGCGTTGAGTGGCCTTTGGTTCCCGGACCGGGCCGGCCCACCGTCCGTCCTGTTGCCGCTGGTCACGAGCGTCCTGGCATTCCCGTCTGTGTAGGCAAAGCTGCCAGTGGGCACGTTGAAACTGGCATGACCAACCGGATCGGCTACCCAATGACCCTGGCCGGTCAGGTTGGTCGCACCCACGGCGTAGCCAAAATCTTCGTAGAACGTTGGTGCCGCGATCAGAACAGCCACCGGCTTCCAGATGCCGCCGGCCGAGAGCGTGTTCCTCACGCGGACGACAACGTGATTGGGCTGCCCCTCGTTGTACTGGTCAGTGATTTCGACGCTCACCGGCCGGTCCCCCATGGACGTGCCTGCGGCGAGGTTATCACCGATGTAACTGCCGTTGATCCAGAGCGTGTAGTTCTCATCCACCGCGCCGAAGTGCAGCCAGACCTTCTTGCCCTGCGCGGGCGGAATGACCAGGTCCACCGCGTACCAGCCATCCCCGGTGTAGTGCGGTTCCTCTTTCGTTCCCAGGATTTTGTCCCAGAAGTCGTGGGTCGAGACAGCGTTCCACGGAGACCTCTTTGGTGACGGGGCGAACCACTTCTCCGTCTCGCCAATTCTGTGCGGATCGGTGCGGAACATCCAGAACTCCGGGGCATGGGCAAAGAGATCCATTCCCGTTGGCAGTTGCTGCGCCGGGACGGTCTCCCGGGTCTCCTGCGGTCCGCCGTCCGGGTTCAGCGGCGTTGGCTCGTTCTTGATGCCCATCGGGCTAAGGGTATGGTCCAGTCGTGTCGCTTCGCCACCCCCGACAGGAACGTTGTAGAAGAAGTCGTACCCGCTGGGGTCCATGTTCGAGCGGAAGGCGACTGTCTGGCCGTCCGGAGACCACGAGAGGTCCTTGAAGGTTCGCAGGATGAAGGGGTCCGAGGCATCGCCGTTGAGATACCAGCCGCCGATCAGTTGGTGGCCGCGCAGCTCGCCGCCGGGATGCGGCTTAAGCGGCGGCGCCGTAACGAGCTCATCGAGGCCGGTACCGTCTGTACGCACGACGAAGCATCCCGAGCCGACCTCGTGGAGGTGCTTCTCAAACGTCCCGGCGATCCATTTGCCGTCCGGCGACCAGCGAATGCCGCTCACGTTCATGAATCGGTCGGCGCGGGTCAGTGCCTTCCCACGCACTGGAACCACATTCTGCGCATCAACGGCAAGTACGTCACGGCGCCCGCGATTTTGGACGATGCAGGCAATCGTATCGCCGTCGGGAGACCAACAGGGTTCCAGGTCGTTTCCAGCGCGATCGACAAGCACGCGTTCATCGCTGCCATCGCTGCCGATGACGTAGATGTCGAAGTCGCCTCCTCGGTCGCTTTCAAATGCGATGTGCCGTCCGTCCGGTGACCATGCCGGGGCACGGTCCGCCCCGGGGCTTCGAGTCAGCCGCCGCCCGTCACGTCCGTCGGCGTTCATCACATAGATTTCCCAGTCGCCGTCTCGATCCGATACGAACGCGATGCGGTCTCCATCCGAGGACCAGACCGGAGAGCGGTCGCAGAAGTCGTTGTCACTGATGTTCACGCCGGAGGTCTTGAAGGTGAACGTCCCGCCGGATCCTCCCGGCCCGATGCCGTTCTTCCAGTAGGGCTTGCTCATCGTTTCCCCGCCAGGACCTCCGGTCAGGACGGTGGCGTTGGCGCTGACCGTATAGATCTGCCCACGGCCGTTGACATAAGCCGAGAAGACAACCTTCGTGCGATCGGGCGAGAGACTCGGAGACCAGCAGTCGCCCTTGATGGCAAACACGTGGCTGTCCTCGCTATCACTTTCGCCGCCCGCGTCGACAGAGAATATCGACGTGCCGAGAACGGGTTGTTCTCTTCCCTGGTATCCGATCGGACCGTTCCTCAGGAACACCAGGGGAAACTCGCCCGACACCGGTTCGTCGGCGGGCAGTGAACGGGCGGTTGCGCGCCGGTCAGGATGTCCTGTAATTACGTCGGCAGCAACCATCCGTAACCGGTCGACGTTCACAGACCCCGTTTGCGGGTCCAGCCGCAGCCAGGCCTCCGATCTCTTCTCCATCGTCAACAGCACGCCTTGCTTCAAATTTTCGCCGCTCCAGATCGCCTCGCGCAAACCGTGCGCGTAGTACAGGTCGGTCATCGCATCGAGCACGGTCCATGCTCCGTCCGACTTCAGCCCGGGGAAGCGGATCAGAACCGACACCGATCGATCGGTGTTCACATTGTTGATGTGCACGAGGTGGTGCTTGCCGCGATGGTAAGTCCGAGCCATTACGTTGCGGCCCAGCACGGGATCACCCGACTGTTCAACCGCGGTGACAAACGTGTTGTCCTGCATGCCCTTGAACAGGAAATCTCCGACCTTGCCCTCGGTGGCTCGGATCCGTCGGGTCGCCGTGCGGTGGATGGCGTAGTCCTGAGGTCCCCACTTGCGTGACGTCCAGATCCAGAACCCGTCATGGGTGATCGCTGCATCGTAGATCCACTGCACGGCGCTGACATCCAGCTCCGGCTGTCCGCCCAAAATGCCGCCCGCCCAGGATCCCAAAATGAGCTTCATTCCGAGCTTGCGAACACGAGCATACCCGGTATTCCACCACGGCGCGGTGTGATTCATCTCGTAGTGCATTTGATCCACGACGAAGAAGGGCGCCGTAGGGGAGTGCAGACCAAGGGCCACGCCCTCGAACCGCCAGAAATCCTCGAACTCACCAGGCATGAAGCCCGGATAGGCCCCGAACACGAAGTCCGGCTTGATTGCCCATACGCGCTCGGCGCCCCTTCGGTACACGGCGCTCAGCCGGTCTCGCTGATGAGCCAGGTAATTCCTGAGCCGTCCCTGCTCCTGCAGCCACTCGTATCGGCGGTCGCGCACGACCTGCTCGCTTGAGCCAGTCTGCTGCGCGTATTTGCCAAAGCAGTCGTCGCAGTAACATATGTCATCGCCCAGTTCACTGAATCCGGATACGACCATTTCGTAATCCAGATGACAGCCGTCCACTACTCCGGACCGCGCCATATCGAGTGCATACCTGAATAGCCACTCATCAAGTGCGTTCTCATCGAACGGACAAGGTACATGCCGCCCTTGTGCGGCCGGCCACTGCTTCGAGGTCTTTCCTTCACGATTGACAGCCAGGCGCGCGCCGATCTTCTCGGCCACTCCCGTCACGCGATCGTAGTGCAGGTGGCCGAAGTAACGCAGCCCGTGTTTCCGGGCCAGACGCGCCCGCTTCAGTATCGCCGGCCGGGTCTGGCCGTAGTAGTCCTCCTTGTACCCCGGCGTGCGGTCTTTGATGTCCGTATGGAACGTCCAGTCCTGGCGATCGACAAATACCGTTGCCCCGGCGCCGGCAAGTTCCCTGATCAAATCCTCATTCGAGACCGGGGCTGCATCACCTGCGGCAGTGTCCAGATTGGGATACCTGCCGCCGAGTCGGTCCCAATTGAACCATGGCTGCCAGAAGTAGCAGATCTTCTGCTGCTCCCACCAGGGGCTATCCGGTACCGGCTGCTGCGCCCCTGCAGGCGACATCATCAGTATCAGTGCTGTCGCCAGCATGATCCCGGCCCGCCACGGGCCACGTATTACCGACGTGCTCATGTTGTTTTTCTCCGCTTACGGCTTGTCACAGGCGTCCGGTCGCGTTTGTCCGACGTACCCCGGTTATCTCCGGTCATCGATGGAATGAGTGACAATCGTGACAGCGGTCCTGTCCGCCATAGTACATTTGGCCAGGGCAACGGACAAGGATCGAGCGTCGTGACGGAGCATCCGGATCGCGTGGTTGGAGATCTGTGCAGAATCTGTTGCTGAACACCGGGGATCGGTTAGAGTGATTCGCATACCGAGTCGAACTTCAGAATAAGAGCCCTGAGCAATGTCGAGCGCTGGTGTTCACCCGAAGAAACGTCGTTCAATGCTGGTCGTGGGCGTCGTACTCGTCCTGTTCTCCCTGGAAAAGTCTGAGACTTTCGGAGAGCTTCCTGCACCGGAAGCGAAAAACCCGACGGTGTACGAGCTTCCTCAATCACACCGGTTAGTCGCATTCAGACAAACGGTGTCGGCTGAACGATCACTCGCAGAACGAGACCCTGTATTGCTGGCCCACCGCGGCGTGGTGCGACATGCTCCGGAAAACACGTTGCCTGCATTCGCCGTGGCGATTGAACTGGGAGTGTCGATCGAACTGGACGTCTACCAGACGGGCGACGGGCAACTCGCAGTCATTCACGACAACACGGTTGATCGGACCACCAACGGGAGTGGCGACGTCACGCAAATGACCATGGCCGAGGTTCGCAGACTGGATGCCGGGAGTGAGTGTCGAACTTGTCAAGCCCCTGATGAGACGAGGATTTGGTTTCATCAAACGGTTTAATATGATTACACCCCGCCAACAGCACCGCTGTGATTGTAATTAGTATGTGTTTCATTTGCCTTCAGCTTTCAATTCTTCACCCGTCTTGGCTCCGTGTTTGGCTTGGGCAAGCTTGCGCTGCGACGTTGCGCGAGCACGACCCAGTCCATCTCATCCGGAAACTTGACGTGCAGTTCGCTGCC
>Ga0066832_10000648_pt1 | contig 10780 bp, 7 predicted proteins | sample ETNtaG_35_FD_66731 | JGI IMG/M metagenome (GOLD analysis project Ga0066832, IMG submission 66731) | Marine microbial and viral communities from oxygen minimum zone, Eastern Pacific Ocean - ETNP201306PF51B | ecosystem: Environmental > Aquatic > Marine > Oceanic | place: Pacific Ocean: Eastern...
GCCTGTTCGTTGGCGGCATCGGGATCATGAACATCATGCTTGCCAGCATCAACGAACGGATTCGTGAGATCGGCACCTTCAAAGCTCTAGGTGCTACTAACCTCTCTATTTTTTTTCAAATTATGATGGAAAGTGCTACTCTTACCATTATGGGTGGATTAGTGGGCCTACCCACTTCGTTCGGAACGATTTGGGTACTCACTCAATTGATTCCTCAGCAGAACGTTCCCATCATCACATCGGAAGCCCTGTTGATAGGACTCACCTTCAGTGTCCTTACGGGGATTATTGCTGGCTTATTCCCGGCTTACAAGGCTTCCCAACTCAATCCCATTGAGGCGCTTCGGTACGAGTAAGCTCCGTTTGGTCAATCGCCTTGGCCAAAGCATGCCAAATAGGATGTCTTTACTTTCCTGTAAACTCCTTGGGCTTTCTTGCCCTGTTAATCCCGCTTACGCTTGGACTTCCTATCGTTGTCCTCGTCATCACGGTCCCGGTCATCACGGTCCCGGTCATCACGGTCCCGGTCATCACGGTCCCGGTCATCACGGTCCCGGTCCTCGTGGTGGCGGTCCTCGTGGTGGCGGTCCTCGTGGTGGCGGTCCTCGTGGTGGCGGTCACCATCGTGATCATGGTCATCGTGGCGACGATCACCGTCATGATCGTGGTCATGACCAAACAATGCGTCAGAGGTCGACGACACCGCTTTTTCGGGAATGTCTACCGTGGCGTTAAATGCCTTGCGGGTGGATTTGAACGGGTGAAACGGGGCTCCAATAGCGTAACGAGTCATCCGGAAGGGATACTTGATTACTTTACCTGTAAGGCTCTCGTGATCCCGGTGATGACTGTGATGTCCGCAGCCGACAGTGACCAACGCGGCCACCATAGTGAATAGAATGGATTGAGTTTTCATTTTTTCGTTTTTATTAGTAGATCCGCCAGCCGACAGCCAGAGGTTAATCATTATACACAAGCTGACTGGAGAAGGTTACACCATGCCTGCGGCCGCGTCAACGAGCAGCCTTGTGAAATGGCTGCCAAGCTTCCATCATTGGCCAAGCGGTGAGTGACGACGCCAACATCCACCCGGCCATCCAGCCTACCCAACTCCAGCGGCTTTATCAGGTCAGCAAGGTCATCCACTCGGCCCTCGACCAGCAGGAGGCGCTCGGGTTGATCGTGCGTGAGGCGGTTGGCCTCGTCGGTGCCACAACCGGATCGGTCGTGCTCATCAACCCCACTGACAATTTGCTCGAGATACAAGCGGCGCACGGACTGCCGGAAGGCTCCTCGCAGCTCAGGCTGCGCGTCGGCGAAGGCATCACTGGCTGGGTGGCCCAACACGGCAAACCGGCTCTCGTGCCGGATGTGCGAGAAGACGCCCGCTACGTCCAGATTCACGATCACACCCGCTCCGAGTTGGCCGTGCCCCTGGAAGTCAACGGCTCCATTCGCGGCGTGATCAACGTGGACTCCGATCAACTCAACACCTTTTCCCTGACCGACCAGACGCTGCTGACCGAGTTGGCCAGCCAGGCCGCCACCGTCATTCACAACGCCTTCCTGTATGAGCGATCTCGTATTCGGGCCAACCTGTTCGAGTCGCTCATCACCGTCGGCCAGGCGATCAACTCCGCCGTGGATCTCGACGACGCCCTCACCGCCATCACCCGCGAGGGGTGCAGCCTAATGAACGCCCGGACCAGCGCCCTGCAACTGCTCGACGAGAGCGGCGACCGGCTGGCTCTCGTGGCCTCGCACGGCGCCGAGGAGACCTACCTAAACAAGCCGGACGTTGTGGTGTCCGACAGCTTTCTCGGCTCGGTGGTGCGCCGCCAGAAGCCGATGCAGATCGAGAACATCCAAACCTCCAACGTCTACCAGCAGCAGAACATGGCGCGCAAGGAGGGACTCGTCGCCCTGCTGAGCGTGCCGCTCGTTTTCGGTGGAAGCGCCATCGGCACGCTGAACATTTACAAGGCCGACGCCTACGTTTTCTCCAACGACGAAATCCAAATCGCCATGGCCCTGGCTGAGCTCTCCGCCATTGCCATCGAGAAAGCGCGCCTGCTCGAACGCATCGTCGAGTCCGAGGAGCACCTTCGGCAAAACGAAAAACTCTCCGCGCTGGGCCTGCTCGCCGGGGAGGTTGCCCACGAGATTCGCAACCCGCTGACCGTCCTCAAGATGCTCTACCACTCGCTTGGCCTGGAATTTCCCGAGAAAGACCCACGCGCCGAGGACGTGCGGATCATGGGCGAAAAAATGGACCACCTGAATACCATCGTTGAGCAGATTCTCACCTTCGCCCGCAATGCCGAGCCGCAACTCCAGCCCACCGACGTCAACAAGCTCATCGACGACCTGCGCATCCTCGTTCGCCGAAAAACCGCGCAGCAGAATGTCGAGTTCGAAGTCCGCCTGGCCAAGGCGCTGCCGCAGATCCAGGCCGATGCGCCGCAACTGAGCCAGGTGTTCCTGAATCTCACCCTCAACGCGCTCGAGGCCATGCCGGACGGCGGCTGCCTGGCCATCGGGACGCGGGCCATTCGCCTGCCAAAGTCAGCACCGGAGCCGACGCACGTCCGGATCGAGTTCACCGACACGGGCTGCGGGATGGATGCCGAGGCACGCGAGCGCGCCTTCACCTCGCTGCTCAACACCAGCAAGCCGGGCGGCACCGGTCTGGGCCTGGCCATTGTCGGGCGGATCGTGGAAGCCCACGGGGGACGCATCAAGATCAAGTCAAGCAACATCGGCACCACCCTCAGCATCCTGCTGCCGGCAGCCGGTTAGCCGCCGGGCTTCGCGCTTGGCCAAGCGCTTGGCTGAACCGGCTGCCCTTGGCCTAGGCGAAACGGGTTCTGCCCGGGATCGCGATGGCGTAGCGGCCGTCCTCGTCCGGCAGGGTCGGCGGAGCCGCCTCCCAGCCAAGGACTTCCGGCATGGTGTTCTCTTTGGAATTCAACGCTTCGTCAGCGGTTACCATGCGGCCGGAGTAAGTCGCCATGCGGCCCATCACGGCGGTAAGCGAACTGTGCGCGCCGTAGAACGCCTCGTTGTACGGCTTGTCATTACGGATGGCGTCGAACAGGTCGTCATGCTCCTGCTGGTACGGATTTTTGCCACCGCCCGGAAAACGCCAGAGTTGAGCGCCATCATTGCCGTACAAGGCATGCGGTCCGCTCACGCTTCCCCGGCCCTTGGTGCCCTGCACGTGCTCGGAGACGCTGTTCCAGCAACCGCGGATGTGGCGACACTGGCTGAACATGTAGCTGCCGTCGCCGTATTTATACTCGACGGCGTGGTGGTCGAAAATCTCGCCATGGTCGATGCCGGTGCGAACCTCGCGGCCGCCCAGCCCCTGGCAACTCGCCGGGTGGGTGCCCTTGACCCAGTTGATGACATCAAGGTTGTGGATGTGTTGCTCGTCGATGTGGTCGCCGCACAGCCAGACGAAGTAGTACCAGTTGCGCATCTGGTATTCCATCTCAGTGAGCTTGCGGCCGGCTCTCTGCTCGAAGCTCTTGCGGTCACGCACCCAGACGCCGCCGCCGTTCCAGTAGGCGCGCGCGGAGACGATGTCGCCAATGGCACCGTCCTGGATGCGCTTGATGACTTCCTGATAGCCCAACTGATGATGACGCTGCAGGCCAACGCCGACCTTGAGATTTTTCTTCTTGGCCTCCGCTGCTGCGGCCAGCACCTGGCGGACACCCTTACCGTCGACAGCCACCGGTTTCTCCATGAACACATGCTTGCCCTGCTTGATCGCCTCGGCAAAGTGGATCGGCCGGAAGCCCGGGGGGGTCGCGAGGATGGCCACGTCGGCCAGGTCGATGGCCTTCTTGTAGGCGTCGAACCCGACAAACTTGTTATCCTCCTTCACCTCCGCCTTCAGGCCGTGTTTTCTTTCCAGCCCCTTGTGGCTGCCATCCATGCGGTCACGGAATGCATCGGCCATGGCAACAAGCTTGACGTCGCCAGAGGTGCTGAGGGCCTGGTCGGCCGCGCCGGAGCCGCGGCCGCCGCAGCCGACCAGCGCCACCTTCACAGTGTCACTGGCCTGTGCAAACGCGCCGCGCTCGATGGACAGGCTACCCAGCGCCGCCGCGCTACCGGCGATCGCGGAACTGGACTTGAGGAAATCACGGCGATCCAGCCGTGAGCCGTTTTTTAGGGTTTTCTTGCTTTGTTTCATTAGACGATGTTCGTTCAATAGTGAAAAGGAACTGCCAACAGCTTAATCCGGTTCGCCCTCGGTTGTCCAATACTTATGCATGTCCTCAGCCGAGGGAATAACCAGGGGCCGAATCACGCGAAACCCCAGGAATTGGGTTTCGGTATGGTACCAGATACTCTTGGGCAATTGTGGATCCTGTTCCTTCCAGTCGGACGAAGACGCGATCCGGACGGCGCTGCGCAGCCCCTCCGGCTTGTCCATCCACGAGCCACCGCGGACGACGCGCGGATAGAGCTCCTTGCCGTACTCGAACGGATTGGAAGCGGTGTCCTTGAACGTCGCGTAACTATCCGGGACATACTGGTCGAGTGTCCACTCGCTCACGTTGCCGTGCATGTCGTGCAGGCCCCACGGGTTGGGTTCTTTTGTGCCGACTTTATGGTACTTGAAGTTGCTGTTGCCATCGTGCCATGCGTAGTTGTCAAGCATGGAGGGATCGTCACCAAAGCTATAGGCCGTGGTGGTGCCGGCGCGGCAGGCGTACTCCCACTCAGCCTCGGTTGGCAGACGGTAGTAGTGGCCGGTCTTTGCGGTAAGCCACTTGCAGTAGGTGCTGGCTCCGTGCTGCGTCATGCTGATGGCCGGGTAATTTTCGGTGCCCATCCCGAAGCTCATCTCGACGTATGGGGTGGTGGGGCGCGCAACAGCATCGGAAACGGCGTTGAGTTTCGGCTTGTAGCCGCGAATTTTCATCACCATTTTTTCCTCCTCCTCGTAGATGAATAGCGTGTAGGCATTCCATGTCGTCTCGGTCCTGGCCATCCAGAACGGAGATATCTTCACCTTGTGTTGCGGCCCCTCGGATTCCTTCCGGCCGGACTCACCGTCGGGGCTGCCCATCACAAATTCGCCGCTTGGGATTGGAAGCATCTCAAACTTGACCCCTGTGCCAGGAATTTCATCCTCGAACGGCTTCATGGTTGGCTCAAGTTGCTCGATGAGTTTTTCTATCGCGATCCCTCGAATATCAACAACCACCTTGGGCGCACCGATGATACTTCCGCCGGTTTCAGGTTTACCGATGTCACGGCGAACCTGCTTAAGCTTAAGCCCCTCCGGCCAAGCGGCTCCCTGCACGATCCAATCGCGCAATTTGTCGAGTTGTTCCTGTGGCAAAGGCCCGCCTTTTTTCTCTGGTGGCATCAAATCGTCGTGATCAGCTGGAAGGATTGAAGTGAGGTAAAGCGTGCTCTTCTCCAAATCGAAGGGTACCACGGATGGATCCACCTCACCGCCCTCGAAGGCATATTTGCGTTCGTCCAAACGCAGATCGCCCTTGTCATGTTCCTCGCGGTGGCAACTCACACAGGACTCCTCCAAAATCGGCTTGATATCCTTGACAAAGTCGATCCGGCGCACCTGCTTAATCACCAATCCCTCCGGCCACTTGGCCCCGGCGGCGATCCATTCCTTGAGCACATCAGCCTGGTCGCTGGTGAGCGTTTCGCCCTTGGGTGGCATGATCTCGTCGTCGTCCGGCGGCAGAATGGTGGAGGTATAGAGGGTGCTTTCCTCCGGTTTGCCGGGCACGATGACCTTCCCGTTCTCCCCACCCTTCAATAGATCCTCAAGGGTGTGAAGCCTAAGCTCGCCCTTGTCTTTTTTTTCGCCATGACAACTCAGACAGGCCGATGCGAGTACCGGCTGGACGTGTTTTTCGAATGACACCTCCGCTTTGGCCAAGCCGCCCAGCCAGGCCAGCGCGGCACCTGTTGATAATAAACGATTTACCATAGTTTGCTTTCCAAAAAGCGGGTAATGTCTGTGGAGAAACGGTCGATGTCAATCAGCACGTTTCCGCTGCGACCGGTGCGGCCCGCTTGGCCACGTCACTCGACCGGTCGAAACGGTTTAGCCCTTGTCATCATTCGACCGCATTCGTACTTTTCGGCCTCGACCTGATGGTGTTTGCTGTTTCACGACGCAGTGGCTTCACACTGATAGAGTTGCTGGTCGTAATCGCGATCATCGCCATCCTTGCCTCGCTGCTCCTGCCCGCGCTTGGCCGCGCCAATGAAAAGAGCAAGGCCGCCCGCTGCAACAGCAACCTGCACCAGCACGCGCTTGCGTTCGCAATGTATGTCGACGACAACGAGGACTACTACCCGGCCTATTCACAGTGGGGCACGCTCGGCGGCAAAAAGGGCGTGATGACCCTGCACGGCGGCCTGGTGAAACCGGAGAAGCGGCCGCTCAACGCCTACGCGCCGTCGTTCGGTGTGTTCCATTGCCCGGCCGACAAGGGCGACTCGCTGCATACCGACAAGTTCCCGAAAAAAATCCAGAGCTGCTACGACGGCTGGGGCAACAGCTACCTCACCGTGTGGGCCGTGGAGACGCTGCGCATCCAGCACGTCACCGGTGACTCAAACTACGGGCTACGCAGTCCGCGTCGCCCGATGAAATCGTCCGAGATGAGCCGCAGCCCGTCGAACAAGCTGGTGACCGGCGACTGGCCGTGGTGGGCGGACCGGAAAAAAACACATCTCCGGAGCCAGTGGCACAACTACCACGATCAATACCGTTTCAACGTGCTGCTGGGCGACGGCCACACCGAGTATTTCAAGTTCCCTGACGAGGCGTACAACTGGAACTACACCGGCCCGAAACCGGATCCCGGTTACCGGTGGTGGTGATAAGCCAGGCGCTTGGCCAAGCGCGGTCAGATGAGTTCCGGGAGGGGCCGAAAGCCGTCAGTCAGATACTGCGGACGACCGGATAGGTCCGTTAACATGGCTGGCTCGACGTCAATCCCGACATGGTGGTACAGCGTGGCCAGAACCTCCATGAAGTGAACCGGTCGCTCGGAAGCCTCTCCTCCTAGGCGGTCAGTCGCACCGATCACCTGACCATGCTTCAAGTCGCCGCCAGCCATGATGCCACAGGACACGCGGGGCCAATGGTCTCGACCTCCATTATTATTGATCTTTGGCGTGCGACCGAACTCACCCCATGCAACTACCGCCACATCCCTGTCCAGACCGCGGTCGTGCAGGTCTTGCACCAGCGCCGAGACGCCCTGATCGAACATCGGCATGTCGCTGCGGGCGTTGCCGTAGTTGTCTCCATGCCAGTCCCAGAAGCTGAATGCCACCGTGACCACCCGCACGCCGGCTTCAACCAAACGACGAGCCACAATGAACTGCTCAAGGATTCGCGGAGCAGCATCGCCGCGAATGGCCCGATCGCCCTTCCCGTACATCTCGATCGTGCGCTTGTCTTCCTTCGTATAGTCGAGCGCATCAGCCAGGCGACTGGAGGTGAGAATGCCAAAAGCCTGCTGGTTGAAGGCATCCATGCCCTCCATCAGGCCGGCCTGGTCAACATCGCGGCGAAACCGATCGAAACTTTGCAGCAGTCCCACCCTGTCGCGAAGCCGGGAGAGGCTGATCCCATCGAGCGTCATGTCCGCTTTGCCGTCGCCTTCGGGACGGAACGACTTGTGAGCCACGCCGCAAAAGCCGGGAGAGGCGGCATTGTACGGACGATGCTTCATCCTCGGTTCTAGACCTACAAACGGTGGCAGGGCCGGGTCTTGCGCCCCCTGAAGCTTTGAAATGACTGCGCCAAAGGTCGGCCAACCTCCCGGCGGCTTTTGCGAATTGAGCGTATGACCGGTGAAGCAGATGTGGTTGGAGTGCTCGTCCCGAGCGCCAACGATGGATCGGATCGGTGTCATCCGGTGCATTTGGCTGGCAATCCGAGGCAGCATCTCGCAAATATGGATACCCGGCACCGAAGTGCGAATCGGCTTGAATTGACCGCGAATCTCCCGTGGCGCGTTTACTTTCAGGTCATACATGTCCTGATGTGGCGGGCCGCCAGGCAGGTAAATCATGATGATGGATTTTTCGCGCTTGCCGCCGCCCGAGGTCTCGGAAGCCCGCAGCAACTCCGGCAATGCCAGTCCTCCCATGCCCAAGCCGCCGATCCTGAGAAAATTGCGCCGACTGACGCCGTCACAGAATCGCCCGGAAGAATTCCCGTAGATACTCAGCATCGCTCCCTGCTTCCGGTGCCGGCACATGCCATGCGCTGCCACCGGTTCACGGCGGATGTTGCCCCCTTGGCCGGGCAATGCAACCCCCTTTTCCCGCCCGCTTGGCAAAGCGGTTGGCGCTTTGGTCGTGCATCACCTGACCAAGTGGCATAGCGTCCCCGCCCGCCGATAATGCGGTGACTCTCCAGCCACCGCATCGGCCCGGTGACCAGCATGTTAAACCAGACCCAAAGGCGATTTCCGCTCGCGGCCTTGGCGGCTTTTTTATTCTCAGCTGCGCTTGGCCAGGCCCATGTCGGCCCGCATCCTTCGGTGCACGACACGGTGGCCGGCATCATCGACCGCTTTCGCAAAACCTTCCCACAAAAGGAGTTGATCGCGATGGACGCCGCCAAGGCCAAGTCGCTTCTGACGGAAAAGGAGCTTCACACGCTGGCGACCGAGCACATCACCTTCCGCGTCAACGCGCCGGTGAAAGTGATCATCATCCGCGACGCCGACATGGGGGACAAGCCGTTCTGGCTCAAGGAGCGCGGCTTCGCGCCGATGGGCTTTAAAATCACCATACAAGACACGGATGCGGATTTTTGGATGAAGGACTTTGAGGCCGGCAGAATCGGCCTTGGCGTCAACTCGCTGACCGGCGGGGACGACCATTACATCGTGGCGTTGATGCCACTCAAAACGCAGCCGAAGCTGGAGGTCACCGAATTGTATCCCGGCCAGCTCCGGATCGGCACGCTGAAGGACGGGCTCCAGCCGTACGTGGACCGCCCCGAGGTAATGCCCAAGCTGCCGGTGCTGCCCGGCGTGCTCTCCGGGCTGACCATGATCCGCACCCAGTACGAAAGCCGCGACGACGCCAAGCTCATCAACCTCTTCCGCAACACGAACCACCCGGCCCCGGCCAAGCCGGACCAAGTCATCCTGACGTGGAGCGGCGACCCGCAAACCACACAGTCCATCCAGTGGCGAACCGGGCCAAGTATGGCCAAAGGCGAGGTGCAGTGGATCAAAAAATCAGCCTATAACCGGTTCCAGCCGGCCCGGCCCAAGCGGGCCGAGGCCACGACGTTCAGGATGGAGGATGCCAACCTGCTGAACGACCCGGTCGCCCACCGGCACACGACCACCCTCACCGGCCTCGAGCCGGACACGACCTACCTGTACTCCGTCGGCGACGGCTCCGACGATGGCTGGTCGGAGATGGCCGAGTTCACCACCGCGCCGAGCCGGACGGAGCCGTTCTCCTTCGTGTACATGGGCGACGCGCAGAATGGGCTCGAGCGCTGGGGCAGCCTTGTTCACAACGCGTTCCGCCAGCGGCCCGACGCAGCGTTTTACGTCATGGCCGGCGACCTCGTGAATCGTGGCAACGAACGGGACGACTGGGACAGCCTCTTTCACAACGCACGGGGCATTTACGATCGTCGCCCGGTCGTCCCCGCCATCGGCAACCACGAGAATCAGGGCGGCCACCCCGGTCTGTACCTGCAGATGTTCGATCTCCCGAAAAACGGCCCGGAAAGCATCGAGCCGGAACGCGCGTACACCTTCCGCTACAGCAATGCCGAGTTTTTCGTGCTCGATAGCAACCTGACGCCGAAAAGCCAGTCGGCCTGGCTGGAGGAGGCGCTGAAAACCAGCACCGCAACGTGGAAATTCGCCGTGTACCATCATCCCGCCTACTCCTCCAAGCCAGAGCGGGACAATCCCAGCATCCGCGACCACTGGACCCCGCTCTTCGACAAGCACCACCTCGACATGGCCCTGCAGGGACACGACCACGCTTACCTGCGCACCTACCCGATCAAGGATCAGAAGAAGGCCGAATCTGCCGCCGAAGGCACCGTGTACATCGTCTCTGTTTCCGGCACAAAACATTACGAGCAGGATCCGCGCGAGTACACTGAGTTCGGAATGACCAACGTCTCCACCTTTCAGGTGCTCGACATCCAGATCAGCGGCAACCGCCTCGTGTACCGCTCCTACGACACCGACGGCAAACTCCGCGACAACCTCATCATTGAGAAGTAGCCAAAAGGCTTGCGTCGCTTGGCCAAGCGGAACAGCCTGCCGCTGTTCATCCCAATGCAAACACTGCGGCAAAACCGGTCTGGCTTCACACTCATCGAATTGCTGGTGGTGATCGCCATCATCGCGATTCTTGCCGGCATGTTGCTGCCTGCCCTGGCCAAGGCCAAAAGCAAAGCCACCGGCGCCAAGTGTTCCAGTAATCTGCGGCAGATGGGCATCGGCCTCATCGCGTTCTCGAATGACTTCGAACACTACCCGGTTGGCATCAATGGCAACCGCGGTTCCTCTTGGATTTGGCCGTCGCAAATCCGCCAATACCTCGGTGGGGCCAATGCCCAGAGCACCGAGCTTTTTAAATGCCCCTCAGCCCCCGACGAGGCCCAGTGGAAGGTGAAATTCAGGGGCAGCCAACCGGCTGAGGATGGCTACCTCAAGGGCGAAGTGCGACTCATCCCTGGCGGCAGCAGTTTCATGAGTTACGGCTACAACGTCTGGGG
>Ga0066832_10000652_pt1 | contig 10770 bp, 8 predicted proteins | sample ETNtaG_35_FD_66731 | JGI IMG/M metagenome (GOLD analysis project Ga0066832, IMG submission 66731) | Marine microbial and viral communities from oxygen minimum zone, Eastern Pacific Ocean - ETNP201306PF51B | ecosystem: Environmental > Aquatic > Marine > Oceanic | place: Pacific Ocean: Eastern...
TCACCTTCAACAGGCGTGATATATTGTGGCAATTAACTGAAGGCCCATTTCCTTCCCTCTAATAGTTGCCCAATGAAGCGTACTGCCACTACTATCAGTGCATCTCTATTGCCGGTTTGTTGCTGAAGAGATTGGGTCGTCAAAAGTGGAATTAGATCATCCTAGAACAAAATATTCTCCAGATGGGAAGCCCAGAATCTATAGAATTTCAGGCTTACTTCGAGCACGGCTGAAACTTTTTTACCCAGACCTATGGCGAATCGTTCACCAAGGCGAAACTGTTGTTGCCACTTAGTTAGTTTTGGCTGGGGCAATAAAAAACAGCCGCTTGCTAGGTGATTTCGTAGATCTAACTTATAAGGGAACAGAAAATGCTTTTATATAAAAAAATACGATGCTGGGGGAGTATGGCAAATATCAGTTGGATACTAATGAGATAGAGCAATTCAGGTTGCAGGGGTATCTGGGGCCTTATTCTCTTTGTTCTATTGATGAGATGAGTCAAATTTCATCACAGATCGAACGGGTACTAAACACAGATCCTCCGGACCATAAGAATCGAGTTCATAACCGCCATCTTGATGAGCAACTGATACACCAGTTGTCAACGGGTCCTCAGATTGTCAAACGTATGACGTGCTTATATGCACGAATTTCTTCGTTAAGGAACCCGTTGCCAAGGAAATTCCATGGCATCAGGACTTCAACTACTGGCCCTTAGAGCCACCGATCATCGTTTCTGCTTGGATTGCGATTGATCCCAGTACCGTTGTGGTTGCCTTCAAATCATCCCGGGTTCTCATCGCCGAGTGATACCTCATATTGAGTCGACACGAGAAGTGGAGTTCAATCGGATGGGCAATCCTGATTACCTTGATCTCAGTGAAATTGTTAGTTTGGAGATGGAGCCCGGCCAATTCATTCTCTTTAATGAAAGGACATTACATTAATCTGATCCCAACCATTCCAATAGGCGTCGAATAGGCTTGGCTGTTCGCGTGATTATCCCGATTGTTAAAGTGCTAGATTGGGATTCGCCCGAGCATACGCTTATCACAATTAGCGGAAAAGACCAGCTTGGAATTAACGATCGAAGCGAAAATAGCGCAACCGTTCACGAGTAGTTAGCTTCGCCCTTACTAACATGACTACGACATGGCCCTGAATGGTTGCCGACTGGTATGATAGCGGAGTTGTGACAACCATTCACCTACTAAGAATCCACTCGGCCTACAACAGTTAACATGTCCTGTTCGGGTGTTGGGCGGAGAATCAGGACACCGGGACTGTTATACTTCAGGTTGAGGTCCCAATTCTATTGATTTAGGAGACAGACAATGGGCAATCTTAAAATTCGTGATGTTCGCGTCATCGTGACCCAGCCAACGGCTAATTTGGTTGTGGTGAAGGTGGAAACCGATGAACCGGAATTGTATGGCCTCGGCTGCGCGACCTACACCCAGCGGGCAACAGTTGTCGCGGCGGCGGTGAACGACTACCTCCGTCCGTTTCTCATTGGGAAAGATCCAGCCGAAATCGAAGATGTCTGGCAATCGTGTAATGTGTCACCGTATTGGCGGAATGGCCCTGTTCTCAATAACGCCATCAGCGGTGTGGACCAAGCTTTGTGGGACATCAAGGGCAAAATTGCAGGCATGCCTGTTTACGACTTGTTTGGTGGAAAATCCAGAGAAGCGGCCGCTGTTTACGTTGTGCCTGGGGGAGAAAATCTCAAAGAATACGAGGAGAATGTCCACCGTCTCATCGAGCAAGGCTTCCGATGCTTCAAGATAAACGGTGCTGATCGGTTCTTCTCAGACGACTCTTCCCACTTGGGATGGCCTCTCATCACAGAAAAGACGGACAATTCCGGCCGCATTTTCGATCCGGAGCGGTGGGTACGGGGGATAATTCTGGCTTGTGAATACTTCCGAGAGACATTTGGTTGGAGCCTGGATATCATTTATGACATTCATGAGCGTCTGCCGCCGATCATTGGGCTTGGCTTAGCGAAGGATCTAGAGCAGTTCAAACTCTTTTTCCTGGAAGACCTGTTTGCTCCGGAGGACAACGATTACTTCCGCTTGGTGCGTGAGCAGACGAGCACCCCGATCGCCATGGGCGAACTGTACAACAATCCGCACGAGATTATTCCGATGGTCACAAATCGGCTGCTGGACTTCATGCGGGTACATGTTTCTCAAATCGGTGGATTGACACCGGCCCGGAAGTTGGCGGCGTTGTGCGAAGCCTTCAACGTTCGAACTGCCTGGCACGGCCCTACCGATGTCTCCCCGGTTGGACACGCGGCGCAACTGATGCTGGACTTGAACGTGTGGAATTTCGGCATCCAAGAGGCGGGACCTTACAGAGCTGAGATCCTGCAGGAAATGTTTCCGGGCACACCGGAAGTGCGTAACGGGTATATGTGGGCCAATGGAGAACCTGGCCTAGGTATAGACATAGATGAGAAACTAGCAGCCAAGTATCCGATCAAAGATCCAGCGCGCGCTAACTGGTCGTGGGGTAACGTCCGTCGCGCCGACGGGACGGTGGTTCGTCCCTAGCGGTGATGGTATCAGATCTAATGAAAATGCCGACTTCAACGCTTAGTGTGAATATAAGCTAAGTATCAGGCTGAACTTATTGATGAGCCTAACAAGTCAGCCAAGGCCAGATGGAGTGGAGGAGGATTTGTTGGTTCGATATTCAAGATTCAGATGAGAATCGCTCTAATTTAAAGGGCGGATTCGAGTTGCAAGTGCAATGGTATTATTTTTAGATGCACTGGCAACTATCTCACAAGGATCACCAGTATTGGCTAGACCGGTCGTTTTTCCATGACACCATCAGGTTTAACGCCAATCACAAATGCTGCCGAATAGCCCACCGCTCTGATGGCTACCACCGTGACTTGGTGAACCCCTTCGTTACTGCTTAATTGACCACACGCGGCACGAAGCCGATCAACGTGGTTAAGGATTGGTTACGAATACGGCCTTTAGCTGTGGCAGAAACGACCGACCGGACAGCTTTGAAATGGAAAAACTAAATTTGATCATTGGTTTATCTCTGGTTTCCATTGGAATTTTATGTGTCATCTTGGCTATTCCACTGCTACTAGGGAAAATCGGCATGAATCACTACTATGGCATGAGGATCTCTAAGGCCTTTGAATCAAAAGAAAGCTGGTACAAGATCAATCGATACGGTGCTAAACAATGGATTATTTCCTCTTTCTTGACGATCTTGATTGGTATCATTTCGTTGTTAATACCCTTTGCTGAGTATCATTTTCTGATCATTCCAATTTCCCTGTCACCAATACTGGTTTTAATACCCGCCGTTGTTAGAACAGATCGTTATGCAACTCGTCTCTAGATTGAGAGAAGATCGAATCGTAACAAAGATGTTACTGGAGAATTGCTCGGTTAGAACGAGAGTTGGATAACCAATCCATAGGAAGGTGAAGAGTTGGCTCGCACTTCAAGGAGAAAATTACAAATGATCGGACGTCACCGGATGGAAGGTGAGTGGAAATGAGATTCGTAGTGGACGCCCCCGACACAATGGCACTTTGGCTTTCTCTGCTTTGCATCTGTATCGCAGCCACTCACAGCAAAGCGCAGGCTACAACCTTGGTGTGGCCGAAATGCGGCCTGATCGTCGCCGCCGCGGATTACTCGTTCTACAACTACACCGACTACAGCCATGTAAAGCTGCAGACCGGGGCTCATCGGTTGAAGAAGATTTTGGACCTATCGGAAATCGACCAGGCCGACTTCGCCGCCGTCCGAACTGCTAGGGTCAGCATTTTCATGTATGTAGAGGATGGCCAGGGAGACGGGTTCAACGGGGCGTTCAATGTGGTCGTTAACGGTCATCAGGAAACGTTCCCAACTAGGGATCTCGTCAGCACAGGCTGGGGTTGGTTCAATACCCGGCTAGCGATCAATTGGTTCGATTTCGACATTCCAGCAGATTATCTGGTCCGTGGGCCAAATGAGGTCGTACTGCATCTATCTTCCGCTGCTAAGGAGAACGATGACCGGCTGGTTGTGGGCATTGATATGTTTGAGGATCAAGGTTGCAGCACACGCTCGACTGACGGTGGTGTGACTTGGTTTGCGCGCCCACTAAACAAGAACGGTTTTTCAGGCGAATACATGATCCGTATAGTTCTGGTGACGGAAGAAGCAGATTCCAAGAACCTGACATTCAACCATCAGGACTTTCCCGCCTTGCCGTCCATCGATATGTGCCCGCAGGTCAGGGCGTTGCCGGCCATTCCGAATCAATCGCCTCGCCTGATTGAAGGCCAAGCAGCCGACACTTTTGTGAACGGTGCAATGTCCGTGCAAATTCGTTTGACCAACGGCTTGCAGCTAAGCCGTTTGCACCACCAGACCATGAACGTTTCGGTCATTCAACAGCAGACGAAGGAGAGTATTTTCGTTCTGGAAATTAATGGACGATGCCTGACGGGTAGCGACTTCGTCTTGGAAGGCAAGGAAGTCTTGTCGGCGGACTCAGAAGCGGTGTCGGTTGTCTACGACATCTCCTGCGCCCCGGCCAAACTGACTGGGCGTCTCCGGATCACCATGGATCGTTCGGAGGAACTGCGCCTCGGACTCTCCATTCAAAACCGATCGGACAAGAATCAGGTTGTCAAGGTGGCCTTTCCGGTATTGGGCGGCATTGGTTGGAGCGAAGGGTTCCTGAAGGACCGCTACCTCTATCCTTTCGCGACCGGCATTGTGCTCAGTCATCCCGGGCGCTTCCGCAGCGGCTACGGCGGTGGCAGAACCTACTTTCAAACCATGGCCAGCTTTTGTCCGGAGATGGGGGGTGGCCTCTATCTCCGGGTGAACGACCAAAGTGGCGAATACAAAATCCTCCATCTGCTGAAGGCCGATGCCAGTGAGGGCGATCCCACATTCAGGATTGATCCGGCCTTGGTCGATGCACAAAATGGCCGGGCGCCCTTTGAGCTGATCTTGTGGGACCCATTCGAGGAAGCCTTGGGTACCAGCATGGCCTTTTCCTACTTCGGCCGGGGTATGCAGCCCGGTGAACAATGGCGATTGGCTAGCGCGACCCTTGGTGTTATGAACGGTGACTGGCGTGAGGCTATGGAGTCGTATCGAAAATGGTTCGACGGGTTTGCCCACAAGAATAGATACCCCAACAAGTTGACCGACGCCTTTAACTATGATAGTACCGGCCCGGAGTGGGGTTTCCGGGGACCGGGCGATAAGGAAGCCTACAACACCAATCCCACTAAATGGGGCCACAAGCGCATGGGTCACGTACAGGCCGACTTCATGACCAAGATGGTGGATGGGCTGGAACACTCCGGCTATTGGGAACATGAAGAGATCACGGATGAAATGCAGATGAAACACAAGACAGCCGCGGCCAAGCATGGTCTCACCTACAAACTTTTTCCGGATCGATACGGGATGCTGGAAGGTAAGTACGTCCTATGGGGCAACCAGGGCGACTACGGTTTGAGAGGCTACAATCAACGGTGGGGCGGGCTACCGGCACTCCGTAAATACGTGGCGGCATTGAAAAGTCAGGGCTATATTCCAACCTTTTATGTTAACAAGGCCGAGGCGGCGTTGGGCAGTGTGATGGGACACGCCCATGGAGCGGACTGGGCAACGATGTATCCGGAAGGCCACTACTTCTGGCCCTACTACGACTGGCAGATGTGCATGGATCACCAACCGTGGCGAGATTATTTGGCGCAGACCTGTGCCCGGATTATCGAAGAAACCGGGGGCGACGGGGTACGCATCGACGAGTTGGGTGGTGCGTCGCGGATCTGTCTCAACAAAAAGCATCCCCATACCTTTGCCCGCTGGCGTCATTATAACGAACTGCAGGCTCAATCCGATGCGGCCCGTCAGGTCCGCCAGGCGATGGATGCCGTCAATCGGGATTCGGTACTGCTGACAGAAAGCATTGGGTTTGACGTGCTGGGACAGTACGTCGATGGCAGCCTGCTCTATGACCTCACCGAGCAGCCCTTCACTAGCCACGTGGCTACGAACTGGGAGGGGTTTGTTGGCCTGAACATTTATCGCTTCTTCTTTCCACGGCACAAGATTTTCGATTACCAGATCAGCGAGAAACACCCGGAGTGGCGTCTCTTCAACGCCACTGGTGCTTTCAATCGGGAATGGTGCTACCGGGAGCACGAACGGCAGATGCTGAAGGACAACGCCGATGCCTTCGGCTCGCTGGCCCCGGAACCGATGATTGGCACGTGGATCCCGATGGTATACCTGAACAGGTTTTCGGCTAATGGCAAGACGGTCTACACGGTTTACAACGCCAGTACCTCATCCGTGCGTAGTAAACTGATCGCAGTGACGACAGTGAATGAGTATCATGTCGTCGATCTGTACCGGTATAACAAAATCGAAACATTTACAGAGGCCGACCAAACGATCTTATGCATCGAGCTGGAACCGAGGTCCATAACCTGCATTGCCCATTTGCCGAAGCTCCTCGATGTCAGGTTGCGAGGTCCGAAACTAATCGTGCAAACGCCAGAGAATATGGAGGGGGCCGCCGTTCGGGTGGTCGACCGATTTGGAGCAACGATTGCGGAAGGGAAAATTAGGAATGCAGCCTGCGAACTGTCAGTTCCGCTAGATGCAGGCCGTCTCATATGCAAGCTCTACCGTGAGCAGTACTTGATCGATGCATCCAGTTTCCAGACAGCTCGGACTAAGTGATGGAGCGCAGCTGGCCTCGGATCCCTAACAATAGAATTAACTCCCAATCAGGTGACATCCAGATCTAATAGAAAAGCCTGAGGTGGAAATTAGTGAGCTGAAAAAAACTCCATCAGATATGGTGGCAAGATGAATTTGAATCTAGTGGTCACCAAATGGTTGGCAATAAAGCCTTTGACCATCAGTTCAATATAAGTGGGAACTCTAGCCAGGTCTAAATGAGAATCCCGGATTAATAGGCAATTCTCGCCAGAATTGGGTTAGGGGAAAATCCAGTTTGGTTTACGGAACGGTTTTATCCTTAGCTATTCTGATAGTAGCTGAGAGTAAGAAAGGGCTTTTTCCACCAGACCACAGAGTATCAACAATATAGCCAACTTTGAGTTGGCATTAAGGTGCTTCGGTATTCTACCAACCACCATTCCAACCGGGATAATTGCAAATGGGTTTAGACCGGCCTATTCAGAAAATGAGCATTATGAGGCAGGGATTTTTCCTAGCCCAAGATTCATATGGTGGTTACAGGTTTTATAATATAGATTCCCAATCAGGGAAATTAGAGTATTTGTAACGGTAATCCATCGGTCTTGGTTCGCCGACAGGTGCACCAAAACCGGCGCCACGAATTTTCTAGTCTGGCCCCAATCCACTATTCCATTTAAATTTGATGAATTTATACTCTTCTACCTATCCAATTGAGTAAAATAGTAAATCTGAGAACATAATTTCCCCGCAATTAACCAATTAGTCCTGTAGGCTAACAGAAAATGAAGGAGTTTACTATGTCGAACCTCGCCAGATCCCAACCTCCTCTCACTTCCGTCCCAGCTGATGCTCAGCAGTTTGATAAACTTCACACTTTTATCAAACCTAAAATTGACGAACTTCGATGGACACGCCCGACAGAAAGCGGCTCTAAAAAATCGGCCATTGTTCATTTGGGCCATGAACGGCAATCCCCCTCGGTTGTACCTGAAACAACGGCATTGCGGGCCCGGCGTCCGTTTTTTCCCATCCACAGGTTATTCAGTTAATGGAGCAATTTATTCCTGTCGCCGATAATTTCAGCTATACCCAAAATTTAAGCGACGCCAGTGGTGAGTTCTTCTGTTTAGTGGCGGAGCAAGGTCACTATGGCGGTCGAAGCCTACCCACTAATACCCGACAAGGACTTTACGCCTGCACCATAAACGGTGAGTTGTTAGCTTCTATTAATACACGCGATGGCAATCAAGTGGCAGAAATGATGCGCCAAGCGTTGCAGAAATGGTCTCAATCAGTCGATCAATCAGCTAAGCAATCCCCAGCGGGTTATGATAATCGTGCCAACAATTGGTATGATGTATATCCAGAAGATGGCATGGTATTGAACCTCTATGTTCGTGATTTACCACATCAATCGGCCCAGGTTGATACGCGTTGGAACCTGGATCACATCTGGTTTGCCGCAGATGAAGTGAGTGGATTAATACCGGGAAATCCAGTCACTGGTCACAGTTATTCTTTCCCCCAGCCCTTAAGCAGGAGAATAGCTAAACTGCATTTAGTTGATATTGCCCGTGGTGAATCCCCACGATGGAAGAGTGATGATCTAAAGCGAGTAGAAATGAGATTAAGGGTGCAGCAGGTAACTGTAGACCAAATTGACTTGTATCTGGAAGGAACAGTTAGAAATGAGGCCGAGCCCAGCCACAACATCAATCCATTTACCCAACAAAAGGCAGATATGCCACGGGGCGTCGAACTGGAATTGCGGGGTTATTTGAACTACAATCGGTCAGCCAAAAAATTCGATCGCTTCGATGCCACTGCCAGCGGCTTACGTTGGGGAGCTACCACGTATAACGCGCGTTTCAACGACCTGGGACCGGCCCAAATTGGTTTTGCCTGGGAATTAGCTGTTGACTCCAACGTAGGCCGAACACCACCACAGGCCATTTTTCAGCCAACTATTTTCAATCAATATGAGTTAAGGCGGAAATTTGGGCATTGAATGGGGGTAGTAGCAATAGAGCCGCTCTAGATAAAGGGAAGAATCGTCTTTAAACGGCAGTAGATGCCGCGAACACGTCCGGTACGTCGAACTTGGTTGATCCGAGAAGTTGTTCGACCCAACCAAGTTACGGGTAATTTGATAGTTACAACGGCTATGGCGGATGCTGATATTCAACAACTCCAAATTATAAAACAACCAGTCAACTATGAGTATAAGTGCAAATATTACACCCTGAGATTAAGAGAAGTAAACACTTCAACCAATATGATTCAAAGCAACTTGAATCAATTATCAGAGGAAAGTTGGGTTTTAGATGAAACGGTTCTGCATCGAGATAATGAAGAGTGGCAAACTATCTTTCAAATTTTCAAAAGGCCTAAAAAGTAATCTCTACTACTCAACTGATCTAAGTACAAGCTAACTAAACCATCCCCAATAATGAACCCACTAGCCCCATCATCCGATCTAACTTCAAAACCATTGGTCTCAACAAAGTGACATCAATTCCAAACTAAAAAATAGGAGACGTAGATGTCTGTTACGACTTTTTCATTTGCTGACGGAGTTGTGAATACTCAGGAAATTCTAAGCTATTTTCAGGAAAACGGGTTCGTCATTCTGGAGGAAGTGCTAACGTCTGACGAAATAAAGTACTATGTGGATCTTTTCAATCAAGATCGACAAAAATGGGGCGATCTGGCTGTCCTATGGCATCCTTTTGGTGAATACCAAACCAGAAACTGTCATGCGCTGGTGAGTTCACCAGAGTTCGATAAACTTTTGCGTCATGAAAATATTCTCCCTGTAATTGAATTTCTGATGGGGGGAAAGACCTGCTTCTCCGAACTCTGTCTCCGTCATATGAGACCTTACAATGGGGAACCGAACCAAAGCTTTCACCGGGACCGGCCACATTGGGAAGAACACCCACTCCGCATGGATTACCTACAACTGATGGTTTACTTAACGAACGTTAATCAGGAAACGCACTGCTTTTCGATTTCTCCCGAATCCGTCAATACCCCCATCCTTGATACGGCGGATCAATTGGATCGCAACGGTATTGTAGATTGTCATGGTGCAGCTGGTACAGTGGTATTGTTTAATAATGCTGTTCTCCATACAGCAACCGTTCGAGTAACAAAACATGAGCGTAAAACCGTACAGGCGTACTACGGTCATCGTTCTCGTCCGTTTCTGAGCAATTGTTCCATCATACCACCTAAATTATGTTACGATCACCCGGACCAAGAAACTCGGGATTTTTACGGCAACCTGAACGACACAACAAGAATGTTTCTGTCGGCTTTCAAATCTGAACAGGATGGGAACAAAAAATAACCTCTCCTCCACCAAAAGGCCAAACGCACGAGGATTCGTTCTGTGGGCAGATACCTCCTCTTCATTTTTCCCTTGGGTAAGAAACAAGAATCCTTCTAGGGTCACCTAGCTACCTTAACAGGCCAAATTAGCGGGGTGAGCTTAAAAATTCCCGTTTTTGCAGACGTGTTTTAGACCTGTCCCGAGTAGAACCCACTAGCGGAAACAAAAGGTGCAGTTACGCCCTAAGCTACTCAACTGGGTTAAGGATTAGCTGCCAGAACAAGTCGTAGCCGTTGCAGGAACGACCCCCTTCAATCTTGGCTATTCGGCCTGATACCGTTGCTCAGACATGGCGTGTAGTTGTTGGGCTTGGTGGATGGTCAAGACGGGGTAAAAACTGAGGCTCACCTTCTTTTTAACCACTAACTTCAAATATTCTGATTTCAAGCCCGATTCGATAGAGGCATGTACTGCCAAGTATGGATGTAGTTGAAGGCAACCCTCACGGGGGACATTGACCCTACGGGGGTCAGGTATCAGCCAACCTATTGCTACCCTTTTTCTCCTTTACTATCTATGTTAACCTTTCCATCTTGTTTATTTCAGAAAATCTTAATTATTTGCTCTTGGGCAATTAATAGTTTTTAGTATAGTATTATATAGGTTCAATCGAAGTGAGCGAATGCAAAAACCAAGTTGGAT
>Ga0066832_10000655_pt1 | contig 10754 bp, 10 predicted proteins | sample ETNtaG_35_FD_66731 | JGI IMG/M metagenome (GOLD analysis project Ga0066832, IMG submission 66731) | Marine microbial and viral communities from oxygen minimum zone, Eastern Pacific Ocean - ETNP201306PF51B | ecosystem: Environmental > Aquatic > Marine > Oceanic | place: Pacific Ocean: Eastern...
ATCTGTTCTTTGCTGATAATGTCCTGTTCCAATTCCCCCCGTTATCGTACCGGGAAAGCTCCAGGTAAAAAAAGCCACATACCGCTGGCGACAAAAGGTAAACATGCTAAAGTATTGTATGGTGTCAGTTCATTTTATGCAGAAGACTTCCATGGAAAACTCACAGCCAATGGTGAAGTTTATGATATGTATGGAGTCACGGCTGCCCACAAAACTCTTCCTTTGAATACGATTGCCCGTGTAACTAATATGGAAAACGATAAATCAATCATTCTACGTATTAATGATCGCGGCCCGTATGTTGCAGGAAGAATTTTGGATTGTTCATACGGAGCTGCAAAAAAACTAGGGTTTCTCGTCCAAGGAACAACCAAAGTAAAAATTGAAATTATCGAATTTGGCGATAACAAATACATGAAACATAAAGATGGTTGATGGTGGAATGGTATGGAGTGCATTGACTTCGTCAATACACTCCAAAAACATTGGCAATAATTAAAAAAATAAGAACGATATGTCAAAATATTATTTAGCTGTTAATCCACATGGCGGAGTCAAAAAGGGACTTGGAATTTTGGAGCAGGTTAAACCTGTTTTTGAAAAGGCAGGTGCTGAAATTAATATTCTGGAAACTGAATATGCCGGCCATGCAAGGAATATGGCTCGCACAGTTGATATAGATGGTTATGATGGTTTTTGTGCCATTGGAGGTGATGGAACAATGCATGAAATAATTAATGGCATGATGAACAGGGAAGATGGACAAAAGTTACCAATCGGACTAGTTACCGGCGGGACCGGAAATTCCTTTATGCATGACTTGGATTGTCTTGATCCTGTGAATGCAGCTAAGCGTATCATTACCAATCGAAGACGCCCGATTGATTTAGCAAAAGTCAATGCTAATGGAGAAATATTGTATGCATTCAATATTGTTGGATGGGGAATGCCAACAGATATCAACATAATTGCTGAAAAAATGCGTTGGCTAGGCGGACAGCGTTATAATGTAGCATCACTCATTGAAATAATTGCTTTTCGTCAGCGATTAGCTACACTCGTGATTGAAGGTAATCGAACTGTAGGAGATTTTGGGTTTATTTTGGGGTGCAATACAATTCATACAGGCAAGGGAATGAAAATGGCTCCTTTAGCACAACTAAACGACGGATACTTAGATCTCATTGTTGCACATAAAGCCAGCCGTTGGAAACTATTTAAAATGTTTCCAAAGGTTTTCTCCGGCAAACATATTGCCGATCCCATTGTAGAATATCATCAGGTAAAATCGTTTTCTGTTATCCCAATAGAAGAAAATGTTCTGAATATTGATGGAGAATTGATTGGCAACACACCTATTGATGTTGAAGTATTGCCTTCCGCAATAGATGTATTGGTTTGACAGCTGATTCTTCGTTGGAGAGCACCTTTTATTTTCATTATCTTTCCAACCTTATTTTTACCCTTTAATGTCTGATATTTCACCAAAAGGAAGAACACTCGTCAACGCTCTCGGTATTCCCGGCATATTATTAATGATATGGCTGGGAGGCATTTATTTTTTATTATTTATAACAGTTGTCATTATACTGGCATTAAAAGAATTTTATAGCCTATATCGTACCAAAGGAATCTATGCATCATTACCCATGGGAGTGGTTGGATCTGCATTTTTTATTTGGTTTTATTATACAGAGCCTTATTTGAATATGCTTGCGTTTATTCAATTGGCAATTCCTTTTGTCGTGCTTGTGTTGCTTTTTGAATTATTCAGTAAAAAAGTAAATCCGGCAGCAAACGTGGCATATACTATTTTTGGCATTACATATATCCCCATGTTATTAGGTACGTTAATTGCTCTTCGACAAATAGACATGACGTATGGAACATATTATACATTTGCAGTATTTCTTTCCATATGGCTCTGTGATTCAGCTGCATTTGGTTTTGGCAAGAAATGGGGTAAAAAGAAAATATTGCCACGTGTGAGCCCTAAAAAATCAATTGTAGGCAGCATTGCAGGTTTAATAAGTACATTTATTTTCTTTTTAATTTTAAAGCAATACAGTCTGCCATCCCTTGATTTTAATATTCAAGATGTATTCATTCTAACGATTATAACCGGTGTGTTTGGACAATTAGGTGATTTTGTTGAATCGCTCTTTAAACGGGAGGTTGGAGTCAAAGATTCTGGTACATTTCTTTTAGGTCATGGCGGTGTATTAGATCGCTTTGATTCCTTGATTCTAGCTGCTCCTTTAACCTATTTTTATTTGCTATTTTAGTCTCAATAATTACCATTATATAAAATAATCCCATGGAATTAAAATCAATACTCGCCACTGATTGCGGTAGTACAACTACCAAAGCGATTCTTATTGAAAAAATTGATGGTGAATATCGTCTCTCTGTCCGCGGGGAAGCACCTACTACAGTTGAAGCACCGTTTGAAGATGTAACCAAAGGTGTCTTAAACGCCGTCATGGAAGTGGAGGAATTAGCCGGACGAAAATTATTAGACGGTGATAATATTATGACACCTCGGAATGGAGAGGAAGGTGTTGACATTTATATTTCCACCAGTTCTGCCGGAGGTGGATTGCAGATGATGGTCGCCGGTGTGGTAAAAGGCATGACAGGCGAATCTGCCGAGCGTGCAGCTCTAGGTGCAGGTTCTATAGTTATGGATGTGTTGGCATCCAATGATGGTCGAAAACCTCATGAAAAAATTACTCGAATTCGCCAGCTCCGTCCTGACATGATTTTACTTTCAGGCGGAATAGATGGTGGTACAACAAAGCATGTCGTTGAACTTGCTGAAATTTTAGCAGCAGCAAATCCAAAACCTCGCCTGGGGTCTGATTATAAATTGCCCGTTATTTATGCAGGGAATAAAAATGCTTCTAATAAAATCGAGGAAACCCTTGGTGAAATTACCGATCTCGATTTGACTGAAAATATTCGACCAGTTTTAGAACGGGAAAACTTGAAACCTTCACGGGATAAAATTCACGATCTTTTTATGGAGCACGTGATGCAGCAGGCTCCCGGATATAAAAAGCTCATGTCTTGGACCGATGCTCCCATTATGCCAACTCCAGGTGCTGTAGGTGCATTAATTGAAATGGTTGCAGAAAAGGAAAATATTTCAGTGGTAGGTGTTGATATTGGTGGAGCAACGACTGATATTTTTTCTGTATTCCAAAAGCAATTTAACCGTACGGTAAGCGCAAACTTGGGGATGAGCTATTCCATTTGCAATGTGCTTGCTGAATCCGGTTTAAAAAATGTTTTACGCTGGGTGCCGTTTGATATTGATGAAAAAGAATTGACCAATCGAATTGGGAATAAAATGATCCGACCCACCACCGTTCCCCAAAGTTTAGAAGAATTAGTGATAGAACAAGCTATTGCAAGAGAAGCATTGCGATTGTCCTTTATACAACATAAAGCATTTGCAGTAAACCTGAAAGGCGTCCAAAAAGAACGGACTATTTCAGATGCATTTGAACAAACAGATTCCGGAGAATCATTAGTCGATATGATGGAACTGGATTTAATGGTTGGATCAGGCGGAGTACTATCTCATGCACCTCGCCGTGAACAGTCTGCCAGAATGCTGATTGATAGTTTTCTACCGGAAGGAATTACGCAATTAGCAGTAGATTCCATTTTCATGATGCCCCAGCTTGGTGTTATGGCAAATATAGAAAAAGAAGAATTGGCAGAAGATGCCCGGAATGCAGCCATTGAAGTTTTTGAAAAAGACTGCCTGATCCGTTTGGGAACGTGTCTAGCGCCTGTTGGAAATGCAAAGCCGGGTGCAATAGTTTTGATAGCAGAATTAACATTGCCAAACGGCGATATTCAAAAACATGAAATTAAATTTGGTGATATTGTCAGAATTGAAGTTCCATATGAACCGATAAAAGCCAAACTCACTCCCGGAAAAGGAATGGATATTGGTGCTGGAAAGAATGAATCCATCGAAACCACAATCTATGGTGGAGTTGTCGGAATTATTTTAGACGGTCGCGGGCGACCTATGGAAATTTCAACTGATCCTAAACAACGAATTACTGATCTCTCTAAATGGTCTGAAGCAGTAAATGAATATCCGGAGTTAAAGATATAATAATGGCCCACGCATACACACCAGGACTAAAAGTATTACACGAAACAAAAATCGATAAAGAACGACGCCTTCCATTAAAAGGAACTGTAACTGTTGAAAAGGGAAAGTTTGTCACTCCAGATGATATTGTTGCAAAAACAGATTTACCCGGCAATGTGCAAATGGTGAATGTGGCAAATCAGCTGAATATAGATGCTGAAGATGTGAATGATGCAATGATTGCTAAAGAAGGAACATCTGTCAGTAAAGGTGAAATGATTGCCGAAACGAAAGGGTTGTTTGGATTATTTAAAACAAACGTAACAGCACCGGTAGACGGCACAATAGAAGTCATTTCAGATACAACAGGACAAGTTGTGATTCGAGAAGCACCTATTCCCGTTGAAATCGATGCGTATATGAGCGGATCCATTAAGAATGTAATACCTGAAGAAGGTGTTGTTATTGAATCTGAAGGTGTGTTTATCCAAGGTATATTCGGCATTGGGGGAGAGAGCAGAGGCGACCTTGCTGTTATAGTTGATAATCGGGAAGATGAAATTACTGAAGAAATGCTCACATCAGAATTAGAAGGTAAAATTATCGTAGGTGGGTCATTTATTAGTTTGAAAGCGTATAAAAAAGCTATCCAGCTAAAAGTTGCCGGCGTCGTTGTGGGTGGATTTAATTATTTTGATTTGGAAGATATTCTTGGATATACATTAGGTGTTGCCATTACCGGTTCGGAAGATTTGGTTACGTCCCTTATTGTAACAGAGGGATATGGAAAAATTCGTATGGGTACACAAACTTTTGATTTATTAAAAGAACATCATGGTAAATTTGCCTCTGTGAATGGTGCTACTCAAATACGGGCTGGCGTGATTCGACCGGAAATCGTAATACCATTAACGAAAGATCAGTTAAAAGGCGACCATAAAGACGCTGATGCATCAGAAGGAATTCAAGCGGGAAGTCTCGTCCGTGTAATTCGAGCTCCGTTTTTTGGTAGAATGGGAAAAGTGATTGATCTTCCTTCAGAATTGAGAAAAATGGAATCAGAGACGATGGTTCGTGTGGCTATTATCGAAATTGATGGTAAAAATGTTGAAATCCCACGGGCGAATCTTGAAATGGTGGAAACAGATTGAAAAAAGATTAATAATGGATACCACAATCAAAACTGAAATTCAACCCACCTTGACTGAACAGGATAAGGTATTTATTATAAGACTGGCAAAACGTATTCAAAGTTCCGGCTTTGTAACACCAGCAATATTTTTTCTAGAAATGACAAAACCACTGGCATTATTAGGTAGTCATGCAATGGTATTTTTTGGACCAATCGTAAACTCATTTATTAAAGCGGACGGCTATTATCGCGCCGCAGAACTTTTTGAAGAACCGGACACTGTAGAATTTCTGCTATCAGAAATTGAGCGTCTGGATAAAGAAGACTCCGTAGTGGAAGGAGAATCACGTGAAAGATAAACAATTTTGGATGGTCATTGGAGGATTGTCCCTTGCGTTCCTGATTTATTGGTTCCTTGGACATCCCATGTTCAATGCAAACCGCATTGTAATGTTTTTAGCCATCATTGTAATTGGAGCAACATTGCTCTATAATATTCGCATGGCAGAGCGGGGCGAAGAATTCTATTTACGTCCCATTCCCGGTTTGAAAGCTGTCGAAGAAGCGGTAGGTAGATCCACAGAGATGGGGAAACCTGTTTTGTACGTTCCCGGGATTATGGATATGGACCAAGTGGAAACAGTTGCCGGTGTTATTGTGTTGGGCCATGTTTCAAAAATGACTGCACGTTATGAAACCAGTTTAAATGTGCCTGTGTCACGATCAATTGTTATGAAAGCGGCGCGAGAAGCCTGTCGCGAATCTTACATGCTGGAAGGGCGTCCGGATATGTTTCATGAAGATATGGTTCATTATTTGACAGATGATCAGTTTGCCTATGCCGCAGGCGTAAACGGAATCATGGTTCGGGAAAAACCGGCTGCCTGTTTATATATGGGAAAATTTTATGCGGAATCACTAATTCTGGCAGAAACGGGAAATTCAATCGGTGCCATTCAAATCGCCGGAACGGCATCCCAAGCGCAGATTCCCTTCTTTGTAACAGCGTGCGATTATACACTTATAGGTGAGGAATTCTTCGCCGCCAGTGCGTACCTTTCCCAAAAGCCCGAACTGATCGGCGGCGTGAGAGGGCAAGATATGGTAAAAGCAGGAGTCATTACAGTGATTGTTCTGGCCACTCTTTTTCGATTCCTCTACGAAACGTGGGGAATCGGTTTCGATGTGGTTAAACTTTTAACGGTTCAGTAGGAGAATTTCATGATTTGGAAAAGACAAATTCCTATACTTATTGTTGCAGTAGTAGGGGCTATTACTCTATTTGGCTGGTTTGTTGACCAACCGGGTATTCAAGCGTTTGTTGATGACGATGCAACGCAATGGTATGATATTTTAGCCAGTTTTGCCATCATACTCGGTGCTCTAAACTTAATGAAACTGCAAATTCAGAAAGTGGCTCGGAAGAAAAAGGGTTGGCCCTATAGCTTGGTTGCTATCGGCGGATTCATTTTTGCAATCACTGCTGGTTTTTTCATTAAAGGAGTTGATGATTCTGTGGCTGTTTGGGGCGCCCATGTTACAACGGAAGGAACGGTTTTTAAATGGATGTTTGACTATATGTTTACTCCCATGTCTGCCACCATGTTTTCTCTATTGGCATTCTTTGTAGCATCTGCATCTTATCGTGCATTTCGAATCAGAAACTTTGAGGCAACGCTGTTACTTGTAGCGGGAATTATCATTATGGTTGGGCGTGTTCCAATCGGCAGTATGGTTTCTTCTTGGTTTATCATGTACATCGTCGTGTTGTCTTTGGGTATCGGCGTTAATTCCTGGAAGAAGGATAAAATGATCACCTTTGGTGTTGTTGGAGTTGGGGTTGCCATTGTAACTATTGCAGGAATGATGACAGGATGGCCAATAGATCAACCGGAAATATTTTATTTACCGACCATTCAGGAATGGATTTATTTTTACCCGAATGTTGCTGGGGCTCGAGCCATTATGATTGGAATCGGATTGGGAATTTTTGCCACCTCGATCCGATATATCCTGGGTATTGAAAAATCGTATATCGGAGAATAATCATGAAAGCATTTACAGATTTAATATTAAAAATTGGTCAAGTGGACAGACGATGGATATTTTTGGTTCTTGCCGTTGTTGTATTTATCCCAATCTTAATTCCGATTGGTATGCCCATTCGTGCGACGGTAACGACGAAAGTGGTTTATGATACGATTGAATCTTTACCGGAAAATTCAAATGTACTTGTTTCTGTGGAATACAGTCCCAGCACCAAACCGGAAAATCACCCCATGACCATCAGCATTTTAAGGCATTTGTTCAGGAATGATCATAAAGTATTTGTTACGTGTTTGTGGCCGGACGGACAGTTCATGGCGCAAGATGCTCTCAAACAGGTTGCGGAAGAAGAATTTGGTAAAGTCTATGGTGAGGATTATGTCTTTCTTGGATTTCGACCGGGAAATGAAGCTGTTGTAAAAGGCATTGTGAGCAATATTCGTAAACTCTACACTGTGGATGTCTATCAAACAAAAGTGGATGAAATTCCATTAATGGCAGGTGTAAATAAATTCAGCGATTTCGCGTTCTTATTTACATCTTCTGCCGGATACCCAGGAACTATTGAATGGGTGCAATACGCAGCAGACCCAACCGGTGTGCCCATGAGCTCCGGTGTTACATCCATCCAAGTAAATGAAGTGATGCCGTATGTTCAATCCGGGCAAATGAAAGGTGTATTAGCCGGAATGCCCGGAGCAGCAGAATATGAGGCATTAATTGGTCAAAAAGGATCTGCAACCAGCGGAATGGATGCCCAATCCATTGCCCATTTGGTTATCGTATTATTTATCATTTTAGGAAACGCTGCTTTTTTTATCGAACGCAAGCGTTCCAGAAAGTATTAAGGAGACAGAATTATGAGCAGTACAGCCATACTCGGTGCATGGATTGCCGTTTTTCTTACACTGGGAATTTTTTCCTATTTGTATAAAGACAATCCATTCTATAAAACAGCAGAACATTTATTTGTGGGAGTATCAGCAGGATATTGGACATCCATTTTCTTCTGGACACAAATTCAGCCCAATTTGTTTGGTCGACTTTGGCCATCTAAAGAGTTCAGTGCTGATACAATCTGGTATAAGATTTATAACGGATTAAGCTTTTTCTCTTCGTCGGTTTTTCCGGAAGGAGGAATTGATAAAGGACATGATATGCATCTGATCTACCTACTACCATTTGCATTAGGTGTTATGATGTTGTTAAGTCTTATACCGAAAATTAGCTGGTTTGCCCGTTGGGGAATTGCCTACACAGTAGGTATGGCAGCCGGTTTACGTGCTTATGGCTATCTTAATTCTAATGTGATTGGTCAAATTAAAGGAACAGCTGCAAGTTTTGCGGATCCTAACTTGCCGTTTTTCAGCTTAACATCACCCTCTATATTTAACAGTATTGTGATTTTAGTTGGAACCATAACCGGACTACTTTATTTCTATTTTTCCAGAGAACATAAGGGAGTATTGGGCAAAGTATCCAAAGTGGGTATTTATTTCCTTATGATTAGTTTTGGCGCATCATTTGGCTTTGCCGTCATGGGACGTATTTCATTACTTATTGGCCGCTTTGTAGATCTGATTAAATATTCCGGAAGTGAATATTTAAATGCAACAGTCTGGGTTTTGGTTATTATGATCATTATTTTAGGCTATGACGCATTTAAAGGAAGTGGTAAGGGTACACCCGTGAGTGAAGATGCAGTATGATCGTTTGTTAGACGTAAACGATTTAACCATTAAATATAATATTGAAGGAAACCTGGTCCCTGTGGTGGATCGGGTTTCTTTTTATATAGAGCCCGGAGAAATTGTTGCATTGGTTGGCGAATCCGGTTGCGGAAAAACGCAAGTCGCTCTATCACTTGCAGGGTTATTAAATAAAACAGCCCATGTTAAACATCAAGTTAGTAATGATATTAAAACAGCTATGATTTTTCAGGATCCGCTAAATGCACTCAATCCGGTGATGAAAGTTGGGAAACAGATTTTAGAAGGAATAGGGAAAAGGACAGGAGAAAGAAGTAAAAAGAATGAAGTTATTTCCCTTTTGGAACAAGTTGGAATTGATGAGCCGGAAAAACGATATAACCAGTATCCTCATGAATTTTCGGGAGGGATGCGACAACGAGCGTTGATAGCCATGGCTCTGGCACAAGAACCGGATTTGCTCATCGCTGACGAACCAACTACTGCACTGGATGTGACCATTCAAGCCCAAATTATTGATTTATTAAGGAAGTTGAATGAAAAACGTGGTTTGAGTATTTTATTCATTTCTCATGACCTGTCATTAGTCAAATCATTTGCTCATAGAACCATGGTGATGTATGCCGGAAGAATTGTTGAATCGGCACCCACTGATATCATTTTTTCCCAACCCAAGCATCCGTATACAAAATCTTTATTGCAAGTTGCCAGCCTTGCAAAAGAAAATGACTCATTTATTACAATTAATGGATCTGTTCCGGATCCGCGCCATTATCCTTCAGGATGCCCATTTTATCCCCGTTGTGATGTTGTGGAAGATGTGTGCAGCAATGCATTTCCCAAGATGATTTCTGATCAAAACCATTATTGGAATTGTATACTTGAATAGTTATCACTACGGTAGTAAATCATGAAACAGTTATTGTAATTTCGCCAGCCTTTTAATTAGAAAAAATGGCTAAAAAACTAACTTTATAAAATTAAGTTTAGGTAAAAAAATGGATTTCTTAAAAGAACTGGGAATTGAAAAGGAAAATTACGGCGCCTGCATTGGCGGTGAAGAGTGGATTAAAACAGGAAAAGGTAAAAAATTAGATTCGGTTAATCCATCAACCGGAGAGGTCATTGCATCTGTTTACCAGGCATCTGATACTGATTATGAAAAAATCATGAAAGTATCGGAAGATGCATTTAATCAATGGAAAAAGTTTCCAGCACCTGTCCGCGGTCAATTGGTTCGTGAAATAGGTGATGCGTTACGCGAAAAAAAAGATGCTTTAGGTAGTTTGGTTTCTCTAGAAATGGGTAAAATAAAGCAAGAAGGAGATGGTGAGGTACAGGAAATGATAGACATTGCAGATTTTGCCGTTGGTCAATCCCGTATGCTTTATGGTAAAACGATGCATTCAGAACGCTACGACCATCGTATGTATGAACAATGGCATCCTTTAGGCATTTTGGGTGTTATTACAGCATTCAATTTTCCTGTTGCTGTATGGGCATGGAACGCTTGTCTTGCGGCCATTTGCGGTGATATTACAATTTGGAAACCATCGTCCTCTACGCCACTCTGTGCTGTAGCAGTGCAGAATATTGCAAATGATGTTCTGAAAAATCACGGTTATAAAGGTATCTTTAGCACAGTAATTGGCAGTGGATCTGTGGTAGGAGAAAGGATGCTGAACGATAATCGAATTCCTCTCGTTTCCTTCACTGGCTCCACGAAAATGGGCCGCCATGTATCTAAAGTTGT
>Ga0066832_10000665_pt1 | contig 10696 bp, 8 predicted proteins | sample ETNtaG_35_FD_66731 | JGI IMG/M metagenome (GOLD analysis project Ga0066832, IMG submission 66731) | Marine microbial and viral communities from oxygen minimum zone, Eastern Pacific Ocean - ETNP201306PF51B | ecosystem: Environmental > Aquatic > Marine > Oceanic | place: Pacific Ocean: Eastern...
GATCAAGCGTTCAGAGTTTTTAATCTGAAAATAAAAACGATTCACCTCTGCTTTCGTTTGATTTTGGATCGCTTTTTTGCTGTCGATTTGGTGATCACGGTTCAAGGCTACCGACCGGATGCGACTGTCGTTTCGATGTAATTTTCCCCAAGGTAGCGAAAAACTAAAACCAACGATCCACGGATTTTTGCCGTTTCCAGCTACCTCCATGGTCGACTTACGAGTCTCGATCGTCATTAGATTAAGGTTGATCATCGGTTTGTTTTGGAGTTTTACCATCGTGGCGGTTTCGTTCAATTTTTCGATCTGAAGGTCAGTGATCTGAATTTCTTGCCGATTTTGGATCGCTAGTATCTCGAGTTTGCTCACCGAAATTTCGGGTGGCTCAGTTTCAAAAAGGATCGTATTTTCGATGGGTGTTTCGGTCGGACGATCCAGAAGTGCGTTGATCTTTGCCATGCCAACATGTTTAAGTTCTTGTAACAAAACAAGGTCAAAAGAGAGTTGGGCGATTTGACTTTCGGCGCGGATCAGATCCATCAGCGTTGCTGTTTCGTTGGCGTAGCGTTTGGCCGTAATTGCGAGATAGTGTTCGAGAAGTTGTTGGTTTTTTCCCGTTAGATCGATGGCTTGATCGAGGTAAGCGAGTTCATGGTAGGCGATTTTGAGATCGGCGACGACATCGCGAACGACGATCTCGAATTTCTTCTGAGCGACTTCGACCTCTTTTTCGACCAACTTCCCGGCGGTTTTTAGCATTCCTGGGTAAGGTACAGTTTGCGAAATACTGATGCGATGGCGTTGCGGACCGACACGCGTTTCGACCGATTTGGCGTAAAATCCATACATGACCATCGGATCGGGAAGGGCGATCGCTTGCGGATATTTCGCGATCGTCGCTTCCCAATTTTTTCGTTCGGCCTGAATCTTTGGATTCTGTCGAATTGCGATCTCGATCAACACCGGGAGTTCTTCACCGAAAACAATCGGCACGAACAATAGCAGAACAGAGATCCAGGCAATCATTAGTTTCATTTTACATTTCAATCGGTTTTGTAATGATCGCAAGACGGATCTTCGCTTTCCTATTTTTTGCTAGTGCGAGATCCGTGTCAAAAGTTTTCATCATTTTGTTAAAGACCAGCGGCACCTGTTTCTGTTTTCCATCGCTGTCATCAATCTTGAGTACAAAAACCACGTCGCCGAGACTGGCATCTCTGCCATGTTGCGTCATGTAAAGGCTGACGTGGTGTGTTTTACCCGCCAGATTTTTGGCAGAGGCCGTTTGGCCCATACTTTTTTTATACTCATCGATTGTCAAAAAGTTTAGACTGGCTGTCAAGTGCCCGATCTCGATCGTTTTCAGGTAACGATCCGGATTCGCTTTGAAAAGCGCTACTTCAGCGGAACTGCAAAAATATCGCGTTTTACCTTTGATTTCCGCTTTGGTCATTACTGACATATTCATCGGCATCCCGTCGAAAGCACAACGGACTTTTTTGGTTTTGTCTCTGTCTTGATGGTCTCCATGGGCCGCATGCTCTTGTGAAAATCCAATTATGGACGTCAATATAAGCATCGATAGGCAAGCGATTTGAATTGAATTTTGGTGTCGCACAGTATCACCTCTATAGATTATGTTTCGGTCTTACCAGTTGGAAATTCGGCAGAGATCCCATCCTTTTGGAACCGGCGGATTCATCTGTCGAGTACCATGGATCAGACGTCGAACGATATAAAAATATTGTTGGGCCACCTTGTCAGTCGGCGGCATAGCTTCTCAACGGTTAAAATGTTGGGCGTAAATCGTAAGTCAGGAAAAGTGGGAATGGGAGTTTATTAGGTGGACTTAGAGCGGAGGGGCGCGGGTAGGTGTTGGAAGGTAGAACCAATGAAGACAGGGGGATTGGCTGAACGGGTACCGGGGAAGAAGTGTACTTAGTGTCGGAGGAGGTGAAATTGAAAGAGGTAAATATGCTGTCGATGAGAAAGAGACTAGGTTCTTACGGTGAAACAGTTGAGATTCATCTGGCCTAACCAGTTTCAGTTGCTGGTTACAACGACAGTTGCTATCAGCCTTTTTGCTTGTGGATGCCTGCTTCTTCAAGGAACAGCAATTTTCGTCTGTCTCGATTGGTGGCTCTGCCTCTACAGACTGCACAGGTAAATCAGACTTGTTATCCAGCCCTTGGTTAGTTGCCTCTTTAGAAATGAGGCCGGTACAATCTTCGGTAGCAAAAGACCTACAAAATAGCGGACAGAGAAAATAGATCGAAAATGTGACTAAAAGAAGGTACGCAAACGCCCGTTTGGCTGTCATTTAATCGGTTTATCTGTCAGTTTTCAGGTACAAACAACTGTTTCAAGCAAGTTGTGGTGAGTACTAACGGCAAATAAAATAAGCAGGTTGACCAATCCCCACAAATCTTGTGGATTACGTATGAGGCAAGCTCTTTCGCCTCTGATGGCCTCCGGTCAAGATGCTGACTGGCAGCGCAAAGGGCTTCTCGATACGGCATATCAATAGTTGTTTTATTAAGTTTAAGCACCATGGCATTTACAGGGGGTGATAGGGATGTCTCTTTCCATCAACCGTCCACTATTATGCCTCTGGATACTATGTCAAAGGTTTCCTCTTCGATGGACTTGGTGTTGTTCCAAAAATATCAAAAATTGTTTGGGTGTCACTCCTTGTATACCCGGTTAGTTTTCCTAATTTGCCTATCACTATGTAACAGGCTCGGTGACATGGGATGGTAATGCCGATCGTATCGTGATGACAACCGGATAGCACGCTGGCCTGAACCGGGTCGAATTCCCTTTCTTTCATCTGCCATCCGGTGTGGAAAGTACGGGGAATGCTGTCTCGCTATTCCAGACGTGGCGCCCGCCAATTAACAATCTTCAATCAACCAATACTCAGGCTTCGATCCGCCAATGGGAGCTCTATTTTTTCACCCCCCTGCCGGTGCGATTCGCGCAGGGCGATGGCAATTTCCAGGGCTTCGCGTCCGTATTCTCCTGGACATAACGGTTCACTGTTTTGGTCCAGATTTTTGACTAGTCCCTCAACCGCCGCCTGCTGCGAACTCCGGGGACGCTTAGGGTTGGGAAATTGGCGGCGAATAGGTTCTCTGGTCTCTGGGTGACGGCTCCACATCTCAAAATCAGCGTGTTCGTTGCGGGCGCTGATCCAACCGTCCCGGCCGATAAAGTCGATATTTAGCCAACCGCCGGAGTTCAAAAACCCGCGGATGCCATTTTCGTAGTAAATCATTCCGGTGCCGCTGAGATCATTGTCACCTGCTGCGGCTTCGCTGCTATCCATGTGTCCAAAAACCCACTTGGCTGGTGCGCCGGCAAATAGACGAAACAAAGCCAACGTATGACTGTGGCCATTGGATAGGTTCCAGCCATAGTTGCAGACCATCGATGAAAAATGACCAATCTGGCCCTCTTTAATAGCTCCCAAGCATGCCTGAAACCATGGACTCCAGTTTTTGTGGCAGGCCACAGCTAAAATAGTATTATGCTGACGACAAGCCTCAATCATGGCATCGGCCTCGGCCAGGCTCCGACACATCGGTTTGGTCGCATAGATGGCCTTGACCCCTGCTGCAGCCGCGTTGATCACCACTTCTGCCCTCTCCGCAGTCTTGGTTGTCACACACACGATATCCGGTTGCTCCTGGTCTATCATCCGGCGATAGTCGGTGTAGAGCGCTGTCACTCCCCATCGACGTTTAAAATCCTCCAACTGCTCTGGCCTGAGATCTGAGGCCGCAACAAGTTCTACACCTGTGGCTTCTATTACTGCTGGCGCATGCGCCCACGGGTACCGAAATTGAGGACGGGTTTACCTGTTCGTCGTCAATGGTACTGCCAATTCGGCCGCAGCCAATAATCGCACCTCGATATGTCATAAAACCACCATTACTCGTTATTTATTATTTATCTCGTATCTCGGTTGTTCTTGATCATTTAGGTGAAGATAGATGAAGACCGTTTTCGTCCTTTGAATTTAATTGCAACGTGCTTCTCCATCTGACTGTGTTTATGTGTGACTAAAGCTAACTTAGACTTTAACACCCGTGATCAAATCGAACGGAGATATTACCGACATTCACTCTCAATTGTCAACCGCATTGTATTCCTCACTGATAGGTTTGTGGTCTTTTGAAAAAACACAGGATTAAGTTCTCGGATTGCGACACGGTTTCAGAATCCGTTAGCCATACCGTCAGTTGATACGACACATCCAACCTAACCTGTTTTCAGGGGAACCAATTCGTCTAAAGTTTTTGAAATGTCAAACCGCAACCTCTATTCATTTGAGTTCAATGGAGATGAATAGATGAGAGAAGGTATTCTCTCCAATCAATTCGAATGAACTTAGCTTTCTAACTGTGTAGATGACCGTGACCATCGCTATCACGAATCGTATTTGAGGTATATTTAAAACGAACCGTTTGCACGTCAGTGATGATCACGATATTTGCCTCCTTGCATTTTTACCTCCTTGCATTTTCCCAGGTTTACCCGAGAGGTTGAGTCAAAGAGGATTCCCTTAAGCAACGAGAAATATACTCGCCAAGCGAAATCAGGTGATTCTCCAGATTGATCTTTACGCCTTCCTGGATTGAGAATAGTAACTTGACAGGTGCTAATTCAAGTTGGATCCGTAATGGTATAGCTAAAGAGTTGTTCTCCCTTGGATGGTACCTGGCAAACCCATTCCCCCTGTGGGTTAATCACGCCAGAGGGGGAGGAACAGCGGATCTCTATCGGGCTGCAGTTATCGACGGTCACGATCCAGATCCGCCCAGACCTGGCCCGCATCCGCAGATTGGATTGGTGATAATCCCATGCCACATCTGACCATTCACTGGCACTTCGACCACCATTGACCGCGTGAAAGATAATTCTGGTGTCCATCTCTGATAGCTCGTGGCTCAAATGCGGGTCTGGTATTGGCGTACACCCCGGATTAGCCCATAAATCGTTACAGATCAATCCACCAACCTTGACCTGGTTGAAATCGAAGGTTCGCAGTGGACTGACTGTATAGTGATTAATCTCACCCTCCGGCGGGTTGGTCATACTGCCGCAGGTCAAAATCTTACTATGGAATCCCAGGTAAGTTCCATTCTGGGTGTAGAAGCGGATCTGATTGTAGCAGTTCCGATCTTCGGGTTCCAGAAAACAGGTGCCGAGTGCTAGGCCGATTCCCGCAGTTTTGGCCCTTTCTCTGATCCGAGTCAGCGCCTCGTCAACCCGTTGTGAGTCGAACTGATGGGTGTATCCGCTGAGGGAACCCTCAGGGGTTAACAGAATCTCAGCCTTTTCATCTCTGGCGTAATCAATCGCACGTTCGATTGTCGCTACATTGTCGGCAATATCTGTACCGACAGAAATTTGTGCACCTGCAACTCGAAGGTTCATTTCATCTCCTCTACCTTTAAACTTTATCTGTTAGTGAAACCCATCAGATAGTTTGTATGATTAGACCTCATACAAAAAGTTGTTACTATGCTTTTTACTTTGTTAGATTAGATTATTTAGCCTCAATCCCCGATTTCAAATCAAATGCTACCAATCCTGAACCGCCCCATCTTCTCGACGCAAATGGGGCGGTTCACCCGGTATATGTGGATGTGCTAAAGCTGTGGCTTCGTCCAGGTCTAGACCTAACCCTGGAGCCTCTAACGGGAGCAAGTGTCCATCTTCGGTCTGGAGATGGTGATGGATTACATCGTTCATCCAACCCGTAGTCGGGGCATATTCCTGGACCGCACAGTTGGGAATTGACATGTTCAGATGAAGCATAGCCGCAGTGCTGACGGGGCTTGAGGTGTAGTGACAGGCCAGTTCCTGGTAATGAACCTCAGCCATGGCTGCCAGTTTCTTGCCTTCGGTGATACCACCCGTATGACAGATATCGACACGTAGATAGTCGATCAGTTCCTGCTCGATAAGTTCACGGTAGGCCCACTTGTGATGCAGTTGCTCACCGGTTCCAATCGGCACTGAAGTCTGCGACCGCAAAATAGCAAAGGAGCCGGGATTTTCGGAGCGAATCGGATCTTCGACAAAGAAAGGACGGAGGTCTTCGATCGCTTTGCAGAGTTCAACCGCACGAGTAGGTGTCAGACGAGTGTGCACCTCAAAAATGATTTCGATCTCATCGCCGACCGCTTCACGTAGGGCGGAAAAGTGCTCAATCCCGCGTAGTACGGCCAACTTGGGATTGAATCCATCGGTCAATGTATCGATGGGAGAAATGCGCAAGACACGCCACCCTTCGTCCAGTAACTTTTGCGCGTGTTCGATAAGATCGGCCGGTGTTTTACCACCCACGTGCCGGTAGACCAACACCTTCTGGCGGGTTGCGCCACCCAACAGGCGGTAAGTCGGTACACCCAGACTTTTGCCTGCCAGATCCCAGAGGGCAATATCGATGCCTGCTAACGCGGATTGGAGTACTGGTCCGCCACGCCAGAAGGTACCCCGAAAAATATCCTGCCAAATATGCTCAATACGGGTGGGATCCTGGCCGATCAGCAACGGCTTGATATGCCCCAACGCTTCAACCACTGCTAGCGACCTTCCGCTCAGCGATGCCTCACCGATCCCATAAATTCCTTGATCCGTTTCGATTTTGACGTAGACGAACTGATGGACGGGAAAAACTTTAACCTCAGTAATCTTCATAAGGACACCTCAAAAACTTAATTCGCCGATTAATAACGCACATCGATTCAATAAATCCTGATCTAATTCAGTCTGATACAGGAAGAGAAGGTTCTATCTCCTAATCATCTTGAATTGTTATCGGATGTTGTGAGTATCCATCCGTTGCTGTCAACTCGCATAGCCTTTGCCCCACGATATTGGTCGAAAATGGTTTCCATCTCCTCAATATCTTCAAAGAAGCCAATTAAGTTGACAGTGCCAAAACTTTCGCCAGCCTGTATGGGAAAGCCACCGATCTCCTGAATCATGCACACATAACCTCTCTGGTGACACCAGGCTTCGTAAACAGTAGATGGGTCCAGGGTCATCCCTGCCAGCCAGGTTCCGTTGGCCAGTTGGTAAGCGCGGATAAAGCGAGGTGGCATCTTGCCCATCTGGCGCTGATAGAGGTAACGGGCATCAGGGGGGAAGTCGGTTGTAAATTCCCGCGCAGGGATGAAGCCGTGATAATCGAGATAGATCTGCTGGAAGGCGTCTCCCTGTTGGTGCTTGATATGCCCCGGCATGTCCATTCTTAGGATAAGGCGATCCACCGTGTTAACGCTGGTTACTCGATCGTAGACTAAAAACCAGCGGACTCCATCTGGAAAGACCAACCACTGCTCCCAGAACGAACCGGCTTGATAAGGAGAAGGAGCTACGTTCCAGTGGAACCACTGCTTGACACCCACAAAATCAGCTCCTTCTACGATATTGTATGGCAGCTTTTTAGCTTGCGTGCAAATTTGTGGGAGTTCAACATAACGTTTTGGCAGATCTCCGTGTACCATATCCCCCCAGGAATAGTGGTGCTCAGATGAAACTGTATGGTCGTCACTACCAGGTTCAAGTAAAAAGTCGATAATGCACAACCCAAAGCTGAGATCGGTCGAACCTGTACGCTTATCGAAGAAACGACCGGCACCAACACCACTAACATATCCCTCTGTTTGCACAACAGCCCGGTAGCAATCAGTTTCAATGCGAAGAGCTTTTTCCTCCTGAACTATAGTTGCCACGATTTTCCCTCTCGATTTAATCGATTAACGGTCATCATCATATAATTAGTTTGGTCCCTTCTCAACAGAGAAGACGATGATGTCTATAAACTGTCTCTCCTGTCAGGGAAAAGGTTGATAGATAGTTTCATCCATAAATATTCCAATTAGGCTCCAAAGGCTACCGACAGTCAGATCTCCCAATGCCATACCCAGGAAGAACGGTACCGCATTTCGGTAAGACTTCAGTCCACCGAATTTAAAGATAGCCCACTTTAACAGAAAACTGGTAAAAAAACAACTCCACAGATTAGACATCCCCCAATCCCCGGCCATCGCATATCCGAGTGGATGCAACGGAAACCAAAGAAAACGCGTCCGCAGGAACGTGAGCGTTGAAGCGGTCAGCAAACCGATGCCCATGAACAGAAGTCCGGCTTGGTCGGTTTCGGTTGGAAAGTGAAGCCAGTTTTGGAGCCGGGTAAAGGTTTCTCGACCAAAGCCTAAAGTCCAGGGACCAAAATAGCCGGAGGACGCCCCAAACCGATAATACAGATCTAGATAAACCCAGAAGACCACCACTCCGGACGTCACCACAGATAGTAGTACTGCTGATGAGAGCCATTGAGCAGACGAACTGATCATCGTCGACATTTTGAACCCTTCGAGTAGGTGCGGCATCGGGTGGCTTCGATAGACCCGATTGAAAAAACCGTAGAGTGCAAAAGTAACCAGTGTCTCCTTATTAAAAGCCTTACTCCCCATCCAGGTAATCATAACCCGCCTCGGTTCCAGACCGCTTAAGCCGTGTACACACAATCCCAGTTCAGCTCGCATCCTAGAAATAAAGATCGAAATTAGGAAGTAGAGGCCGAAAAAGATCGGTACAACCGTCACCGACATTCCAAGCCGCGTTGAAATCAGCAGCAGAATCAGAAATCCAGCCACCGCCCCAAACACAGCAAGACGGTCCGATGAGGGCGTCGATCCCTTTTGCCGCCAGACCGTTGAGACAACGCTTTTCAGATGGCCTCTGCCCATCCAAAGCACAAAAAGGATCAGGCTAACAACTGCACCAAATGCCTGTTCGTTTTGATATGGAAATTTATTCAGACCCTGCCAACCGACAAATCCACCAAGCAATCGCTGGGCTTTATGTAACCAGTAGAAAGCCCAGCATGAACATAGAAGGTCCAAGGGAATCAGGAAACTGACTCCGATCACAAAAGGGTAGAAGGAGAGCCGGGCGCCGCCCATTAAATTCCAGGGCCCCTCGTTAAAAAGATGTGAAATTGACCGCCGTTTAACGGGAAATTCCGGCAAGGAAGAGAAAAAGAAATGCAATCCGTTGTTCAGGCTAATCAGGGCTGCAAAGAGCAATCCAGCCCACATCAGTTTGTTGCCAAAAAACGCTGGTTTTCCCGACGATATCTCTAACGGCAGATGGATAATCGGGTAGGTGAGTTTCTCCTTTTCGGATCCATTGCCAGCGGACAATACGACACAGGCAGAGCATCGTCAAGAATAGAACCAGAATGAAACCGATCCAGATTGCGATTGGAACAATCCACGGTTTTAGGTGTCGTAGCGTGTAGAGGGTTGTTCTTCCCTTGTAGTAACCTTCAAGTGCGGTGCTGTCCTCGACGACCAACCAGGGAGGCAGATTATCGATGAAAAGCGTTTTCCATTCGTTCTCCGGCGTAGCGAAGTGGAAGGCGTGTCCCGTGTTGGAGACTAAAACCTGCAAAAAGTCTATTGAGGCAATAGCCGAGGATACGCTTAACATCAAGTAGATGGTAATCAGATCTAGCTGGCTCAACAGAGGATGTCGCCAAATCTTTACCGCTACCTGATTACAAATCGTAAATAGGAGAAGGATGAAAATAACGTTGAAAAACGGAACAACTAAGGTGGGGTGTGTATAGCGAACGACTTCTAACTGGGCAATCCAGTAAGTATTCAGTGGGATCAGGCAAATACCGAGGGCGATACCTTTATACGGACTGACCAAGGTCTCTTTTTTGGGTTGAAGGAAAGGAGTCTTCAACTGAAAGCGTTGAATGTACCCATCTGTATCGGCATCCTAATGGGGAATCCCGATGGGCTCTTATCGGCTATCTCAGAGTACGGATTTACCGGTCGACTCTCTTATTGGCTTCTGATTTCGCCCCAGGTAGTGGTCAATTTCCCTTTCGAGTCAACAGCTAGAAATCCTTCAATCCCAAGTTCCATCAAGGTTCGGATTTCTTTCTCGCTGCGGGCAGTATTTGAGACGCGTATCTCATCAATCGCTCCTACGAAAGATCGTCCTCCACAACAACTATTGGAGAGACGAAAAGGGGCACCGGTTTTGTTCAGCGGTCCTTTAGCCTTACCGGTAGCAGTCCGCTTGCCATCGATATAGACCTTGACCTCTTTGCCATCGAAAGTGGTGGCGTAATGGTGCCATTCTCCATACTTGCTGATGTTCCGTGAGGTGATTTTGACCCAACCACCATTGTTAATATAGGAATCCACCCACCACCCGTCGGCCTCTTTGCGGAAAGCAGAAACGTATTCCCCTTCCTTTCGTGGAAGCCCAAAGACAGTTTGGGGCACGATAGCTTCGATGTTAATCCAAAATTCAAAGCTAAATGCATCTTTAAAACTAAAGTCTTCGATCGCTTTCCCCGGATTATATGCGACAAAAGCGTCCTTGTCGAACCATAGAGCACCTCCAAATTTCCCTTTAATCCACTTGGATTTGCCTTCGATTTTGAGCTTATGCCCTCTTTTTGATAGGTCAGCAGTGGTATTCCCTTTGGTTTCTTCGAACGTCCAAAGTGCTATTGTGTTTGGGTCGATGCCCTTTGCCGAGAAGGAGGTCTCTGGCAAAAAAACACCAGGCAAGCTAAAGAGATCGCACGGAACACTGCTCCAACTAACTCAAACCTAAACATGATGTATTCCTCCAATAGATCTTAAGC
>Ga0066832_10000674_pt1 | contig 10637 bp, 11 predicted proteins | sample ETNtaG_35_FD_66731 | JGI IMG/M metagenome (GOLD analysis project Ga0066832, IMG submission 66731) | Marine microbial and viral communities from oxygen minimum zone, Eastern Pacific Ocean - ETNP201306PF51B | ecosystem: Environmental > Aquatic > Marine > Oceanic | place: Pacific Ocean: Eastern...
AGGCGTTCATAAAGCGAGGCATCATCGGTAACCGTCCATCCTTTGGCCTGCGCCTCAGCATGACCTTGCTTGAGCTGCGCCACAGCAAACCCCTGCGGAGTCTGAGCAGCCCATAGTTCAGAGCGATCTGGTGTGCCGCTAATAACTCCCTGACCATCTACGCGCTTGATCGTGTCCGTGACTGGAGTTGCCGCGATCACGGCCTGCCCAGCAACCACCGCTTCAGCGCAGCGATTGATCAAAGCTGGTTCTGCCAAACACCTGGCCCCATCATGAATAAGAACATGCTCAGCAGCTGAAGGCAAAGCCTGCAATCCATGCTCTACGGATTCCTGCCTTGTGCTCCCCCCCTCAATCCAGACAACGGGTTTAGCTGCCCCAACCAGCAACTCCATGATCATTGCTTGATCAACGGGTTGCCCAACGATGCCGAGCCAAGTGATCGAATCGGCTTGCATAGCAGCATCAACCGTCCAGGCAAGAACAGGGCGTCCCGCCAGTGGCAAAAGCAACTTATTGCGATCCGCTCCCATACGGCTTCCACTTCCTGCAGCGACAATCAACAGATGCATATGTGCCTCCTGCCGCAAGCAGGCTGAAACCTCCTCCATACAATCAGCTCGCACCGCCTCTGCTCCTGGATCAATGCGTGTTCTCGCCCTGAGTCCGGGTTCTTTAAGTCAACAACTTCATAGGCTTCCAGCCCTCGCCGCCGCCGCAGACCAGCTTCAAGGCAAGCTGCAGGTGGCTTGTGACCCCGCCCATCAAGCGGTATGGGATCTGTTGCCAGCGATAGAAAAGGTGATCCCCTTCCCCTTTGACTCAATCCCATCGCTAGCAGACTGGACCAATCTCCTCGGATCTGTAAGAGAAGAGGATTTTCAGATTTGCCTCAACTTTGCCGAAGGTTTGCCAATAAACCTGATGCTCTCGATGAGCCACATCCCCATCAGGATTGCGAAGAAAGGCTTTGCCAATACAGCAATAGCAAATCCCAGTAGAGGTTGTTGGTCAGCCCAGCAATTGGAGTGCTACCTGCACCCGATTGGCCTTTCCCTAGACGCCGATGCCTTCAGGGTTTCTCTTCCTGATGCCAACCTCCAAAAGATGCGTGATTTGCAGCCAACCGGAGAGGGGCCCCTGCTACTGCTGGCACCAAATGGCAATGAAAATGACTGGCCCGCTCAAGAGTGGTTAAGGCTGCCGCATGCAATTCAAAGCAAGCTATCCAACCTAAGAAGCATCACTCTGCCTATAGAAACACCGCTGATCCGCCGTGCCGCCGAAGTGGCCTGCGCTGACGTAGTCCTCAGCAGTTGTCCAATTACCCAACTACTTGCTGTCTATACAGGTGTCTCCTTAGTAGCACTAGGGACTCCAGCCGATGCCTTGCCTAATCGAGACAATATCCACTGCCTGGTTTCCAACAGTGCAGAGCTAAACGCACTTAACCAGCAGGAGGTGCTCAGCACTCTGGGCTTCTGATGGTGAAATTGAGCGCCCTAACAAGACGAGCACCCTTTCAGGGCATGAGGCTGCGTGGTCTAGCCAAACCCTGGCTAGGTCCAATCCTGGCCCTGACCTTTGTGATCTTGGCTGGTGCCTTGGGCTATCGCCTCACGGAGGGATGGGATTGGGGGGATTGCCTCTGGATGGTGCTCATTACCATCAGCACCATCGGATATGGCGAGGTAGAGCCGCTCTCGCAAGCTGGGCGACTAGTCACGGTGCTGATCATTGCCGGAGGATTGGTGGTGGTTCAGCTAACGATTCAACGGGTGCTTCGCCTGACAGAATCCGGCTACTTCCGCCAGGTGCGGGAACTGAGGTTTCGCCGAGTACTACGGCGTATGCGTGATCACGTCATCCTCTGCGGCTATGGCCGCATCGGTCGAGAAATCGCCACGCAGCTTCGGCTTGAGCAGGTTCCAGTACTTGTAGTTGAATTAGATCCAATAAATAAACTGGCCGCAGAAGAACAAGGCCTGAAGGTATTGCAAGCAGATGCCACATTGGATGAGACATTGCTGGAAGCTGGCTTAGAGCACTGCAAAAGCCTGGTAGCGGCATTACCCAGCAATGCCGCCAATCTATATGTGGTGCTCAGTGCACGAAGCCTGCAACCCCACTGTCGGCTGATATCGCGAGCAGATAGTGAAGAAGCTGCCATCAAGCTGAAACTGGCAGGCGCCACTGTGGTTGTCAGTCCCTATGTAGCGGCAGGACGCACCATGGCCGCAACAGCCCTTCGTCCACTTGCTGTGGACTTTATGGATCTGCTTGCCGGAGCAGATTTTGAAATCGAAGAATTCCGCCTCAGTCAAGACCCACTGCGAGTCAGAAACCTCATCAAGCGCAGCCTGTCAGAACTTCAACTAGGCCGCCGCAGTGGAGCAATGGTGCTGGCAATCCGAGATGGCTCGAAGCTAATGGCCAACCCTGGCGGCGAAGTTGAACTATCACCAGGGCAATTGCTTGTGGTGCTTGGCAGTAAAAGCCAACTATCTAAATTGCGTGAGTTGCTAGGTCAGGCGTTGGACTCTGTCGAGAGCATGGCTGGCTAAGAAAATCTGCAATGGGTCCGTACGATCCTGCGAGAACAAATAACGCCATGACCTCAACTGCTCCCCTTACTGGTCAGACCGCCCTGGTAACAGGAGCAAGTCGCGGCATCGGGCGATCCGTAGCCCTGGCCCTGGCAGAAGCAGGCGCAGAAGTAGTAGTGAACTACTCAAGCTCTCCAAATGCCGCTGAAGAAGTGGTCACCGCCATCAAAACCGCTGGAGGGAAGGCCTATGCGGTTAAGGCCAATGTTGGCGAAGAAACAGCCATCGACGAGCTGATTAAAACAGTTCTCGAGCGCAGTGGTCGCCTAGATGTTCTGGTGAACAATGCCGGCATTACCCGCGACGGCTTGTTGATGCGGATGAAAACAGAAGACTGGCAGGCCGTGATCAACCTCAACCTCACAGGAGTTTTTCTATGCACACGAGCAGTTGCCCGAACGATGCTCAAGCAAAGAAGCGGAAGGATAATCAATATCACCTCTGTGGTTGGCCTGATGGGTAATGCAGGGCAAGCAAATTACGCAGCAGCCAAAGCTGGAGTGGTTGGTCTAACGAGAAGTACCGCCAAGGAATTTGCCAGTCGCGGAATCACCGTCAATGCTGTAGCCCCAGGATTCATTACTACTGATATGACCAAAGAACTGGATTCCGAGCCGATTCTTGCCGCCATCCCCTTGGGATCTTTTGGTACTCCTGAGCAAGTAGCTGGAACCGTGCGCTTCCTGGCAGCCGACCCTGCAGCGGCCTACATCACTGGACAAGTGCTGCAAGTTGATGGCGGCATGGTTATGGGCTAAAGCGCTACCGCATGCTCAAAGCTTCAGGATTCCAGGGGCTGTCCGAGTTCATCGCGCAGTCGCCGGATGCGCCGAAGCAGCTTTAAACGCTTAGTCCTAGCAGTCACTGTGAGGAAAAGCCGCAATGGGACATAAACCAAAGCCATCATTCCGGCCAAGCCGGCCATGATCACAAAAAACAGCGTTCCTGAGTCATGCATGGCTGGAACATACCCAGCAAACCCTCTACAAGCACAACTAAAACACTAAGGATTCGGCTTTCCCCACTTAAATACCCCTCGCCCGCAGCAAGCCTGCTATGGGAAATTGAGTGACGGGTACCAATAGACAATGGCCAAACTCCTCAGTTTTTCGGACGACTCCCGCAGCGCTCTTGAGCGCGGTGTCAATTCCCTAGCCAATGCCGTGCGCGTCACCATCGGCCCTCGGGGCCGCAACGTAGTACTTGAAAAGAAATTCGGCGCCCCAGACATCGTTAACGATGGTGTCACCATCGCCCGAGAGATCGAACTTGACGATCCATTTGAGAACCTCGGCGCAAAACTGATTCAGCAGGTGGCATCCAAGACAAAAGACAAGGCAGGGGATGGAACCACAACCGCCACCGTGCTTGCCCAAGCAATGGTGCATGAAGGCTTACGCAACGTGGCTGCCGGTGCCAGCCCAATCGAATTGAGGCGTGGCATGGAAAAAGCCGTGGCCGAAGTAGTGGGTGAACTTGCCCAGCTCAGCAAGGCAGTCGATGACAATGCCATCCATCAGGTCGCCACTGTCAGCGCAGGTGGAGACGAGGAAGTTGGTCGCATGGTTTCTGAAGCCATGAAAAAGGTAAGCGTCGATGGTGTAATCACTGTTGAAGAATCCAAATCCCTAGCCACCGAACTTGAAGTCACTGAAGGCATGGCCTTCGATCGGGGTTACAGCTCCCCTTACTTCGTTACCGATGCAGACCGTCAGATCTGTGAATTTGAGAACGCTCTACTTTTGCTCACAGATCGCAAGATCAGTTCTATCTCCGATCTAGTACCCATTTTGGAGAGCCTGCAAAAGAGCGGCTCCCCCCTGGTAATCATTGCCGAAGAAGTGGAAGGTGAAGCCCTTGCCACCTTGGTAGTCAACAAAAATCGAGGTGTCTTGCAGGTAGCAGCAGTACGCGCACCATCTTTCGGCGATCGGCGCAAAGCAGCCCTTGCAGACATTGCAGTTCTAACTGGGGGAACTGTGATCAGTGAAGACCGTGCCATGACCCTTGAGAAAGTTACCCAGGCCGATCTAGGGCAAGCCCGACGAATCACAATCAGCAAGGACAGCACCACCATTGTCGCCAAGGACGATCACCGTGATGCAGTAGGTGCCCGGGTCGCCGCCATTAAAAGAGAGCTAGATGAAACCGACTCGGAATACGACCGCGAGAAACTCAATGAACGAATTGCAAAGTTGGCCGGCGGTGTAGCCGTTATCAAGGTTGGAGCCCCCACCGAAACAGAACTCAAAAACCGCAAACTACGTATTGAGGATGCGCTCAACGCCACCCGTGCTGCTGTTGAAGAGGGCATCGTCGCAGGTGGTGGCACCACTCTCTTGCGATTAAGCAAAGGATTGAGCAAGCTCTCCCAGCAGCTCAATGGCGACCAACGCACAGGCGTAGAAATTGTGCAGCGATCCCTCTCATCACCTGCGCGTCAGATTGCCATCAATGCCGGCGAGAATGGTGATGTGGTTATCTCTGAGATGCAGCGCCTTGACAAGGGTTTCAATGCCGTCTCTAGCACCTACGAAGACCTTCTCAAAGCAGGCATCCTCGATGCCACCAAGGTGGTACGACTAGCACTGCAGGACGCAGTCTCAATCGCTTCGATGATGGTCACAACAGAGGTGGTGATTGCCGACAAACCTGAGCCACCAGCCCCCGCCGGCGATGGTGGTGGTGACCCAATGGGCGGCATGGGCGGCATGGGCGGCATGGGCGGCATGGGCGGCATGGGAATGCCCGGCATGATGTAATCCAGCCGCGAAACTTTCCTCTAGGGAGCACAAAGAGAAACAAGCGCCATGGCGTAACGCATTGACAAAGCTCATGTGTTGCGCCTCCCCAGGGACAAACAATGCCCCACGTATTCACGCCTAAAAGATTTGTTGACTAGGCCGCCAATGCTTGGCAATAGGTGTTGACCTGCAGGTCAACACCAGTAATGGCAGTGCCAACCACCACCGTATCGGCCCCAGCCGCAAGTGCTTCTATTGCTACTTGAGGCGAATCGAGCCCGCCCTCGCAGATGATTCTGATATCTGAGCCGAGTTGCTGCCGCAAAGGGCCAAGCAAAGACAAGCCAGGAGGACTCTCAACAGCAGTCGCTTCGGTATAGCCATAGAGAGTCGTACCCACCCAGCCGCAACCAAGTTCTGCTGCACGCACTCCATTAGCGACAGTATCGATATCTGCCATAAGAGGGGCCCCTAACTCTTGCTGAGCTCGACTCACAAGCTGCTCAAGAGTTATCCCTCCAGGCCGATGTCGTGCCGTGGCATCCAGAGCAACTACATCTGCTCCCGCCGACCAGACAGCCTTAACCTCCGCCCAACCTGGAGTGATGTAGACAGAACTATCAGGGAAGGAACGCTTCCAAAGCCCAATAATTAAGGCTTGCGGACAACGGCGACGAACAGCACCAATATGTTCAGGACTTTCCAAACGCACCCCAACCGCTCCATTGCGAAGACTGGCCTCAGCCATGGCCGCAATCACCTGAGGATGATGCATTGGAGAACCCTCGGGCGCCTGAACAGAAACAATCAAACCCCGGTTCAGAGTCTCAAGAGAAGGGAAAGACATGCTCAGGATGACTTTGATCGCTCTTCATTAAGCCTTGGGAAACAACCTGGCAAATGATGCAACGAAAGAATGGGAAAAAGCTGCATCAACAAAGATTCCTGAACAGTTGGAGATTGCTTCTCAAGAATTTCCTGCTCTTGAGCAACGACCTTTAAAGAAGCCTGCAAACTAGCCAGCCTTTGCATCAACAAGAATCTCGGCAATGTGGCAAATCCAAGCCAAAACATCCTCGGGGTTTGAAGCATGGCAAGCATTCGTTCCTCGCCACTCTTTGGTGATGCCTTTATTTGGCAATGCCACTCAATCTGATCAGGAGAAGAACTTTGAGAGGGGAAATCGGGCACGCAATTAGGCGAGTTTACGGTTCAACAGAGGACGAATTATCAGAAACAAGCCAATGGTGACCAACAACAAAATGGTCAAGCATCCATAACCACTCACACCGCCATAAGGAGCATCAAGCAGGACGGCACCAAGATCAAGGGGACCGCCATAAGCAGCTCGAATGGGCTCAATGGCGAAAGTAAGGGGATTCAAGGCCGCAAGCCAACCCAGCCAATCAGGCATAAAAGAAAGCGGCGCCAGAGCCGTACTAGCAAACAACAAAGGCAAATTGGCCACAAAAATCACTGCTATCAGTTCAATGTGACCTGGTAAAGCAAAAGCCAGGCCAAGGCTTAAGGCAGTGAAAGCAAAAACCAACAACAACAATGTGAACGACACCAACACCAAGCCAGCCGCACCTGGCCAGCCATAACCCAACAAGGCAGCCGTTCCCATGATCGCCAAGCTCTGAAGAAGGCTCAAAGATGTGATGTAAATCACCGAAGCAAACACGATCGAGTTGCGACTACGCAGTGGAGCTACCAACAGGCGATTAAGAAAACCAAATTCACGATCAAACATCACTGGCAAACCTGCATTGAGGGCGCCACTGAAAGCAGTGAACACAATCACACCGGCTCCGAGAAATCGCCCGTAACTCATGCCACCAGGCAACAAACCATCCGGAGCATTAGAGAACAACGCACCAAACAACACCAACCAAATCAAGGGCTGAAGGATGCCAGCAATCAAAGTGGAAGGACGTCGCAGTAGCTGCAAGAAAAGCCGGCGAGTCAGGGCCAAGATTTCCTGCACAAGATCAGCAAATGGACCCTGATCCTGCTGCTCTGCCGCAGGGGAAGTAACAGTGGCAACTGGGCTGATCATGAAGTGACCGTTAATAGAGCGAATGCGGACAGAGTTGGGAAAGACAAATCCAACTAACTAAAACGATCTTAAAGAGATCAGCGCATAGCTTTTTTGCGCTCCAGTTTTGCGTCTCGTTGGCCAGCGACAGCCAACTCAGCGTCCATCAGGGTCCTACCAGTGGCCTGCAAATAAACATCATCCAAGCTCGGGCGACTATGAGCGAGAGCGAACACCGGAAGCTGAACTCCATCAAGCTGCTCACGCAAACGAGGCAAGACCTGTTCACTTTCCACTACCAGGTTTAGAGAGAACCCCTGGGCCCGATTTACTACCACCTGACACACACCATCCACACCTTCGAGTAACTGCCGGACCTGTTCAGCCTCACTGGCATCGCTGAATTCCCGCACACGCAAAGTCACCCGGTCACCACCGAGTTGCTGCTTGAGCTGATCAGGTGTCCCCTCTGCGATCACTCGCCCGTCGTCAATGATCGCCATGCGATCTGCAAGCGCCTCTACCTCCTCGAGGTAATGACTGCTGAGAAGCACTGTTGTGCCTTTAGCGCATAGTTCCCGCAACAATTGCCAGATAGCAGAACGACTTTCTATATCCAAACCAACCGTAGGCTCATCAAGCACTAACAACTGCGGCTGGTGTAACAAACCTGAAGCCAGATCGATCCGCCTACGCATACCGCCTGAATAGGTGCCGCAACGACGATCGATCCAAGACTCCATTCCAAGACAATCAATCAGTTCATCAATCCGTGCATTCCTGTCACTAGAACGCAAGTGATAAAGATCCCCCTGTAACTGCAATAACTCGCGACCAGTAAGGATCTTGTCGATAGCGACCTCCTGTGCGACATAGCCCAATTCGAGCCGGACAGCACGTGGATCACTCAACGCATCGAGACCAGCCACAGTGACCGTGCCTGAATCAGGAGCCAGAAGGGTGCAGAGGATCCTGAGCGTAGTGGTCTTCCCGGCACCATTTGGACCAAGCAGACCATAAAGACATCCCTGAGGAACACTGAGACTGAGGCCCTTAAGGGCCTGAACCATCCCATAGGACTTCTCAAGCTGCTTGAGTTCAATCATCGGCATTCGATAGGTCACCTCGACAAGTCTTAGAAAATCTAGGCAGCTTCATACAGCTACTAGAGACTGCTAAGCATCTCTAGTGACTTCTATTTAGATGAACGGCCTGCCAGTCGCCATCTGCTGCAGCAAAGACCAGGCCTGAAGATCAAAATGTGCCGCCATCGGCAAGCGGCTAACCACCAACAGAAGGCAAATGCCAAACATGTAGAAAATCGACCAACGGAATAGCCCCTTAGCTCGATCAACATTCTCAGGTGCCGCACCAAGCTGTTGCACCATTTGCAGCAAGCGAGCATTAAAGGGCATCAACAACAATCCGTAGAGCAATCCCCCCTCCGGTAGAGCCCAAATACCAAAACAACTAAGCAAAACAGTGGCCCAGCCATAGCGAGAAATGGCTTTAGCCGTGACAGCAGGGCCCTTAACAACAGGAAGCATCGGGATCCCGACAGCCCTGTAGTCATCACGCAGCAAAAGGGCCAGTGCCCAGAAATGGGCTGGGGTCCAAAGCATCACAAGGGCAAACAACCACCATCCACTAAGACCCACATGCCCAGTAGCCGCCGCTGCACCCACAAGTGGAGGGATAGCTCCTGCGACCCCACCGATGACAATGTTCTGAGGCGTGCGGGGCTTCAAAAATGCCGTGTAAAGCAGCACGTAACTGCATAGGCCGAGCAAGGAAAGACCAGCCGCAAGACAGTTCACCCCACTCACCATCAGAGCGGCTGCCGCCAAGGTGCAAGAAATGGCACCTATGAACGCCGCAGTTGGAGACAAGCGTCCTGAAGGCAAAGCCCGACCACTTGTGCGCTGCATACGTCCATCGAGATCCTGCTCCCAAAGACAATTAAGAACACCTGCAGCAGCAGCGGCTAAAGCCCCTCCGCCCAGGGTGCAGGCCAACCGTGGAGAGGGTAAGGGCCAGCCTTCAGAAAGGGCCATACCACCAAGGGTTGTAGCCAAAAGCAGTGGTATCAAGCGTGGTTTGGCAACCTCTAACCAAGCGGGGAGCTTGATGCGCTGACGAGAAGGCACTACCTGCTCGCGAACTATCCCAGACTGGAGAACCTCTGGTGTTGAACTAACCATGAGAGGGCTCCATAGAGGATGATTCGCCAACGGCAGACAACGATAAAGTTGATTCTTCTGGACTGCGGAAGGTAAGGGCCGCAAGCAAGGCCACAAGCAGAGCTGCTACTAGTTGATGGCCCACTGTTACGACAGGTTGGGAAAGTCCGAGGTGCAAGGTCAGGAATCCAAGGCTTATCTGTGTGGCAACAAGTCCAAGAACAGAGATCAAAAAAGGCCACTGACTTCGAGGCCAGCCGCCAACTGCAAAAGCAGTGCAAACAAATAACAGCAAGCAAATTGCAACAGGTGTAGCTGAAATGCGATGCCACTGAAGCCATTGACATGCCTGTCCGCCATTAAGGCAAAGCTGAGCTGCCCAGGCGGTGGCCATACGACCGCCAAGAAGACACTGAGCCAACACTGCTAGCAAAGAAGCACCACCCATCAAGCGCCACCACAAAGGCGATGCCATATCTGAGGAGGACAGCAATCGCTGAGACAAACCACTCACCGCTGCCACAAGCATCAGAGCAAGTGCCAGATGAGCCGTAACTACTCCAGAAGGCAATAGCTGCAAAACGGTGAGAGCTCCAAGACCTCCCTGTACGAGAACTAGAAATACCAGGCCAGCACAGAACCACGGGAGCCAATTGGGCAATTCAGAGCGCCACAAAAGGACCGCTACCAATTGCGCAATCAGAGCAACACCCACCACAAAGGCATCAAGGCGATGAAACCACTCGAGAAAAACCTGGACATTCATCTGACTACCAGGCAAAAGTGAGCCATAACAGAGTGGCCAATCCGGGCAAGCCAACCCTGCCTCCATCACGCGCGTCGCTCCACCGATCACCACCAGTGCAATAAGGGCTACAACCAGATGGGCCGCCACCTGAGCAAGGCGCCATCGAACAAGAGGCAAAGACGACATCACGTTACTATGCTACAGTCAAAAGCCGGGAAGTCAAAAGGTGGGCACCTGTCTTTTGAATGAGGGTGCTATCTCGGAAAACGTAGCGATTAGATCATCGACGTCACAACACCCCTCTACATCACCTATCCCTGA
>Ga0066832_10000677_pt1 | contig 10611 bp, 5 predicted proteins | sample ETNtaG_35_FD_66731 | JGI IMG/M metagenome (GOLD analysis project Ga0066832, IMG submission 66731) | Marine microbial and viral communities from oxygen minimum zone, Eastern Pacific Ocean - ETNP201306PF51B | ecosystem: Environmental > Aquatic > Marine > Oceanic | place: Pacific Ocean: Eastern...
TATTTTTTTATCAAAATTAAACTTATCAATATTTTCGTAAATAAAAGCAACTTGATTACCATACACTTTAGCAAGCTTAGCAGCATCTAAAAATATTAATGAATATTCATTTGCCTTATATCTGGTTTTTGTTAAAAACAATTCAGACGCCTGCTTTGTAATAACTTCTTCAACTTCATTAGTAGCATATGCACCAAGACTTATTATCGATTCGACTGCAGCAAATGCCAAGAAAATCATTGAAGAACCGAGTATAAGTACAAGTCCAGTTATAAATACTGTGTTCAATTTTATATTTTTTAATTTAAGCATTTTTTCTAATCTATATAATTTATTAATTTTTTCTGATAAAAACCAAAATTGTCATATCATCAAATCTTTTAATATCGGCAAATTTTTTAACATCATCTAATATATTATTGGATAGCTCATGGGCTGATTTTCTTTCTTGCTTTTTAATAAACTTTTTAAATCTGTTTTTCCCATAAAAAACACCATTCTGATTATTAGCATCTAATAATCCATTTGTGTAAAGTATTAATGTGTCGTCAATTTTTATTTCCCTGCTGTTTGAATGATATTGTGCAGCCTGCATAAATCCTAATACCGGTTCTCCCATAATACCTATTTCTTCAATTTTTCCCTCTGTATCTATTTTTATAATATTAGGATGACCAGCATTTGAAAATTTAGCTGTATTTGTCTTTAAATCATAATAAATTAAAAAAACTGAAATGAACATATCAATGCCATATTCTTCACAAAGAGTTTTATTAACTATAGTCATAACTTCTGCTGGGTCACTTTGGGATTGGAGACATGTATCCCTGATAACAGATTTTGCTACAGTCATATAAAAAGCAGCAGATATACCTTTACCTGAAACATCTGCAACTAGAAAAGCTATTTTATCTTTAGACAGCATAAAATAATCGTAAAAGTCTCCAGCTACTATCTGTGAAGGAACTAACTCTGCATACAGTTCAAATTCACTCCTGTTGAAGAGTTTATTTATCTGTGGGAGAATGGAATTTTGTATTTTTTTAGCTACAAATATTTCACTTTCAACTCTTTCTCTTTCCATCACCTCATTTTGCAGTTCATTTGTATGATTAGTTAATTCTTTACCTAAAAAATTAAATGAAACTATTAAATCAGCTATCTCTTTTGCGCCGGATTCCTTAAGTGAAATATTATAATCACCATCGCGCATTCTATTAACTGTTGTCTTTAGTTTCTTAATTGGTACAAGCAGAATATTTCTAAAAAACAGTGTGATTACCAAAATAGCAACTAATATAAAAGTTCCTGAAATAAGTATAAAATTCAGGGTTAATTTTTGAACAGCAATATTTACTTGATTCTTTACATTATTAATATTTTCATTCATCCCATCTGTGCTAATCACAGCCGCAAAAATCCAATTAGTGACATGCATTCTGGTAAAAGAGATAATATAGGAATTATTATTATTTAGTGTCAACTTTGTATAACCTTCTTTTCTATTAAGAAGCTTATTAGATAATTTTTTAACAGATTCCAGAGAGGAATCATCAAGTTTCAATAATAGTGTTTGATGATAGTAGTTTAATTTATCATGATTGTTAGTTGTAGGAAGTCCAAACATTTTTTTGAATCTATTATGAAAACTTATGAGTCTTGAATCATCAGAATCAATTATAAATGAAAATATCTTTTGATTCGCTTTATTAGACTTTTTTTTAAACTCATTTTTCAAATTAATACTATTTGTCTCAGCTATATTAAATGAAGATATTGATTTTATGAGTGCTGACATATCAATGTCTATCCCAGCTCGTCCAACCGCCTTACCTTTGTCATTATAAAAAGGAAAATAAGTAGTCATAACAAATTTACCAGAAATATCTCTATATACTTTAGTCCAATTGTTTTTAGTAGATAATATGTATGAATAATATTTTTTGATAGCCTTTTTATCAGGAAATTTTATATCATATTTTTGAAAAGAGTCTTCATAATATTCGAATAAATAATCATTGTCAAAATTAATTATAAAAGCACCAAAGAACTCAGGATAATAATTTGCAAAATACTTCATCATAGATTTTGAATGATATAAGTAATTTATCTGCTTTGCTATATCCGAAGAAATTTTGTTCGAACCTCCCCAGTACCAAAATTTGGGGTTTTTTTTATTTGTTACCACACCATTTGGATTTGTATGTATATTTTTCTGTATATTATAATCATTCTTCGGATAGTTATAGAATTTATATAATTTCAAACTTGCAGTAGTATTATCAGCTAATAATTTTGCAAAAATAGTCGCCTCATTAAATAGTAATGAATATTTGCTTGACATAGATAGAGTATGTTCAAAATATAATTGCGCAGTTCCTTTATATACAGAATCAGCAGTAGTATTAGCAGCATTTTTTCCCAACCCTATAACAGAATTAACAGCAATGCCTGCTAAAGAACACATTGATATTATAAAAATAACAGCTAATCCTACTATAAAAAGTATACTTAAACTTATTTTAAACTTCATAAAATTATATAATGAAATAGATTAATACTTTGCATAAAAGAGAATAATTATTTATTTTCTTTTATTTACCTGATATGATTTCCATAATCAATTATATCGACAAACAGGTAAAAATGCATATCTATTTCTTTATATATAATGTAATAAAGGATTTATTAATTAGTTTTATTTATTTGTTCACAAAAAAAGACCCTGGCATCGTGCTACTCTCCCACACTCTTAAATGCAGTACCATCGCCGCAGAAACGCTTAACTTCCGTGTTCGGGATGAGAACGGGTGTTTCCATTTCGCTATAGACACCAGGGTCAAAAAATCAAAAAAATTGGAAGGAATATAAGATCATTTATTACATATTAGTTATTATAAAGTAACTTGAGATTTCTTTGCTTTTCTCTCATAAGTAGTAAAAAACAACTGATGAGAGAAAAGGTGGTCAAGCCTCACGGCTGATTAGTACCGGTAAGCTGAATACATTGCTGCACTTACACATCCGGCCTATCGAGGTTGTAGTCTTCAACCTGCCTTTAGTTCTCTAAAGAGAAAGGGATATCTCGTCTTCGGAAGGGCTTGGCGCTTAGATGCTTTCAGCGCTTATCCTTTCGTAACATAGCTACCCAACAATGCATCTGACGACACAATTGGAACACCAGAGGTTACTCATTCCCGGTCCTCTCGTACTAGGGAATGTCTCCGTCAAATATCCTGCGCCTGCAGTGGATAAGGACCGAACTGTCTCACGACGTTCTGAACCCAGCTCGCGTACCACTTTAATAGGCGAACAGCCTAACCCTTGGGACCTTCTTCAGCCCCAGGATGTGATGAGCCGACATCGAGGTGCCAAACAGCGCCGTCGCTATGGACGCTTGGGCGCTATTAGCCTGTTATCCCCGGAGTACCTTTTGTCCGATGAGCAACGGCGATTCCACTTTCCACCGCTGGATCACTAGGTCCTGCTTTCGCAACTGCTCGACCTGTCGGTCTTACAGTAAAGCACACTTCTACCCTTACGCTCTGCGCATGATTGCTAACCATGCTGAGTGTACCTTCGAGCTCCTCCGTTACTCTTTTGGAGGAAACCGCCCCAGTCAAACTGACCCTCTGACACTGTCCTGCACCCGGATTCACGGGCGACAGTTAGATATTCAACTAGCCAAGGGTGGTATTTCACTAATGGCTCCACAATCACTGACGTGACTGCTTCACAGCCTCCCACCTATCCTACACATGAATAACCAAATACCAATATCAGATTACAGTAAAGGTTCACGGGGTCTTTCCGTCCTACTGCAGGTATCCGGCATTTTCACCGGAATTACAACTTCGCCGAGATCCACGTTGAGACAGTGCTCAGATCGTTACACGATTCGTGCGGGTCGGAACTTACCCGACAAGGAATTTCGCTACCTTAGGACCGTTATAGTTACGGCCGACATTCACCGGGGCTTCATTTCAAAGCTTCGCTTACGCTAACCTCTCCATTTAACCTTTCGGCATTGGTCACGTGTCACACCCTATACATCCTCTTGCGAGTTAGCAGAGTGCTATGTTTTTGCTAAACAGTCGCCCGAGCCTCTTTGTTGCAACCACTTTTAGCTCCGAGAGCAAGTCTCTTCACCTCATGTGGCACCCCTTCTCCCGAAGTTACGGGGCTAATTTGCCGAGTTCCTTAACGTGGTTTCTCTCGCGCACCTTAGGCTTCTCGCCTCGCCTACCTGTGTCGGTTTGTGGTACAGTCACCCTATCTTCAACACTTAGAAGCTTTTCTCGTCAGTGTAGCATCAGCCAATCCACTTTGTCCGTAGACTCCGTGTCCCCGGTTCTCAGGCTTAATGTTAGGCGGATTTGCCTACCTAACGCCCTACGACCTTAGACTGCCACATTCAATCGGCAGCTGACTTAGCTTACTGCGTCCCTCCATCGCTCAGATAAGGTGGTAAAGGAATATTAACCTTTTGTCCATCGACTACGCCTTTCGGCCTCGCCTTAGGGGCTGACTAACCCTGGGCGGACGAACCTTCCCCAGGAAACCTTAGGCTTTCGGTGACCAGGATTCTCACCTGGTTTTTCGCTACTCATGTCTGCATGGTCACTTGTATACGGTCCACCGTCGCTTCCGCTTCGACTTCACCCCGTATACAACGCTTTTCTACCGCGTACAATAAATTGTACACCTGCGTCTTCGGTTCTAAACTTTAGTCCCGATCATCTTCGGCGCAGAATCACTCGACCAGTGAGCTATTACGCACTCTTTAAATGATGGCTGCCTCTGAGCCAACATCCTGGCTGTTTACGCAACTCCACCTCCTTCAATCCACTTAGTTTAGATTAGGGACCTTAGACGGCAGTCTGGGCTGTTTCCCTTTCGACTATGGAGCTTAGCCCCCACAGTCTGACTCCTGCGATACGGTTACCGGTATTCGTAGTTTGATAGTTGTTGGTACCCCGGTAAGGGCCCGTGAACAATCAGAGCTCTACCCCCGATAACTATTACGCAAGGCTAGCCCTAAAGCTATTTCGAAAAGAACCAGCTATCACCAAGTTTGATTGGCCTTTCACCCCTATCCACAGTTCATCCAAACATTTTTCAACATGTACTGGTTCGGTCCTCCACCTCCTGTTACAGAGGGTTCAACCTGACCATGGATAGATCACTTGGTTTCGGGTCTACCCCATATGACTAAACGCGCTATTAACACTCGCTTTCGCTGCGGCTGCGCCCAAGGCTTAACCTTGCCATATAGGAGTAAGTCGCAGACTCATTATGCAAAAGGCATGCAGTCACCAGAATAAATTCCAGCTCCTACACTTTGTAGGCACATAATTTCAGGTACTTTTCACTCCCCTCTCGGGGTACTTTTTCACCTTTCCCTCACGGTACTATGCGCTGTCGGTCTCTGATTAGTATTTAGCCTTGGAGGGTGGGCCCCCCAGTTTCAGACGGAGTTTCACGTGTTCCGCCCTACTTGGGATACCCGTGGGTTAACTCAGGTTTTCGTTTACAGGACTTTCACCTTCTGTGGTTGAACATTCCAAAACATTCGACTAACCTTTGTTATACCGTATCCGGGTCCCGCAACACCACCGTGTAAACACAGTGGTTTAGGCTGTTCCGCGTTCGCTCGCCACTACTTGCGGAATCTCAATTGATTTCTTTTCCTCCAGGTACTGAGATGTTTCACTTCCCTGGGTATCGCTTCCTTAACCTATGTATTCAGTTAAGGATAACAGAACATTACTTCTGCTGGGTTTCCCCATTCGGAAACCCCCGGATCAAAGTGTTATTGCCACTCCCCGGGGTTTATCGCTGCTTGACGCGTCCTTCATCGCCTATCAGAGCCAAGGCATCCGTTATGTGCCCTTAGTAGCTTGACCACCAAGAAAAATCTTGATTGTTTATTATTGCAAAGTTGTTTCTTTACCCTTTATAGTAATAAATAGTTATATATGAAAATATATTCCATACTCCAAATTTTCAAAGAACTGTTAATGGTGGGCGTACCTGGACTTGAACCAGGGACCTCGTCCTTATCAGGGACGCGCTCTAACCAGCTGAGCTATACGCCCATTAATACCGGTCCTGATTAAATTACCAGACCGCTCCATTATAAATCTGGTGGAGCTAAAGGGACTCGAACCCTTGACATTCAGCTTGCAAAGCTGACGCTCTAGCCAACTGAGCTATAGCCCCAAAATTTTTAACTCCTTCTTACAGTCTTTCGACTTAAAAATTGAATTGTGCGGATAACCCTTGACAAAGTTTCCTTTGCCCTCATCCCAATTTAATGGGAGTTCAACCGTATCCAAACTGTTGATCTTATGACCGGTGTTTGGATTACTCCTTAGAAAGGAGGTGATCCAGCCGCAGGTTCCCCTACGGCTACCTTGTTACGACTTCATCCCAGTTACCCTTCACACCTTCGGCGTCTCCCTCCGGGAGATCCGGTTGGGTCAACGACTTCGGGTGCAAACAGCTTCCATGATGTGACGGGCGGTGTGTACAAGGCCCGGGAACGTATTCAAGGCGCCATAGCTGATACGCCTTTACTAGCGATTCCGACTTCATGTAGTCGAGTTGCAGACTACAATCTGAACTGGGGCCGGTTTTGGTGATTTGCTCCACCTCGCGGTATTGCGTCACATTGTACCGACCATTGTAGCACGTGTGCAGCCCTGGACATAAGGGCCATACTGACTTGACGTCATCCGCGCCTTCCTCCCGCTTAACACGGGCAGTCTCATTAGAGTGCCCAGCATAACCTGGTAGCAACTAATGACACGGGTTGCGCTCGTTGCCGGACTTAACCGAACATCTCACGACACGAGCTGACGACAGCCATGCAGCACCTGTATAACTGTCCCGAAGGAAATTCTGCTTTCACAGAAAGTCAGTTATATGTCAAGTCCAGGTAAGGTTCTTCGCGTTGCCTCGAATTAAGCCACATGCTCCACCGCTTGTGCGGGCCCCCGTCAATTCCTTTGAGTTTTAGCCTTGCGGCCGTAGTCCCCAGGCGGTGTGCTTAATGCGTTAGCTCCGACCCGGAGGGGGTTGAATCCCCCCAGGCCAAGCACACAACGTTTACGGCGTGGACTACCAGGGTATCTAATCCTGTTCGCTACCCACGCTTTCGTCCCTCAGTGTCAGGAGTCGTCCAGAAAGCTGCCTTCGCTGTCGGTGTTCTTTCAGATATCTACGCATTCCACCGCTACACCTGAAATTCCGCTTTCCTCTCCGATCCTCGAGTCTACCAGTTTTCAATGCAGTTCCGAGGTTGAGCCTCGGGATTTCACATCAAACTTGATAAACCACCTACGAACCCTTTACGCCCAATAAATCCGAACAACGCTCGCCACCTACGTATTACCGCGGCTGCTGGCACGTAGTTAGCCGTGGCTTCCTCTCCGGGTACTGTCATTATTCATCCCCGGTGACAGTAGTTTACGACCCAAGGGCCTTCATCCTACACGCGGCATTGCTCCGTCAGGCTTTCGCCCATTGCGGAAGATTCTCGACTGCAGCCTCCCGTAGGAGTCTGGGCAGTGTCTCAGTCCCAGTGTGGGTGACCATCCTCTCAGACCACCTATCCGTCATAGCCTTGGTAGGCCGTTACCCTACCAACAAGCGTAATGGAACGCGAGCACATCCCCAAGTGATAAATCTTTGATTAATTCACCATGCGGTAAATTAACATTATCCGGTATTAATCCCGGTTTCCCGGGGCTATTCCAAACTTGGGGGCAGCTTACTCACGCGTTACTCACCCTTTCGCCACTTTCCACTCAAGCAAGCTTGAGTTTCTCGTTCGACTTGCATGCCTAATCCATGCCGCCAGCGTTCGTTCTGAGCCAGGATCAAACTCTCCATAAATAAAAGTTAAATACCCGAAGGTATCTTTTTACATATGTAAGAGTTCTCATCTATTTCATTTAATAAGAACTACTAAACTAGTATGTTTATTTTGTTTTTCTCAAATTAATTGCGGATTATCCGCACAATTCAATTCTCAAATCTTTCAATGAACACCGCGTTTTGCATGTAACAAAAGCGGACTTTTAAAATAGTCAGTTTAATTAACTTTACAAACCAAATTGTTAAGTTTTTTAAACTTTTTTCTGAAAAGTCGTTTGATTAAAAACGAGCTTCTAAGATAACAGAATAAATCATTCCGTCAAATCATTTCGTAAACTTTTATTAAAGTTTTTTCTATATCAAATTAATGATAATAAAAATGATCAAATCAGTATCCAAAAACTGAAGCTATACTGCTATATACAATGCAGTACATCTTGTGGTTCCCGAACACAGAATTTTAAAGTAACACCATATATACTCTTGTCAAATTAAAATAAATCTTTTTTAAGAAAAAAATAAATCCTAAGCAAAATGGCATCGGACATAATGTTCTTCAGAATTTTCATTCAATGAAGGCTTACGGCTGTTACATTTTAACCTATTTGCTATATTTATTGTATTATACAGCTCACATCTCTTTCTAAAACTACATTTATTTTCCTTTATTAGGATTGAAGGAACTACTCCAGGAATAGTTTTCAATGCAACCTTCCCTCTTCCTAATCTGGGCACAGCATTAAGCAGAGATTTTGTATAAGGATGTAAAGGGTTATTAAATAATTCAACTACAGAAGCATTTTCCACAATTTCCCCTGCATACATTACTAGAACTCTATCGGCAAAATCAACAACCAAGCCTAAATTATGCGTAACTATCAAAATAGACATATTATGATTTTTTTTAATATCTTTCAATAAATTTATTATTTGAGATTGGATAGTGACATCTAAAGCAGTGGTAGGTTCATCTGCAACTAAAATATCAGGCTTACTTGCTAGAGCCATTGCGATCATAACTCTTTGCTGCATTCCTCCGCTAAGCTCATGTGGGTAGCAATAGATTTTTTTGTCAGGTTCAGGGATTTTAACTATATTTAATAATCTAATAACTTCTTCTTCGATTATAGAATGATTTTTATTGGTAATTTTTAGAGCCTCTGCAATCTGATCTCCAATTTTAAAAACAGGATTTAATGATGTAGCGGCTTCCTGAAAAATATAACTAACCTTTGAATTTCTTACATCTCTTAATTCTTTTTTAGTAGCAACTAACGTATCTATAAAATTATTATTATCTATTTTAATTAAAACTTCACCGCTTAGTTCAGAAATAGAATTTTGATCAATTAACTTGACAAGGGATAAACAAGTAACACTTTTTCCGCAGCCGCTTTCTCCGACTATTGCCAGAACTTCACCTTTTTTCAAAGCAAATGATACATCATTAACTGCAACATTATTGTTGTCTTTAAAAATTACGGATAGGTTTTTAACTTTTAATATATTATCTTTACCTGATAGATTCATTGATTAAACACTAGCTAAAGCAGATTCTGGAAATGCACTGATCAAAGTTTTCTAATCCACTCAAAATATCAATTTCTACACGAAGAAAATAAAAAGGAACATCTCTGCGGTTAAGAAGAGGCATTCTAACAGCATCTTTTTCTGTAGTTAATATCATTTCTGCATCATGTCTTTTAGCAGAATTCATAAAATCAATTATTTCCTGCTGATTATAGTTATGATGATCAGCAAAACTCTTACTGTAAACTATAATTGCACCATAATCTCTTAAAAATTTTTCAAAACTTTCCGGAACCGCAATTCCGCTCAATGCAGCAATTTTTTTACCTTTCAGACTTTCAAGCGGTTTTCTTTCTCCGCGTTTAAAAACTTTCTCCAAATATTTAGGTTTATGACAACACTCAATAATCTCAGCATTTCTATTATGATGTTCTATAAATCTTTTTATATGCCTAATATGATTTCCACCATTTGATTTGGTTAAAAAAACATAATCAGCCCTTCTTATATTTTTTATAGGCTCTCTAAGTAGTCCTCTTGGTAATACATGATGATTATGAAATGGATTTGTTGAATCGACTAGGACAATATTAATATGGGGTTTCAAATCAAGATATTGAAATCCATCGTCCAAAATCAATATATCAACTTCATATTCATGAATAGCAAATTTACCGGATTTAACTCTATCCTTATCCACTAAAACAATTACATTTTCAAGATTGGATGCAAGCATATAAGGTTCATCTCCAGCTGTCGATGAATTCAGTAAAAGATTTTCGCCATCAGAAACAATTCTAGGAGGGACTTCATTTCTCTTCGACTTGTTAAAGGCTTTTATTTTTTCTACAAAAGTTCTATCTTTACTTTTATATCCTCTACTCAAGATCGCAACTTTTCGCCCATTTTTAGAGAGAGTTCTTGCAAAAACTTCAACAACAGGAGTTTTACCCGTTCCACCACAAGTCAAATTACCTACACTTACAACCAGACAACCTAATGGTGTTCTTCTATATATACCTTTATCATATAGCCAGTGTCTAAGTTGGACAATATTCCTATATACCCTTGATACGGCAAAAAATAATCCCCGCATAAACATGCCAAAATGAGAATAATTACGCTCATCCATTACATCAACAGCATATTTTTCTATTGCTTCACCCATTTTACGCAGATTAATCATTAAAGTTTCTTTCG
>Ga0066832_10000698_pt1 | contig 10531 bp, 7 predicted proteins | sample ETNtaG_35_FD_66731 | JGI IMG/M metagenome (GOLD analysis project Ga0066832, IMG submission 66731) | Marine microbial and viral communities from oxygen minimum zone, Eastern Pacific Ocean - ETNP201306PF51B | ecosystem: Environmental > Aquatic > Marine > Oceanic | place: Pacific Ocean: Eastern...
CCAATCTTAATTCTAGTGAACTGAATTATATCGCATCTAAACTTAAATAAATGGTGAGTCATCCGCCAGATTAATATCAAGCCGAAAGCTTTGTGAAGAGGAGGAAGCTACTTGTGACATCTCGCGAACGAATCTCAATGTCGCTGAACCACCAAGAACCTGATCGCGTTCCAATTCAAGATAGTCCTTGGGCAACTGCAGTTACACGTTGGAAAACTGAAGGGTTAAATGCTGATCCTACTTCGTATTTCGGCTATGAGATGATAAGTCAGAGTTCGGATACTTCTTTGCAACTCCCTTCTGAAACCGTCGAGGAGACGAATGAGTACACCATTGTCAAAAATGCAAACGGAGCTTTAATTCGCAATTGGAAGCATCAAACTTCAACCCCAGAGATGATCGACTTTACCATCAAGGACCGGAAAACTTGGGAAGAATACAAGCCTCGCATGGTTTACAACGAGTCACGCGTCGATTGGAATAATGGGCTCAAGCACAACCAGAAGATCCGTCAAGGCGACAAATACCTGTCTTTCTCAGGAGCTCTCGGTTACGACAAAACGCAAGGGATCGTTGGTTCGGAAACACTACTGATGGCAATGCTCGATGACCCTGATTGGGTTGCGGATATGTTTATGACCGGTGTGGAAGTTATGATTCAGACTGCAGAGGAGATGATGGCTGGTGGATATGTTTTTGACGGGGTGTTCCTTTTCGATGATATGGGGTATCGAAATGGAACACTGTTTTCACCGGCTGACTATCGTGAATTGCTCTTCCCCGCCCATAAACGAGCTTGCGATTTTTTTAAAAGCAAAAATTTCCCGATCATTTTGCATAGTTGCGGATGTGTCCAAGCCTTCATTCCAGATCTAATCGAAGCAGGTTTTACTTGCCTGCAACCGCTCGAAGTTAAAGCAGGGATGGATGTGATTGAACTGAAGAAAGACTTTGGTCACCAATTAGCATTCATGGGTGGAATCGACGTCCGGAAAATGGCACATCCAGATCCAAGCGTCATTGAAGAAGAAATTCGAACTAAAGTTAGTATTGCTAAAGTTGGTGGTGGTTACATTTATCACTCAGACCATTCTGTGCCGGACAATGTTAGTTTTCAGCAATATTGTCGTGTTATCGAGTTAGTTCAACAATATGGGAAATATGAATAGCTGATGAGGGAGAAGCAAATCCCGGAAACAAGAAACATTATCAAATTATGATGAGATGGTACTTGATATATTACTGAGAATAAGGTTTGCGATCCCAGTGGTTTGATGGAGGTTACGTTCTAAAAATTTTTTCGAGAAATAACAGGTAGCTGTGATTAGGCTATCCTTGATAGCAAAAATTGTAGTAACACGGCTTTACAACTTATAACATCCTCGGGTCTTATAAGAGCGATTCTGATGGCAAATCAAATAGAGCATGCAAACATTCGAGTGAAAGATATTGACCAAACGATGAGGTTCTTGACGACTGCTTTGCTTAATTTTATTGTCAGGCAACACATCAGAAGGAAACCGGTGGCTTCACGTAGGAACTGACTCTACCTATCTAGCACTGTCAGAACGTAGCTGTGATGAACCGAACCGTGAATTAGATCTCATCCACACCGGTTTTGTGATCGATGATGTGGATGCTGAGTGACAAAGGCTTGAGCAAGCGGGTTACAGCGAAGGAATGGTTGTAGATCCCCATCCTTATCGAAAACGGATCTATTTTCTGGACAATAATAAGTATGTAATATGGAGTGGGAGTTTGTCGAGTACTTTTCCGATAATCCATCGGAAAGAAACGAGTATTCTTAGTTACACAATTTAATCGTCCATAAGAAAAGCGACGCTTAAATTTTTATATTCAGTAGAGGGCAATATGGCCAATTCCAAATCTAGTGTCCAATCCCAGACATTAAATACCTGTGATGTCGCCATCGTGGGTGGGGGGCCCGCTGGTGCGGCTCTTGCGACTTTCCTCGCTCGTGATGGCCATCACTGTCTCATTTTTGAACGCTCAAAATTTCCTCGTTATCATATTGGTGAATCGCTGATTCCACACACCCATGGAACTTTTAAGCGGCTGGGACTGCTTCCAAGCTTAGAAGCTTCTAACTTTCCAAAGAAGTACAGCGTTCGGTTTATATCGCCTGCAGGAAGGACATCAAGCCCATTCTATTTTTCAGAAAGAATCTCCGGCCAAGGTGCGCAAACATGGCAGGTAGAACGATCTAAGTTTGACCAGATGATGCTAGATCATGCAAGCCAAAACGGTGCTGAGATTTCGAGTGGAACAGAAGTTACACAAGTACTGTTTAAAGATGGGCGTGCTGCGGGGGTGAGGATCGCTCAAAGCAACCTCGAGCCATGCGAAGTTCAGGCCAAAATTGTTGTGGACGCATCAGGTGGAGCAACATTGATTGGACATCAACTTGGTCTAAGAAGTGCAATCCCAGATCTCAAAAAAGCTTCGCTTTGGACATATTATCAAGGTGGTGCACGCCTTGAGGGAATCGACGCTGGGGAAACAACCATTTTTCGAATTGCCGAGGGAGGCTGGTTCTGGTATATACCGTTGCCCGACGACGTTGTTAGTGTCGGAGTCGTAGCATCACCTGAGTATCTGTTTGCTAACGGAAATGATAAGGAAGCAATTTTTCTGTGCCAGGTTGAGCAGTGTAATTCGTTGGCTGAACAGCTCGCATCGGCTAAGCGCATCAGCCCTATTCGTGGGGGACAGAAAGAACTGGCTTATATTAATCGTCAGACATGTGGTGACGGTTGGCTAATGATCGGCGATGCACGAGCTTTCCTTGATCCAATTTATTCATCGGGATTGTTCCTCGCACTAGCCTCGGCCGAGATGGCAGCGGAGTGTGTGCACTTGGCTCTCGAATCAAATGATGTTTCAGCTACTGTGTTGGGTCGATTTGAACCAGAGTTGGCGGCAGGAGTTGGGGTTATTTGGCGGCTGATTCATGCATTCTATGATCCAGAGTTCAGCTTCCGCAAATTTGTCGAACGGTTTCCTAAACAGCGCGGAGCTCTGGTTGATTGCTTGACTGGTGATGTCCTTAACAAGGATTTTAGTGAGTTTATTCAGGCATTAGCGCAGATGACACCACCACCAATTCTCCTGTAATTTGCATCTAACATATACGTTTCAATATTCTTCTGGGTCAGGTTAATTTTAGTCAATGTCTACGTGTCATTATACTTGTACCAAAACATTGGGAAATACGAGTGATTGAAAGAATCTATCATAAAATCTTCAGGTCATACTCTAGCAGTTCTCAGAGAAGACCTCGATCAATCCAAAATGAGATTGTAAAACATCAGGCGAGTAAACTTGCGAATCGCCTTTTTTAAGACTATGAGAGTGTTTTATGACACATATGAATATCGCACCGACGGAACTTGCTCAATTTTAATTTGAATCCTCACTGGCAAAATGTATCTTGGTCAAATTCGAAAACCTGCTGAAATTAGGAGACAAGTTTGTGATGATATGCTGTATATCACCGCACGTCAAAGCATCCAGATTTGCGAAGTTAATGTTGATAATTCTGGACAAGTTACGGATATGCGTCTTCAAGTTGGCCTGAGTTTACGAAAAAATACTGGAGCCACTGTTGGGAGTACTACAGTATGTGATTTAACAGAGGGAGATGTCATTGCTTTGCCAGATCACTTGGAAATTGAGGAGATTCAGACGTTTATGGATTGGATTCGAAAACCTTTTAGTCTCTCGAATCCTCACATTTGAGTTCAATCTAGAGTGGATTTGATGCGATAACAAGACATGAAAACGCCGAAGCAGAACGCAATCATCGCCCTCGAAGGTGGAATCCCAGAAGGCCTTGTTCCAACTTTCGAGTTGGAATTTCAATTGACGGAGGAACTTCTTGGAAAAAACTACCATACTGGTAGAAGCATCCAAAATGCGAACCAAAAAGATAGAGATTGGATGATGCATGAAAATGCAGAGCTATGGATTGAGACGGCAAAAACGTTGGATTACAGTATTATCATGGATGTGAAGTCACCAGATGAAGAGAGTATAATCCACAATGCACAACTTATTCATGAAAAAATTGGTGATGAGTTGATGCTGATTGTCCACGGCGATGGTACATACTCCATTCCAGATGGTAATTCGATGATCAATTTTTCAGTTCAACTCTCTGAAGATCCAGATGGGATGAAACGTCAGGCAGATAAGATGGTGGATAATGCAATCGTCCGTGGACAACGGTTAGTCGACGGCGGAATTGATGGGTTTTCTCTCTGTGCCGATTACTGTTTTAATTCAGGACCATTCCTATCACCGCAGATGTTTTCCGAATTTGTCACTCCCTACTTGGCCAGACTAATTGAAGCCTACCGTCAGATGGGTGCTTATGTCATTAAACATAGCGATGGCAACATTATGCCAATTCTCGACCAGTTGCTTAGTTGCAACCCGCATGCAATTCACTCACTCGACACTCAAGCTGAGAATATGGATCTTGGTGTAATTAAGCAGATGGCGGGAGATCAAGTATGTCTCATCGGTGGCGTCGAGTGCGGACTCTTGCAGACGGGCACCGAAGAAGAAGTTGTCGAAAATGCTAAACTGGCTTTGAGAGAGGGAATGCCAGCTGGGGGCTACATTTTCAGTACTAGCAACGTGGCTTTCAAAGGGTTACCCTTAGAACGATATTTGTTGATGCTCGATGTTCGAAAAAGATATGGTCGTTACGCACCTGACGGTAGTACCTTTTGGGATAAGGCGAAGCAAGCTGATTCTTAATCTAGACTTAGGTTAAGAAAAGGAAATTTTTATGAACAGCAACTCTTTTCAAGAAGCTCTGGATTCAGATGACTTTGTCGTTACCGTTGAGTTGATGGCAAGCCAAAATGACGGCCTCGAAAATTTCCATCGATACTTGGATGAATACCAATCCAAGTACCAACATAAACCCAAGTACCCGATAATTGCGGCCATCTCCGTGCCGCAAAGCCCTGGCGGATTTCCGACAATCGATCCGAACGCGGTTCTAAGCGAAATTAAATCGGAGTTTCCTGATAACCTTGATGCGATTGCCCATGTCACGTGTAAGGATCGAAACTGTAACGGCTTGGAAGGAACCCTCCGAGATTTGCGCCGAACAGATGTAAGAAACCTACTGGCTCTAACTGGTGATATGCCTGTTGATAGTAGTCCCATTTTCGAATTGGAATCGTTAAGTTTACTTCGACTGATTGCTGATCTCAACACACAAACAATTAACCAAACATCTCCAGATGAACTTGATCTGGCACACCAATTTTTTCCCGGCGCAGCAGTGAATCCTTACAAATATACTTTAGCCTCTGCTTGGCAACAATATGCCAAGGCAGTGAAGAAAATCCACTCTGGTGCCAATTTTCTCATCACGCAGGTTGGTTACGATACCGCTAAATCGGTAGAATTGATCCGTTATCTTAGTGCGCATGGCCTTACGACTCCTGTTTTAGGAAACGTCTTTTTACTAACCAAAACCGCTGTTGAACGTATGTACGCCTCCTGCTGTCAGACACAGGCTGATCCACAACAGAGATCACATGGCCTTCCTGGTACATATGCCTCAAAGGAGTTGCTGGAAAAAGTTTCATCAGAATGGAAATCGCGTGCCAGGGGGAAAAAGGCAATGTTGGAGAGATCTGCACAACAGATTGCGTTTTTCAGGCAGGTGGGATTTAAAGGCGTTCACATTGGTGGATTCGGCTTAACTTTCGAGGATGTGAATCGAATCGTTGAGCAATCTCAGGAGATTTATAGACACCAGGAAATTGAAGCCTATCAAGATAACATTCATTTTCCCCCACCAATATCTGAAGACTTCATCGATTCAGAAGGGGAATTCATTCTACCTGCTTCTGTTCCTAAACCGGTCTTCAAGCAACGGGTGATGAGGTTGGCCCACAATTATCTGGTCAATCCAAGCTCGTTTGCTGGAAGAGTAATCAATTTTGCTGATACAACGGGCAAAAATTCAGAACAGAAATGTACAGGGGCTGTTCCTTCGTCCCTTAAATTAAGAATTATGAATCGAATTGAGCATGCTACAAAAAGGGCTTTGGTAAACTGTCAGAGTTGTGGCGACTGCTTCCTGCCTGAAAATTACTACGCAGTTTGCAACGAGTCGGCGTGTACAAAGGAGTTGATCAATCTGCCGTGTGGAGATAGTAATGCGGTTACTGGATTTTGCGGTCATGACAAATCAGTTGTCTGCGCTGGCGAACTGGTCTTTGAAGCCGCTTTTACTGTTGGAAAACTCGATCATTTATTCCAGCAAACCAATCCACCAAAAACTGCCGAATTGCGTGGTACATCGGCAGTAATGAATTATTTTTCCGGTATCGATCATCGCGGACGAGTAGATGGAAAAGTTCCACACAAGAAACCAATTAATCTTATCGAGATCGGTGAAAGCTTACACGCCCAAATTCCACGTGTTAATTGGGCGATGCGCAACTCGATCGAAAAAAAACAATTGAACGGAAGTCTCGCCTTTCTAGCCAAAGTCATCAATTGTCAAATCAACGCTGGGGCAGAATTCATCGCTATCAACGTTGATGATTTTTCTGCCGAAGTTCGTCCTGATTTGATGCAGAAGTATGTCGGCTTAGTTAACATTCTGTCAGAACCGATTGGTGGCCTTCCAGTCTGTATCGACAGTTCCGATCCTGTGACAAAGCAGAGTGGTCTTGAAGCGTACTACCAAACGGCTATGGATCCAACGGCAAAGCTACCAATTATCAATTCGATTAACATTATTGAACCCGAACCGATTCTCAATCTCAAAAAAGATTACGATTTTAACGTGATTGCTATGCTTCATGACCGAATTGATAAGGATGGAAACCCCAAAAACGTAGAAACCGCTGAGGAGGTGCATCAACTCGCTCGGGAATTTTTCTGCCGTTTATTATTACACGATTTCAAGCCTAATAATATCTTTTTCGATACAGCCGTCATACCAATTGCAACTGATATCGAGGCCACGTCCACTTACAAAACACTCAACGGAATCAAAAAAATTATGACTGATCCAGAAATGTCTGGTATTCACACGGTGATTGGACTTTCTAATTGTTCGCACATGATGCCAAACCGGATTGCGGTTAATCGGGCCTATCTTGAAGTGGCGATGGAGTTCGGACTCGATACGGCGGTTCTAGATCCAACTATCAATTACGGCTTGAAACCCTCTGGAAAGCAGATTTTAGGAATCATCAGGGACCTCGCTGAAAATGATGATTCTGATCCAATCAAAGGATTCGAGATTTTTGAAAGGATTGCAGATTACAGTCGGAAATATGGAAAAGCGTCGTAGGTCTCAAGGTGCGAACTTATACGTTTTTACCGCAAATTTCAATCCCGTTGAAACGATAGTTGTATCAAGGATATTAATGTGTTAAGCAATTTGGAAATTGTGCAGTCAGTTCACAAAGAACCAATCAGTAATATTGCACGTTGGATTGGACTAACTGAAAATAATATTGAAACTTACGGCAACGATAAGGCGAAAATTTCGCTTGAGGTGGCTGATCGAATTACAGAGAATCGGGACGGGAAATACATACTCGTCACAGCTATGACACCAACTCCGCTTGGTGAAGGCAAAACCGTGACGACAATCGGTCTTAGTATGGCACTGAATCGAATCGGAAGAAAAACCATCGCTTGCATTCGCCAACCATCGTTGGGACCGGTTTTCGGCATCAAAGGAGGTGGTACGGGCGGTGGTTATGCTCAAGTCATGCCGGTTGACGATCTCAATCTTCACTTTACCGGGGATATGCACGCCGTTTCAGCCGCTCATAACCTTTTAGCCGCGGTGATCGACTCACATCTACATCACGGGAATCGACTCAACATCGATCCAATGTCCATTATGATTAGACGTGTCGCCGATGTCAGCGATCGTGCCTTACGAAACATTGTAATTGGGCTGGGAGGAAAACAAAATCTACCGATTCGCGAAACTGGTTTTGACCTAACGCCGGCTTCGGAAGTTATGGCCATTCTCGCACTAGCCGAGAACTTGTTGGATCTTCGGGAAAGGATCGAAAAGATAATTATAGCTAAGAATTTAGATGGTCAACCAGTTACAGTAGCGGATCTAAAGGTCGGCGGAGCAATGACGGTTTTACTCAAAGAGGCGATTAAACCGAACTTGATCCAGACCGTAGAAAACACTCCATGTCTTGTTCACGCGGGCCCTTTCGGGAATATTGCTCATGGAAACAGCTCAATCATCGCTGACAAAATAGCGATCAAATTGGCCGATTATGTTGTTACCGAAGCTGGATTTGGCGCGGATATGGGGGCAGAAAAATTCTTCAATATCAAATGTCGATCCAGCGGGTTAAAACCATCGGCTGCCGTTCTTGTTTGTACAATTCGTGGCCTCAAAGCGCATTGCATGGAATTCAAGATCATAGCTGGGAAACCGCTTAATCCTAAGATCTTAAGAGAAAATATCCCAGCAATTGAAGAAGGGGCTTCCAATTTGATTAAGCAAATTGAGAACGTGTTAACTTTTGGTGTTCCTGTTGTTGTGGCTATCAACCGAATGCCAGAAGATACCAATTCGGAGATTGAGGTGGTGAAACGGATTGCAATCTCAGTTGGTGCAGAAGCAGCGACTGTTAGTAACGTGTTTTCCAAAGGTGGTGACGGTGGAATTGAGCTTGCTAATGCTGTTATCCACGCGGCCGATCAGCTAAATGAGTTTAAGCCACTGTATTCATTAAAGTTGTCAATTAAGAAAAAAATAGAGACGATTGCTACAAAAATTTATGGGGCGGCAGGTGTCGAATATCTGCACGGGGTGCGAACCAAGATGAAACAGTTTGAAAAATGGGGTTTGGGTAATCTGCCAATCTGCATGGCCAAAACGCATCTCTCAATTTCTCACGATCCCAGACTGAAAGGTGCCCCTACTGGTTTTACTTTGCCGATTCGGGATTTGAGAGTATCGGCAGGTGCTGGATTCTTATATGCTCTACTCGGTGAAATTTCGACCATGCCCGGGCTGCCGTCGTCATCGCGAGCGGAACTAGTTGACCTTGATGAGAAAGGAAATGCAATAAACTTAACTTGAAAAAGGAGGGAGTAAACAGGAAGCAGTACATAATCGAGTGCGTTTCCTACGTTTCTATTTACTTATGCGTTTGAATATTATATCGTGTGAGGTTTTTTGTCGGGAATTCCGATATTCCGCGGCGCAATCCGAGCATTTAATTGATATAGCCTTTCAGCCATTTGGATTGCACGACACGCCGGCCCAGCTAAAAATTAACGCACAAATACAAATTGATGCAACGCCTGAAGGTCGCTATGACTATATCCTAATCGGGTATGGTCTATGTAGTCGAGGAACTGCTGGACTTACTACCAGTCATACACCATTGGTAATCCCACGTGCTCATGATTGTATCACGCTTTTTCTGGGTTCCAAGGAATGTTATGCCAAGCGTTTTGGGGAATCTCCAGGAACCTATTACTACAGCTCTGGGTGGATTGAAAGAAAAGACGGTTCAACTGAGCAAGGTAATATACAAATGATTAACGAAAAGGCAAAAAAGAAACGGATTGAGAGTTATGCTGAAAAGTACGGCGAAGATAACGCTCGGTACCTAATCGAGATGGAATATCAATGGTTTGCTAACTATGGTTCTGCAGCCTTCATTGATTTGGGAATCGGAGATGCTGCGACTTACCGTAGCTTCACACGACAGGTGGCGGAATCTCGTGATTGGAATTATGAAGAGATTCAGGGAAACATAGGTCTTATACAAAAATTTCTGGATGGCAACTGGACAGACCAAGAATTTTTGATTGTCCCGCCCGGTTACCAAGTTGTTCAAACCTTCGATGATCAAATCATCGAAGTAGAATCGGTTGAGGCCAGCCCCTCCTAAAAGGAAGAAACAATGACGCCAAAAGAACGATGGCTGGCGGTGCTCAATGGGGAAAAGGCAGACCGGGTACCAATGGATTATTGGGCAACTGCTGAAGCTAGCCGGAAACTGATACAACATCTTGGCTGTGAAAATATGGATCAGGTGTTTTCACAGTTACATATTGATCGGGTAATATCCGTTGGACCGCAGTATACCGGTCCACCTCCTAAGTCTGGTGAGGATATTTTTGGCTGTCGCCATCAACAGGCCAACTACGGAACAGGCATCTATTCGGAGTGCATCTATCATCCATTAGCTCAATTTCAATCAATTGAAGAGATTGAAGAAAACTACACTTGGGTTTCGCCCGATTGGTACGACTACTCCAACATCGCTGACCAAATCACAAATTGGGAAGATTATCCAATCCGTGGAGGTGGATCAGAACCGTTTTTGATGTACAAAAACTTGAGGGGACAAGAACAGGCATTCATTGATCTAATTGAATATCCTGAAATTGTATATTATTGCCTTGATAAACTTTTTGATCTTGCCTATCAAAACACGCTGCGCATTTACGAACAGATTCCTGATAAAGTGAT
>Ga0066832_10000699_pt1 | contig 10518 bp, 7 predicted proteins | sample ETNtaG_35_FD_66731 | JGI IMG/M metagenome (GOLD analysis project Ga0066832, IMG submission 66731) | Marine microbial and viral communities from oxygen minimum zone, Eastern Pacific Ocean - ETNP201306PF51B | ecosystem: Environmental > Aquatic > Marine > Oceanic | place: Pacific Ocean: Eastern...
AACGCCGTGGCTTGCAGAGTGTTGGTATTCAGATCGAGTATCATAGAATCTGGCTAGATAATACGAAAGCGAAGTTTCTGTGAGATTGGCGACCGGGCTACGGCCTGGAACTATCAACGTTCGATGATCCTAGGAAAATTTGATGTCTGAGCCAAGCCTGATCTGATGCGGCCTTGTCAACTTCACACTTGGGATCTATCGCCAACTGAGGCCATAGCAGTTCAACTTCAACTGCGCGACCAGGTTATCCGGTGCGATGACTTCGGTGAAATTAAAACAGTAGCTGGAGCTGATCTCGGAATTCGAGGTTCGCTGGCCACTGCTGTGATCTCTGTACTCAGTTACCCTTCCCTAGTCTTAGTCGATCAATCGGTGGTAAAGACAGCCGTTCAGTTCCCTTACATCCCCGGTCTGCTTTCATTTCGGGAGATTCCGCCCTTGTTACAAGCCTTTGATCAATTGCAGACGATACCGGATTTGATAATTCTTGACGGTCACGGAGTGGCACATCCCAGGCGATTTGGATTGGCCTCACATCTGGGTCTTATCCTGGATTGGCCAACCATCGGTTGCGCCAAATCCCGCCTCTTTGGTACCTACCAGGAACCGGAGCTAGAGAAAGGGTCTTATCGTTTTCTCCACGATCGCGACCAAAACGTCATCGGTGCGGCTGTTCGTACACGCAGCCAAACGAAAGTGGTTTTCGTTTCTACCGGACACCGGGTTTCTCTCGACAGTGCTGTTCGGTTGACGCTGGCCTGCTGCCCGAGGTATAAATTACCTGAAACTACTCGATACGCTCACCGCCTCGCCTCCAATTAGCACGACTCCATTTTGATTCTGCTTCTACTGCTTCTTGTGTATTATTTAACCTGTATGTGGCAGCCAGCCGGCACGATGGTCGATTTGCTGCCAGAAAAACCGATCGCCTTTGTCAGCCTGAAAAAGTTGCCGAAGTTGGTCGACGGCTTTAATCAGAGCGAATTTGGCCAACAGGTCAAGCGGATGCCGATTTTGAAGCAGGTCGAATCCAGCCTACGGGGTGCAAGGACGCAAGAGCCGTTTCAAGAGGTGGCCTTCAATTTCAATCAACTCCTGCCCTATCTGAGCCGCCGGGCGGTTTTAGCCCTCTATCCGGTGCAAGATAGTGTGGAGTTAACGATTCTCGAATCATGGCCGAGGGCAAAGCTATCGACCTCTTTCCTCATACTGACAGAGGTTGACACTTTACAAAAACTAAGGATTTCTGCCCTCACTATCTTGGACCCAATGAATGACGCCTTTACCCTAACAGCCATGACCTATCGGCAAATAAGAATTCAGACGTTAGTCCAAGATCCAGAATCGGAGTTGCCGGCTCTACACTATGCTTTCCTAGGGCGGGTTGTCATGGTTTCATCGACCCTTTCAACAGTTGAACGAGTAATCGATGTATTTCGAAGTTCCAACACAAGCATTGCCAGCAACTCGAAGGTTGGTCAACAACTCACCGCCCAATACCAGAAGGCTAGGCACACCCTCTACTTAAATCTACCTGAATTATGGGAGGCGTTCGATTTGCCCGAGAGTGCCTTGATCAGTCCAATCCAGACTTGGACGGCGACGCAACATACTCAGAACAGTGTCTTGTATAGTCGTCACGATCTAACCTTACGTCGGCCGATCCGTCCTTTATTTCAGCAGTTTCAAGTGCCTCTGGATAAGCCCTTTGAGGTGACCTCCACCCAATTGGCAACACGGATAAAAGGTGTTGCCTCGCTGATGACACTGATCTGGACTCTCTCTGGTCAACCTGTAGATCCTTCTATACACCAAACAATAGTGAATAATCTGCGGCCGCTGGAATCTTTGGGTGCGATTGGAGGGAAAATCACCATTACCAATCAAATCGCAACCCTGGATCTACAAATTTCATTCAATTGAGTACCTTGCAAAGAAACAGCTTTGTGTTATACTAAAAAGTCTATCGGTGAGTTAATCATCCGATCGTGACAGAGATAATTTCACAAACACTGATTTGAGTGATAAGATTAAAGAAGGAGACAAACTTATGAAGTCGATAAGCATCAGCCTGATGTGTCTACTGGTTATTGCGATTGTAATGGCGGGTTGTGCCGCCAAAAGTACGCCCCCTACCGCTCAGGCAGAGGCCGAACCTGCCGTGGAGACTGTCACTCTTAAAGTTGATGGTCTTAAGTGTGGGAACTGCGTCAAAGCTGTCCAGGCCCAACTGGCTAAGGTTGAAGGCGTAACCGAAGCTACCTTGAGCGAAGGAACTGCCGTTGTTAAGGGGAGTACTAAGGTGCAAGCGCTGATCAAAGCCGTCGCCGGCAGCAAAAGCTGTTGCCCATCTGAATTTAGCGCGGAACTCGCATCCCAGTAATCTCTTGCCCAACCCGCAATGCTTTTCCACCTGACCCAGCAATTCGACGATCTGGATCTGTCCGGCCGCTTCAGCCAACGCTATTGCCGTCTGTCCATCCGAATTTTTGATTCCGACTTCAGCACCAGCCGTTAATAACTGCCCCACCAACCGAAGGCTGCCCCGCCAAGCGGCGTACATCAATGCGCTCTCTCGTTGCTGATTGACTAGATTGACATTAGCCTGGTAATCTAATAAAAGTTGAACCAAATCTACCGCCGTTTTGGAACAGGCTAAAATCAAAGCTGTATTTCCGTCATGATTCTGTTGGTCAATGTTTGCCCCTTGCTCCAGCAGTAGCTTTAAGACGGATTGATGATTTCCCTCGACTGCCATGAGCAGGGCGGGGTTACCGAACCTACCGATAACATCGATAACAACCCCATTTTCTAAGGCTTGTTTAACCGGCGTCAGTTTTCCATGTTTAGATCCCCACAACAGTTGAGCTTCCAATTTGGGTTCTGTTACCATTATCTCCTGATTGACCGGCAGATTCTCAAAAACCTGAACCGCGCCACTCAGCCACTCGATGTGGAGTTGGTCGATCTGTGATTGTTGATGGAGACCAAAGTGCAGGCGTGGATCGTGGCAACTGAGATAGCCAGAACCGAAATGTACCTCCTGTACGGCGGTATATGCGCCTGCTTTCAGTGTGATTCGACTCCCGATGCCGTCGCGGTTGCTAACCGTTCCCACCGTTTTAATCCGGACCCAGTTGCCAATCGTCTCGTTTCGCAGCAACTCTGAAGGTTGATTTGAATTGGAGACGGCAATATCGATGTCACCATCGTTATCGTAATCACCAAAAGCGGCCCCACGGCTAATCTGCATTTGGTTAAAGTGTTCGCCAGCCTTTTTGGACACCTCGTGGAAGGTGCCGTTACCGGCGTTGAGGAATAACTGGTTGGGTTGAGCAGAGGTCAGTACATCTGAGGTTTGATCGATATTATGGATCACATGACCATTGGCAATAAACAGATCCACATCGCTATCGTTGTCGAAATCGTATAATCCAGTTCCAAACCCGACATAGAGCAGACTTTCATTTCCCAGATATGCCTGGTAGATAACATCGTTAAAAGTGCCATCGCTATTGTTGAGATAGAGAGCGTTAGTTTCGTAAGACAGGTTGGTGACAAAGATATCCAACCATCCATCGCCGTTCAGATCTGCTACATCCACCCCCATACCGGCTTGCGCCACCCCGTCAAAGCTATAGGCACAACCCGTCAGCAAAGCGACTTCGTTAAAGCTGCCGTCCCCTTGATTATAGAATAGAAAGTTGGGCGTATCGTCGTTAGCCACATAAATATCTGGACCTCCATCGTGGTTAAAATCGCCAGCGACAACGCCTAACCCTTTACCATGGAATAGATCTGCCGGATCGGTAATCCCAGCCGAATCGGTAATATTGGTAAAGGTTCCATCGCCGTTGTTACGGTAGAGTTGGTCGGCAGCCCCTTCAAACAGAGAAGGGTGACAGTAAGATAGCTTTCCCTTTTCACCGCACGGTAGATACGGTACATCGAGCGCGTATTGCAGGTAGTTGACCACATACAGGTCTAAAAATCCGTCCAGATCAATGTCCAAAAAGGTGGCACTGCTACTCCAGCCTCGATCGCCAACACCGGCGTTGTCGGTAACATCGGTAAAGGTGCCGTCACCATTGTTCTGGTACAGACGATTGGCCCCGAAATTAGTCAGATATAGATCGGCATCGCTATCGTTATCGTAGTCGGCTACTGTCACCCCCTGACCATAGGGTTGTTGACTGACTCCCATTTCCCGATCTGTGTTGTCAACACCGGCATCGTTGGTGACGTCGGCAAAAGTGCCATCACCCAGATTGCGATAAAGTCTGCTGCTAAATTCTATTGATGAAGGTTTTCCAGAGTTCGGCCAGTGACCACTATTAACGCAATAGAGGTCCAGAAATCCGTCATTGTCATAATCGAGCCAAGCTAAACCAGAGCCGATAGTCTCAGGCAGATGGAAATCCCCGGTTGCACCGTTTTGATGTTTAAAATCGATGCCTGCTGTCACCGTAGTGAATCGGGGGCCGATAGTCTCGGCCATCATCGAGATTGTAACCCACCCGAATAAGAGAAAGTGAAGAACAATAATACGTGGGAGTTTCATATCGGTAATAATAGCATAAATCTCGGCTCAGCTAAATAACAGACCTTGACGTGACAAAATCGGCATTTTATAATTGCCAATGAGAAGCAGTATCCCAGACTAACTTATAGAGATTAAACAGATGACGCAACTTAAAATCCCTGATCTGTCTATCGACCAGTACGAAGCGGACGGTTTTTTGATATGTCAGGATCCAATTGTACCAACCGAAATCGTTCAAAATGCCAGTCAAGGGATGGATGCGCTTAGATCAGGACAGTATGAAACAGGTATTGCCCCCGAACCATCCTATTGGGAGCCGGGCGACGATGCTGACAAACTCTGCAAAATCGAAATGCCACAGATTGCCAACTACGCTATTATGGATTTAATCACATATCCGTCGATTGGCGAGGCGGTTGCTCAGATAACAAGGGCGGAGATGGTACAGGTCTGGTGGGTACAACTGTTGGGCAAACCGCCCGCCACCAATCGTGGCCAAACCAATATCGGTTGGCATCAAGATCAATATTACTGGCGGATTTGGGAAGCAGAGAGCCAACTATTAACGGTTTGGGTAGCTATTAGTAATGTTACCGAACAAGATGGTCCAATGCGGCTGGTTAAAAGATCACACCGATGGGGCCTTCTGGAACAAAACGACTTTTATGGCCAGGATCACGACCATCAGATGGCCGAAACCAAATTACCGGAGAACGAAATTTGGGAGGAGGAGATGGCTTTACTGCCTGCTGGCGGCGCTAGTTTTCATCACTGCTTGGCCTACCACGCTAGTGGCCCCAATCGATCTTCGACCATGCGACGTAGTCTTGCTATCCATGTACGCACCGAAAAATCGAGGCCGGTAAACGATCAACGAACAGGTCTGAGTCGATTCATCGACAATCACGACTATTGTCCTGTTATCTACCAAAGTTGACTGCTTGTTTGAGTCGTTTTTATAAAAACCGTGGATTCTCCCCTGGATTAAAATCTGGCATAGGAATGATATTAGGAAATGGGTGTTCGTCTGTTGCTACTCGCTTGATTGGAAATCCAGGTTAAGAAAGGAATGCTTGAATCCGAAACCTAAGGTGAAAACGCTGCATCATCTTGGACATTATCCCTTACAACATTGACCATATCAGACAAGATAGTCTTATGACCCTCCCCACATCTGAGCGATTACACCTTAACCTGGCCGGTATCCAGATGAGAAATCCGGTCATGACCGCCTCCGGGACCTTCGGTTATGGGAGTGAATATGCCGATTTTGTCGACCTGAATAAATTAGGCGCTGTGGTGGTCAAAGGCATTACCAGCGTACCGTGGCCGGGCAATCCGATGCAGCGGATTGCTGAAACGCCATCGGGAATGTTAAACGCCATCGGCCTGCAGAATGTCGGGGTAGACGGCTTTATCGAGCAGAAACTACCCTATCTATGCGATTACGATGTGCCGGTGATTGCCAATGTCTGCGGCAAACAAGAAGCCGAATACATTGAGGTCGTCGATAAACTATCTGCTACTAATGGGATAGCGGGTATCGAACTCAACGTCTCCTGCCCAAACCTCAATTGTGGCGGGATGAGCTTTGGTGTCGATCCGCAGTTGACGTTTCAATTGGTTGCACGAGTCCGGAAGGCAACTTCACTACCGATACTGGTCAAATTGTCGCCTAACGTCACCGACATCACCGAAATTGCCGTTGCCGCCGCCGATGCAGGGGCTGATGCGTTATCGATGATCAATACGCTGTTAGGCATGGGCATCGACATCAAAACCCGACGCTCTTTGCTGGCCAATGTGACTGGCGGGCTATCAGGACCAGCTATTAAACCGGTTGCCCTGCGGATGGTCTGGCAGGTCTACAACACGGTCGAGATTCCTATTGTTGGCATGGGCGGTATCATGAATGGAAATGACGCTTTAGAGTTCATAATTGCGGGGGCTAGTGCCGTTGCCGTCGGGACAGCAAATTTCATTAACCCGGGCGTATCAATGGAAATCATCCAGGGGATAGACGCCTATTTGGCTGATCAACAGATTAGGTCGATTTCAGACCTGGTTGGGAGTTTAGAGACTTGAGACACTTCGTATCGATTGACGATCTTTCCAACTTTGAGATCCAGCAGCTTTTTCGCTTAGCAGATCAAATGAAGTCGCAGTTTTCGACCTGGTCCGGATTCTGTGCCGGTAAAGTCTTAGCCACCCTATTTTTTGAACCCAGTACCCGCACCCGTCTCTCTTTTGAAAGTGCTATGGCCCGGCTGGATGGACGAACACTGGGCTTTGCCGATCCATCGGCCTCCTCTATAGCCAAAGGTGAAACCTTAGCCGACACCGCCCGAATGGTTTCTAACTATGCCGATCTGATCGTGGTACGACATAGCGCTGCTGGAGCGGCCCGGGTAATGGCCAGGTATGCCACTGTGCCGGTCATCAACGGTGGCGATGGCGCGCACTCCCATCCGACTCAAGCCTTGATTGATCTCTACACCATCCAGAATCGAAAAGGAAACTTAGCCGACCTGACCATTGGCATTTGCGGTGATCTACTCTATAGTCGATCGGCCCACTCATTATCAAAAGTGGTAGCCCGGTTTGGAGGACGCCAGATCCATGTGGCACCGGAAGGCTTTCAGATGCCGGACTGGATTCTACGACAACTGAAAGATCGACACGGAGTTCAGCCCTCTGTCCACCACCACCTGCCCGAAATCATCGGGAAGATGGATGTTATCTACGTCAACCGACTGCAAGAGGAACGGGTACCGCCAGCGGTTGATCTGGAAAAAGCCAGAGCCAGCTATCAACTCAACGCTGAAATTATGGCGGGGGCGAAGGTAGACGCAATGATCATGCACCCACTACCGAGGGTTAATGAACTGGCCTACGAACTGGACGCCGACCCTCGGGCCGCTTACTTTCAGCAATCGGCCAACGGGGTGCCGTTTCGGATGGCGTTGATTGCCAGTCTGCAAGGGTTGGAACACCTTGTTTTGACCGATCCACCGGCCCAGCAAAGTCTCAAAGACGATTTTGCGTCGGTCTGCCAAAATCCCAACTGTGTGACGGCTATGGAAGGCCCAACCGAAATTTATACCGACGGCTCTTGCGCCTACTGCTCACAGTAGGCCTATTCCCACTTACGCGGGAATGGCAAGACAGTATTTATCTGTAGAAACGAAGTAGAACCTACAGATTAGTAATTTACCAATCCTTTATTACGGGAAGGGATTTTGTCCCGTATACCCGTACAGGTAATGGGCAAAGCATCCGCCGCTCTGCTTACAAGAAACTAAACACTCTGTTTTTCACCAAAATTTATTTGGTCATTCGTACGGCCCCCCGGATCGAGCACGTCCCTACAAATATATTCAGCCACGCTTTCTACAAATGGTCGCTTAAAATAAAGTCAGGGTTAGGATTGACGAACCACATCGTCTGAAACAGTTTGGTTCCACTGATCCAGTTCGGCTTGAAGTTCTCGAACCAACTGCGGGTGTTTGCTGGCTAAATCAACCGATTCTGATAAATCCTGAGCCAGGTTAAACAGTCCACCATCTTCACCAGACATCAGTTTCCAATCGCCTCGACGGATACAACTTCGGTCATTGAACCGCCAAAACAGAGACCGCTCTGCTAGCGACTCGTTCCGGCCCATCAACGGCCACAAGTTTAAGCCGTCCAGTTGCCAGTTATCGGGTATTGGAGCTTGAGCCAAGTGGGCAAAAGTGGGTAAAAGATCAAAAGTGACGGTTGTTTGTGTCGTTACACCTTTGGCTGGAATCCGAGAAGGACAGTAGGCGATAGCGGGTACACGGTGTCCGCCTTCCCAAAGCGTACCTTTTTGTCCACGCAACCCACCACTAGAACCGGGATTTACCGGCCCATTATCGGAACAGAAGAAAATTAGCGTATCGTGGGCTAAACCCAGTCTCTCAACTGTCGCCACAATTTGGCCGATACCTTCATCCATGGCTTCCATCATCTCTTTGTAGGCCTCCTTTCGGTCGGTTCGACTACCGTGTACTGGATGTGGATTGCCGATGCTTCGGTCTGCCGGGTCGTTTCGCCCTTGGTACGGGTAGTGCGGACATTCGTGGGCCAAATAGAGGAAGAATGGCTGGTCGGCGTGACGTTTAATAAACGACAAACCGTGTTGGGTTATCAGGTCGGTCGAGTAACCCTCTTCCGGCTGAAGTTCTAAGTTTTCCCACCAGTCCTCTTGGCCAATTTGATCGATATGGGAGTGGTAATCAACATTACCTGATACGAAGCCTCGAAACTCATCGAAACCGAAACGGTTCGGGTTGAATCTAGGTTGGTAGCCCAGGTGCCACTTGCCATAAATAGCTGTTGCATAGCCCACCTGCTTCAAAATTTGAGCCATGGTGATCTGGTTACCAGCCAAACCTTTATCTCGATGGTTTCGGGCCGAGATTACACTTTCGATGCCGGAGCGTTGCTGGTAGCGACCTGTCATCAGCGCTGCTCGGGTTGGACTGCAAACGGGCGCATTAGCATGAAAGTCGGTGAATTTTAGCCCGCCATCTGCCAGTGCATCAATATTGGGCGTATTGAGGTGTTGACCATTATAACAACTGGGATCTCCGTAGCCCAAGTCGTCGGCCAAAATCAGGATAATGTTAGGACGCCGTTTCATCTCATCTCCGATGATATGATAGCTGCTTCGCTACCAGGATTTGCAATCTGAATAGGTTAGTGACTCAATGTGCCGTCTGAAATATCACTAAGTCCAGTACCGTGGAGGTCTGCTATATGTTTATTATGCCATCAAAATTTTAAGGATCATTCCAATTTTTCACCCTCTATATCCGAAGTTATAGCTTTTGAACGGAGACGAAAAAGCTTCAAGTTCACCGTCTCATGAATGACTTCGTAATCCCTGATCAGTAGTTTAGCATCCTCACTTGCATGCGCCGCCCGCCAAACGACACAATAATCGATAGGACCGCCTTCATATTTGAACATCCAATGTTTCCCTTTGTACTGAAGCGGGAAGTAGCTATATTTAGGTTCATAATTAGAATCGTAAAGGCTTCCATTTTCTAAGCAATAGTAGGCGGCCATTTGAAGAAATGGCATAACATATCTAACCGGTCCCTGATACGTCTCGCTAACCCAATCCATACCGGGCCTGAGGATAGATACCGTCGAATTAGGTTCAACGAGATGTGAACCAGAGGAGAACTCACGCATCTCTTTGTCGAGCAGAGAATAATCCAGGACTGTCAATCCGAGATGCCAGACAGAAATTAGTAGCATAAGACCAATTAATCCGCGTTTCAGCCAGACATATTTGGGCATAATAAACCAGCCCAGCAGAATAGGAAAGATATACAAATGAACCCGTTCGTTGATCGCGGAAGGGGGACCATAAGACCACGGTAGCCGAAAGTAAAGAACAGTCAGTATGAGGGCTAAGAGTAGGAATCCATCTCTCACATCAAAAAACCGTTTTTCACCGATACGCATAATCAGTGTCCAGACGAGACAAAAACTCATTATTCCCAATAAAATCCAAGAGACAGCCAGATAACTATCGTTGAAGTAGACCAGAGATTTCACGTTAATGAAATAATCCCACAGGTGGGCAAAGGAGCGATAACCTGCTTGGCGGTGTTCGGGGTTAGATAAGAAGATATTAAACAAAATGAAATAGGCTGGAGCGAGGTAGCCGATGAATTGCAACAGGCTTTTCAAATGTTCAGCCCACTGGGCCAGACGTCTGAGAAAAGCAACACCCGCGAGAAAGGTCAAGGTAAATATTAGCAGCGTATAAGAGCTGAAGTGGGAAAAATAGGTCACAATCAGCAGAAGGTTTAGCACCGCCGCTTGCTCAAGTTGGAAGTCTTCCTGGTGTTTCCACCAATACCCAATTGAGATCAAGCAGAATGGAACACTGATGGCAAAGTTATAAAACCCCAGATGAAATAGGTGATTGTAGCTGT
>Ga0066832_10000711_pt1 | contig 10442 bp, 10 predicted proteins | sample ETNtaG_35_FD_66731 | JGI IMG/M metagenome (GOLD analysis project Ga0066832, IMG submission 66731) | Marine microbial and viral communities from oxygen minimum zone, Eastern Pacific Ocean - ETNP201306PF51B | ecosystem: Environmental > Aquatic > Marine > Oceanic | place: Pacific Ocean: Eastern...
TCTACAGTTGTTAACGCCTGTTTCATCTACACTCAACGGGCACTGTGCCCAGAATGTGACCGAAACAGGGTATTGGCCTTAACAGGCGAGTTCGATTACAGTGAAATCTCTGGGTAGGCTAAAGGAAGTTGACCTCAGAGGCTGACCGGAAAATAGGCTACCTTAGCACCATAAATCATCCTATGGAGGAATCTAAAAATGCAATTCAAAACTAGATACCGGTTGAACCCATTACCTAGCCAACCAGTGACGACACGATTTCAAAAGAGTGTAGTCATAGCGTTTGTTATTAGCATGTTTTCGTTCGCTGGTATCGCCACAACTCACGCCGATGACAAGAAGTTCACCCTAAAAACCCCAACCGCATTTAATATCGACCTGCCGATCAATGGTAGCTCAGCAACTTATTTTCGTGACCTTCTCAAGGATGTTTCGGGCGGCAAGTTGAATGTCAAATTGTTCAACCCTGGCGAGTTAATTCCAGCTTTTGAAATCCACAAAGCAGTATCTGATGGGCAAGTCCAAGCCGGCTACACTTGCTCGGCATATCTTGGTGGGTCCTTAAAGGAGTCTATTCCCTTTTGTACATTCCCATTCTCTCCTGATCCAACTGCCTTTCTCGCCTGGATGTATCAGGGTAACGGTCTAAAGCTTTACCAAAAGATGTATGACGACGCGGGTTATAACCTTAAGGTCTTCCCTTTAGGTATTTGGGCAGCTGAAGGCGCAGGGTGGTTTACCAAAAAAATCGAAAAGGCTGAAGATTGGCAAGGCATAAAGATCCGTATCGGTGGTCTCGCGGGACCTACGGTAAAAAAGATGGGCGCGGTACCAACTTTGGTTCCATTTAGTGAAATCTTTCCTGGTCTCGAGAAGGGCGTGATAGATGCTGCAGAAATGGGTCTGCCAGCCAACGACTTGCGCGCCGGCCTATATAAAGTGGCCAAGTTTTACCATATGCCTAGCTGGCATCAACCAACGACAAATGCAGAGTTAGTCATCAATAAGGATCTCTGGAACGAGATCAGTGACACACAGCGAGCTCAAATAGAAGCGTCGGTAAAAGCAACGAATCTTTGGTCTATGACTGCTGCAAACGCAACCCAGGCAGCGGCTATTCGAGAGCTGGAAGCAAAAGGTGTCGAAATTGTAAAGATGAACGACAATGTGCTAAGCGCACTGCGGTCAGCGTTCGACGAAGTTATTGTTGAAATGGCTGCGGCTCACCCGAACCTAAAGGCGGTTTATGATGACCTTTCTGCCTTTATGGCCGAATACAAATACTGGGAGAACATCGGTATGTTGAATCGGCAATCGGCATTCGATTAATAAAAGCCTGTCCCTTCTCTACTTAGGGTCTCACGCAGGCCTGCTGGTGCCTCCAAGGAGAGTGGCACCAGCAGCCTTGTGGGAGAGGCGTGCCACACTCCGGATGAGGAGTAAGAATGGGTGACCGTTCAATCACAGGTCGAATCGAGCAAGTAATCCGTTCGATCGGCCGACTGGCAAGTTGGTTTTGTTTGGCATTGGTCGCCCTTGTTTGTGGCTCGATCGTCTTGCGCTATGTTCTGGGAATATCCAGCCTTGCCTTCGACGAGTTGCAATGGCACATCTACGCTGCTTCTTGGCTGCTTGGATTTTCTTACGTCACAGTTGAGCAGACTCATGTGCGAAATGACATCTTGTTTAACCGAGTTTCCGAGCTAAATCAAAAACGAATCGATTTATGGGGTCATCTCCTGCTTGTTTTACCCTTCGTTGTGCTCACCTTATTTTACTCATGGGAATTCGTCACCTGGGCCTGGAAACAGAACGAAGGCTCAATCGATCCTGGCGGGCTTTCAGACCGCTGGATTATTAAATCCTTCCTACTTATTGGTTTTACGCTTTTTGGTATTGCCACGATCACTCGATCTGTCGATCTTGCACGGAAGATCTCGGATTTGAAGAAGACGAGCGTTTGATGGTAATCGAAACCATTCTTCTAGTGTCGATGTTTATCGTCTTTGCCGGCTTATTACTTGCCGGTTTCCATGTTGCCTACACGCTATTCGGTGTTTCAGTTCTATATACCGCAATAGCGATTTTTTCAGATACATTTCTCGGTACTGCCACCGGACTCGATTTCGACTTTTTGGGTTTGACGATTAAACGTATCTATTCACTGATGACGAACTGGATACTAATCGCGGGGACCATGTTTATTTTTATGGGCTATATGTTGGAAAAATCCGGCATTGCCGAGCGGCTTCTTGCAACCACGCAGGAGTTGTTCGGGAAAGTCCGGGGTGGTATGGCCATTACGGTAGTGGTGATCGGAGCACTGTTAGCAGCAAGCACGGGTATCATCGGTGCGTCAGTCGTTCTTCTCGGCGTACTAGCTCTACCGGCCATGATGAAGCAGGGATACTCCCGCGAACTAGCTGTCGGCACCGTTGCCGCTTCGGGTTGTCTGGGAATCATTATCCCGCCGAGCATCATGCTGGTCTTTATGGCAGATCAAATTGGGCTTCCTGCTGGCGATCTGTTCATGGGTGCTGTGTTCCCAGGGTTATTATTGGCCAGCTTGTACGCGCTTTATGTCCTAATTTATGCCTTTCTGCGACCGACTGCAGCGCCGATCGCACGTAATCAGCGTCCTCTTGGCTGGGGAATGGTTCGGCGCGTACTGCTCGATGCGGCACCGATTCTGCTGCTTATGGTGCTCGTGCTTGGGTCAATCATTGCTGGAATCGCTACCGTGACAGAGGCGGCTGGCGTAGGTGCGCTCAGCGCTTTGATTCTCGCCGCGGTTTACCGCCGCCTGGATTTAAAAGGGTTGCGAGAAGCGCTTTATGGCACTTTCAATACTATGGGTTATATCTTCGCTATTATCGTTGGTGCAACCGTGTTCGCATTTGTCGTAAGAGCGCTAGGCGGCGACGAGATTATCGAAGGGGCATTGGACAGCCTGCCGTTTGGTCCTTTTGGCGTCATTCTTGTGATTCTCTTTGTAGTCTTTTTGCTTGGATTTTTTCTCGACTGGATTGAGATCACCTTTATCATTTTACCTTTGATCGCGCCGGCGGTCGCTGGTATGGATCTTGATATCAATGGCTACGGTGTAGTGGACCAACCGGTATTGGTTTGGTTTACGATCCTTGTCGCGGTAACTTTGCAAACCTCCTACCTTACGCCGCCTGTGGGATACGCACTTTTTTACATAAAAGGTGTTTGTCCGCCAGAGATCCAGATGGGGCACATCTATCGCGGCATTATTCCTTTTGTAATCTTACAGATGCTGGCTGTCATCATTGTATTTTTATGGCCTGCGATGGTTAATTGGTTACCAGCGGTTGTCTATCGGTAACCCAAGAACATGTAGGAGTTCAAAGACGGTTCTCATGATTACGGAAACTGATTCGATTCAATCAAGCAAAAACCTTGTTGGGGATTCGGTCTGGAACCATCATCCAGATCTGCCAATTGAAACCTCTGCGCTGTTTAATTGGCCTCCTAACTTTACTAAGGGTTTAACGTCCATTGCGAAGTCGTGGTTTGGACTCTATACCCGCGGTATCGCACTGCTGATCATCCTATGCCTTTGGTTAACAGTACACCCCTCGATGAACGCGATAGCCATAGGTGGCTATCTATGGATACTGCAAATCTATGGAATCAATATTCTACTGATCGCCAGCGTCGCGGGTAGTTTACATTTGTACTTCTATGGATTTTTAGCACAGGGGACAGAGCTCGCCTTTGACAAGCCACCAACTATAAGGCACGCCAGATTTACCTTTAAAAGTCAGGTGTTGGATAATGTATTCTGGACCTTAGGCAGCGGGGTTATTATTTGGACCGCCTACCAGTCAGGTTTGCTCTGGGGTTTAGCTAACAGTTACCTCCCTGCCTATGCATGGCAGGATGGGCCAGTCTGGTTCATGCTGTTTTTTGTGCTAATACCATTTATCGATGGGTCACATTTCTATGTAACTCATCGCATGCTGCACTGGAAACCACTCTATAGGTCAGTTCATTCTCTGCACCACCGCAATGTCAGTGTTGGCCCTTGGTCCGGTTTGTCCATGCACCCGGTAGAACACATTATTTTTTTCAGCCCAGTATTAGTACATCTGTTTCTGCCTTCACACCCGTTTCATATTGTGTTTCACGTTTCCTGGCTGGCGCTTGGCCCGATCGGTACGCATACCGGCGTTGAGGCACTACTTGTTCGAGGCAGGAAGTTGGTCGCGCTGGGAATGTTTCATCACCAGTTACACCATCGATATTACGACTGTAACTACGGCAACCCAGATATTCCTTTGGATAACTTAGCAGGTTCTTTCCATGATGGAACAGAAAGTGCGACTCAGAACGTAAAAGCTCGACAAAGACAAAGAATTCGATCGGGATAACTACGCGATGCCAAATTTCGAAGAGGAAAAAAAGATTGAATGCACAAGTTATGACTTGATAGATTGGGGCCAACCCTTCAAAAAATGCACCAAAAATATCTCTGAACCTTCTGGCACACAGGTATTAGTCAAGGTAACAGCAGCGGGGCTATGTCACTCAGATTTGCATATCAAGAAAGGTTATATGGATCTTGGTGAGCGAGGTAAGCTTAGATTTGCCGACCGTGGGGCCAAGTTACCCATGACATTTGGTCATGAAATTGCTGGAGAAGTGATCGCCAAAGGAGAAAAAGCAAATAACGTGCATATCGGCCAGTCTGTTCTAGTGTTCCCCTGGATTGGTTGTGGCAGTTGCTTGGCTTGTGAGGAGTTGCGCGAAAGTGATTGTGCCAATATGCAGATAGTTGGTTTGAAAAAAGATGGGGGTTTCGCAACTCATGTACTTCTCGATACGGATCAGTTTTTGGTAGACATAGATGGACTTGATCCAGCGGAAATGGTTCCCCATGCCTGTTCAGGGATTACCGTCTATAACGCTCTTATTAAGCTTGGCGAGCTACGTCCAGGTCAATGGTTAGCGATACTCGGGGCAGGCGGGCTTGGTCTCAACGCAGTTGCAATCGCATCGGCTCTTGGATTTCAGAACATTGTTGTCGTCGACATTGATGATCAAAAACTCGCGGCGGCAAAGGAGATGGGTGCAACACAGGTTCTAAACAGTCAGCGCGGTGCTGCAGCAGATGGGCTTCGCAATATAACTAGTGGAATGTTGTACGGTGTAGTTGATACCTTTGGTGGAGAATCCACAGCGCAATTGGCAATCAACGTCTTGGCAAAAGCTGGCCGTTATTTGATCGTAGGACAGGCCGGGGGGGATTTCACAATGCCTATTGTTTGGTTGCCACAACGAGCTATGACCGTACGCGGTAGCCATGTTGGCAACAGCCCACAACTTCGCCAAATAATCGACCTTGTTCGGTCAGGAAAACTTAAACAAATGCCGATCGATCGACGATCATTATCCACAATTAACGAAGCGATGACCGACCTCGCGGCAGGCAATGTAACAGGCCGGATCGTTTTTCAGCCCGACTAATGAATTCTGCAGCTAGTTCGACCGAACAATTCGAATTCGTTCCGTTATTCAAAGAGGTGGTGTGTGACCGGAATGGTTTTCTTGATACCTAAATCTTTTCGGTAAACAGCTACCAACATAACTCCTGTTGTTAACATTAAACCAATCTGGAACGCCGAATTAGCAATGTTCCAGACTGGAATCGCTGGGATGATTAAAACGGTACTCAAGAAACGATTGACAAAAATCAATCGGGTCTCGGTTTCTGGAAAATTCCATGCCTTTATGAATGTAGGAATTGAAGCAAAAGTATTCGCCGCAGTCGCAAGCAAAACTGCGATGAGTGGAGAGCTTGCGAGCTGCCAGAACAACAATGCTGTCAACGACAGCCCCCCGCAAAACCAGTCAAACCAGGTGAGTTTCCAATAGCTTTCTCTGTTGAAAAAGGAGTCTAGAAATATCACTCCGGACGCCACACCACCAACCAATACCCTGACTGAAGCCCAGATATCTGCGTCTACTGAAAAAGCTGCACCGAAGCTGACTAGAGGAGCTAAGGCCCAGAGAAACCACGAAACCCGGTTGGGCTTGGTTCTGCCTACTAGGGTGTCACGAAAATAGGCATACCCTCCCCACAATATAAGGAGGGCGCTGATAATCACCAGACTATGAGGAAAGGTCATATAAGCAGTCAGTTTCCAATCACACAGAGCTAACACTCATCCGGTGCCAGATGAGCATAACGTTCTGTCATCTGAACACTGGCGGAGACACTACAACACCGTCAGACCACACAGTGCTTTGGGCTACCGCCCGCCAGCCCCGGAAACCATCATCCCAATAGACCAAATGCCGGCCATGAACTAACATTCAAACTGGACCACTCAGTGGGGGCTGGTCAGACATTGAGGGAGAGCAAACATGATACCGCGAGATCGAGTGGAGGCCACCTTCGAGCACAAGGAGCCGGACATGCTCGCCATGGATCTGGGTGGGCGGGTCTCGACATTCTCCGTTTCGCTCTATGCCGATTTCCTGAAGCGTGCCGGATTTCCCGAACTCGAAGCGCATTCACAGGATCTGAAGGGCAATATCGCCCTGGTCGATGAAGAAATTTTGGAAAAATTCGGCATCGACACTCGATACGTTACGGCCGCGCCGCCGGACACATGGCAGCTCGAGATTACGCGGGACGAAACCGGCGAGAGTTTGGTGGACGAGTGGGGAGCCACCTATCGTATGCCCAGAGACGGCTTTTATTTCGATCTCGTCGAACACCCATTCCCCAAGGCCGATATCGCTGCTATCGATCACTACGACTGGCCCGACCCGGACAATGCAAGCCGTTACCGGGGATTGCGGGATAAGGCCCGGGGTTACCATGAGCGGGGATATATCGTCGGAACCACCGTCAAGGGCGCCTGGGAGACGATGTGGGTGCTGCGCGGTATCCAGCAAACCATGCGTGATATCTATCGTAACCCCGAGTTTTATCACGTGCTGGCCAGGCGAGCGGGTGAGGTTATGTCGGCTATTACCCGAAACATCCTGCGAGAGACCAGCCCTTACGTCCAATACGTCTGCGTTACCTGCGACGTTGGTACACAAAACAACATCATGATTTCGAAGGAGCATTTCGACACCTTCATCCGACCCTACGAAAGCATGATCTTCGATGCGATCCGCGACGGCGGGGCCAAGGTCGCGTTGCATTCCTGCGGAGCAGTATTCGAGATGGTGCCGCAGATTATCGATTGTGGGGTCGATATCCTGAACCCAATACAGACCAGCGCCAGCGGCATGGATACCAGAAAACTGAAACAGGAATTTGGCAGAGACCTCTGTTTCTGGGGCGGTATCGATGTGCAACAGGTGCTTCGATCCGGAACCGTGGACGAGGTGAGGCAGGAGACCCGGCGAGTTATCGAAGACCTTTCGCCCGGTGGCGGTTATCTGTTCGCCCCGTCCCACGATATTCAGACTGGGACGCCTTTGGATAACGTGATGGCGATGTTCGAAACGGCGCGTGAAATCGGCGGCCGGCACTGATGAACGTACGTCAAAAAACTGTCCAACTGGCGCTGACGGGGTACACTTTAATTCAGATTCCTAATCTGTTATGTTTTTCCTACGGCCAGCTTTGGCAACGAGTTTGGTGGGGACGCTGGATTAGTAGAATATAGTTGGAGGCTCAAGATGACAACCACTGGTCCACAATTCATCAGTGAACCATTGAAACCACAGCCCGGTTCATTCGATGCCAGCGTCATGGCCCGGGGCGAACCCGGACTGCCTGGCGGTTTTACCTGGCGCAACCAGAAGATGGTCCTGACCGACGTGCTAGACCACTGGAAGGAATCGGGCCCTTGCCGACATGGTTCAAGGGAGCGCTACGTACGCAAACACTGGTATAAGATTCGGACTGACGATCACCAGATCGCAATAATCTACTTTGATCGCCAGTCCCGCTCTGCCAGTCAAAAAATGCGGCGCTGGTGGCTCTACACCTTGGAAGATATTTGAACATGGGTTACTAGTAACCCCCTAAAACTCCCACCGCTGCGTGGGTGAGATATTCGAATTCGTTGTTCTATGAAAAGGGGGTCGGGGGGTGAGATGAAACTGAGTCCATTCCAGTCTTCTCCAGTCCCTTCAGGTCCGTTTGCGTGGAGTCGGAGCCTGTTATTTAAAGGGTTTTAGGACTGTTGGTGAGGAGAGCACTGCCTTCACACGGCAGGGGTCGCTGGTTCAATCCCAGTCGCGCCCACCATATTTTTCCTGTGTTTATAGGGCTTTCTACAGTCAGTAACGCCTGTTCCATCTGCTCGGAGCACTGTGTTTAGCGAATCAAGAAGACGTTCCACGTCGTCGCTACTGTTATAGAGATGTCCGGATATCCTGACCCTACCAAGCTCACCCCAAATCAGCACTCCATACGCTTCCAGTGACTTGCGGGTCGCTTCAGCGTGAGTATCCAGAAAACAAGTATTACCAGACCGACCCGAACGCACCCGTGGGGATATAACCTGAATTCCCAGCTGTTCTAGACCTGTCGAAATAATTTCAGACAAATCTCGCACATGAGATTCAATCCGTTCGATACCAACTTCAAGCAGAAGATCTAGGGATCGCTCGAGAAACATGATCGTAGCCATCGCGGGATTTCCAGCCTCAAGCTTTTCCGGCATCGGGTGTTCGGCTACCGATAGTTTCCGCTCGGCAGAGCCATTACCGTGCGCGTCAAGATTACGCCAACCAAATGTCGTGGTTTGGGCGACAGATTCTGCCCTTTCACTCAGATAACAGGGTGCAGTGCCATGGGTGGCCAGAAGCCATTTATAACAGGAGCTTACGCACAGGTCGGTTACGTGGGCCGGAACCGTAATGGCACCCGACGCATGCGTAGCATCGACTGCGAGCAATGTCTCGCTACCCTTCAAACCAGCCGCGAGTGCTTCAATGTCAAGATTCTGCCCGCTGTAGAAACTGACCTGACTGACAGCAAGTATGCGTGTTCTTTGATCTGCTACTTCCAGCAGTTCTGTTTCAGAAACCTGCCAGTTGCGATGAGGAACCGACCGAATTTCAACACCCAGTTCGGCCAGGTTCTTCCAAGCATAAGCTACAGATGGGAATTCAAGATTGGTGGTGACAATATTGTCGCCCTTTCGCCAGTCGAGTCCTCGGGCAAGCCAGTTCATACCTTCGGCGGCAGAGGCCATAAAACTGACGCGCTCGGAGCCAACACTCCAGAGCCGCCCCATCTTTTTCCGACAGCTTTCAACATGGTCTAGCAAAGTGTCACGGCCCTGATAAGATAAACTCTTATTGCGGGCGAACAACTCATAGACCTCCTCCTGGCATTTCAACCAGGGAGATTCACCACCGCTACAAAGATGAGTTACACCATCAATCCCTACGAATTTAGATGGTGATAGTAGCGGTTCGATCTTTCTCATGACGCTCCATTAACTAGCGCAGAAACAACTAATTAGTGAGTTAATAGTGACTATTGTCCGCCGATCTGAGGTTTCAGGTCGTCTAGGCCCTAAATTAACGACATATCTGATTACAACGAAATCTGTCATTGATCAAAACTAGATTCGTTTTATACGGCTTGCAAGCAAATCGAAAAACCGGGTTGAATCACCTTCTGTAATAACAGTCACATTTTCGACTCCGCCTGTAACCCCGTTCCAATCTGCTACAGTTGCTCCACAACAAATGCCTGGCAAAGTTTCCACGCGAACGTTTAGCTTTTGCCCTTTGAATAAAGTTGGATCAATTACATAACCGATCGTGCAGGGGTCATGCAATGGTGCACCAGGTCGGCCGTAAGTTCGGATGTCGTAATCATTGAAAAAGCCCATCAGGTCAGCCAAGCCAATAGCTGGATGGGTGCCGATAGCTCTGAGAGAATCAATCCACTTTTTGGTAATGACGATCTGCCGACACACATCTAGCCCAAACATCGTTACATCTGCACCACATGAAAACACTATATCTGCCGCGTTTGGATCAACAAGAATATTGAATTCTGCAGCTGGTGTTCTATTGCCGGGACCCCACGTTGAGCCGCCCATCAAAACAATTCCCTGAATTCGCTCGGCAATGTCTGGCGCCATAACCAGCGCCATCGCAATATTAGTCAAAGGACCAGTCGCAACAATTGTTATTGTTTTGGGCTCACCTACCCGAACCATGTCAATAATTGCGTTAACAGCGTGTGTCGACTCAAGATCCCTCAGAGGCTCAGGAAGCTCAAAATCTGTATGCGTATCAAGACCGCTTTCACCATGTACGTTCTCACCGGTAATAAGGTGGCCCGTCGTTGGTCGAGGACAGCCCTTAAAAACAGGAATATCCGAACGATTACACAGTGCCAATATTTTCTGGGTGTTTAATGCCGTTCGATCAACCGATACATTTCCTGCGACAGCTGTAATCCCCAATAACTCAATCTCATCTGG
>Ga0066832_10000712_pt1 | contig 10433 bp, 9 predicted proteins | sample ETNtaG_35_FD_66731 | JGI IMG/M metagenome (GOLD analysis project Ga0066832, IMG submission 66731) | Marine microbial and viral communities from oxygen minimum zone, Eastern Pacific Ocean - ETNP201306PF51B | ecosystem: Environmental > Aquatic > Marine > Oceanic | place: Pacific Ocean: Eastern...
GGTCCACCTTTGGCTGAAGGCTTAGGTTTTGGCAGCAAAGGTTCAAGTCTGATCCATTGTTCGTCGGTGATAAATGGTTTTAGTTTGGCCATCAAAAGTTCCTTTTTAGATCCAACTAAAACTATACCTAACATCTCTTACCTAGAAGAAGTTTATCTTCAACTGGAATCAACTTGTTTTCCATCTTCGATCGGAGGTTAGTTATCCGAATCTGAGTGAGCTCAGGCTAAGAATATCTGAGGTGTTTTCGTTTTTGCTTTCGGTAAGGTGGTCAATTCAGTTGGGAACTTAAATAGACTTTCAGTCGGTTGGAGTAAATCCGTGAAAAGAAAAATTACCGATCGGTTACGTTGTCGAAGTAGGTGAACAACTTGACGCCCTTGAATCCCATATACATTAATAAAGTCATAGATAATTTTAGGCAGTTGATCGACCTGATTGGCAGCATATGGCGAATAGGATTCAATTTGCCAAGTCTCTGTTTCGAGTGGTAGGCCCATTTTCTGGTATTGCGCTGGTTGATCGGATGGTGTAAAAAGGTGTAAAATCTCTCGCTTGACAGGCGGCTGTTTCCCCCAACGTCGCTGAAGCGAATCAAAGACTCCACCAGGAGGATCTATAAAAGAGGAGACGGGAATACTGAGTTGCTGTAGCGGATTGTCCGACGAGACATATTGGCAAATTAGTAGGTGTAGATTACCGAGCGGTAGGTGGAAATAGGCGTAGTGCCATTTGGGCATCCGAACCAAGTCGATCAAATCAGCGAAGGTTTCGACTTCATACTCTTCAGCAACCTGTAGTAAAATTTCATTGGACAGGTCGAAATTATAGAACATAAAGCGGCTATCAATCTGGGTTGGAGGCTCACCAATTACTTGTTCCAGTTCGATAACTTGCTGATGGATTTGATCCAAAATAGACCTGGAAATTATTTCTTGATTTTGAATCGTTCGATCAATGAGCTGGTTTAGATCGTATATCAGCCGGGCCTTTTCCTCTTGAACTTTTTGGAAGTTAAGTCCTGATGCCGTTAACACATCCAAACGATCTAGATATTCCATGTATAGACGAAGATCTTTGGCTGAGATCTCGATGGCGGTTTGGATCTGCTTTAACGATTCTGAAGGGGTAGTATGCTGGTTGTTAGAACCAATGAGGTTATGAATCCACTGTTTTTGCATCCTCGAGTAAGATTATTCCTTCCGTATAACTAGTAACTGTGCTATAATGTAGCCAGTTTCTACCTCCTGAAGAGTCGAAATTATACAATAGAATAACATATAAGTAAAATGCTTTTCAGGTGACAGAAACGAAGCCGAGTAGCATCGGCATAGATCCTTTTATTTTTATCACAATCATTTTGGGTTTGGAGGATGATAAATGGCGAACTGGACTGAGTTTATCGACAGTGCGTTAGATCGGCTATCGGGGAAACAGCGTAGAAATGCGCTCCCGCAACTGGCAATTGCTGCCCCGGAGGAAGGTCGGGCAGGTAAGTTAGTACTTCTGGAGAAGAAGCACAAGCGTAAAGAACGGCAAGTAAAACAACGGTTGAGTTACCAACTGCTAGAGAAAATGCGCCGTCGATCTTTGAGCTGGAAGTCTTATTACTATCACGATCAACACCAGATTCCGCGTTTAGCCATTACCAACGACAACGCAACAGGGGCTCGCGTGGTGGAGCGACGGTACATCATACCCTATGACCAGATTATCGAAGCCAATTTTCATACTGACCAGAATGGATCTGTTATTTTTATTGATGTGAACGATCTGCAACATATCCATCGCAACCAATTTGATCAACTGGAGCGGGGTGAAATCCAGTTTCAGGTCTATGATAAAGTATTTGGGCTTCGCATTTGGTATGGTGGAACAGAACGTAATGGCGAAAATCGTACAAACAATGGTGACCAACTTCAGCAATTGGGTAGACACAAAATCTTTATCGACAAGTCAATCGCTTTTCTACTGCGTCCCTTTCGGAATCTTGGTGCTGATGGGTTCGCCGCTGTTGCCAATCGCTTGCTGATTCAGGAAGACATCACCGTTGATGGTAAGAACGCAATCGAGTCTCTCCTAATGGAATTGGGAAATGAAGAGCTACTTCAACATTATCAATCAGCATTAGATGCCTTTAACCAGAAATCAGCACTTCGTCGCTCGGCTAAATCGCTTCAAGACAACTCTGAAATTCCATTGATTATAACCAAGGCTAATCAACAAGCTAAAAACAAGCAAAATAATAAGGATACGGATCAACACAACCTAGTTGTTGAGCAGCCTGTACCAGACAGTATTTATCAACTATTTGCGATAATGGGTGACAATCATTTTGCTGAAATCGAGGAAGACCTACTCTATATTAGTCTTTCCTCCATTAGTTTTGACCGATCAGGAGTTCTAGATGGCTGCTCAATTTTGAAAGACAAACTGCATCAGTATGTCGAAACAGATTTACTGTCAGCTTTACAGTTGGAGCATTTTTACCAATTCCTGAGTCAGGAAATAGAAGCGCAGGGTGAGCATGAAACAATTGTAGATCCACTCCGCTATTCTCCACTAGAAGACGAAGCCTATGAGGAGATTTCAGTAGAAATTCTGGAGGATATTCGTCAAATTGTTACCGACTATCGTTACTTCAGTTATCCTCCAATTAGTACCCAAATTAATCAACTCCAGGAAGTTATCCAATCTTTAGGGCAAGCCCTGGAAGATGCACGCGAACTCCATCGCCGCCGTGAGATCACTGACCCTCGTCAAATTTTGACCCAGAAGGCTTTTGAGCTACCCAATGACAGTCAATATGAACTTGCCGCTGACGCTGAACATAGAAGTTATTATGACCACTTGCTGGATGTACAACAGATCATCGGTGACATCCAAAGCCAAATGTTACGATCGGTATCTGATGTCTCATTGTCATTAACTAAATCAGCGTTCTTGATCGTCCAACTTAATTTGCATGATTTCCCCACCCTGGAACCCATGTCTGTTCGACTACTTGAACTAATGGCGCAAATTACATTGGCACAACAGCAGGCAACAGCCAATTCGGTTGAGTCAGTGTCCACAGAGTTGGCGCAGTCTAATGATTTTGAACTCGAAATCATCGATCAACTGGTTCAGTTGACAGTCGAAATACAACAGATCTTGGAAACTCAAAACCAGTCAGGTGAAGATCCTCGCCAATTACAAACCCTAGTGGGTGAATTAGAGCAGATTTGTCTGCACAACCAACTGTTTTCTAGTACTGACTGGCATAAAGAGTATATAGCCTTTGCCGACCAACGGGTTGCAGCTTTCAATGACCGTATCTTTGATATGGCTATCGACCGCAGAGACCAGATCCAAGAAGAGTTGGAAAATTTAACAGAATTGGTTGATACCTTCATCAGTGGTGTCAGTGTTCCAGCTCTTCTACCAGCTCAATTACACGAATCTGGGAACGGGTTACAGACCTACCTTGTACAAGAATTGCAGGGGTACCTCAACTCTCAAAATATGCAGTTGCATACTGTTCCCGGGAGAGAACAACAACTGCAATCTTTGCTACATGAACTGCTTCCCAAGCATCTGGATACCCCACTTGAACAGATTGAGTACTTTTTTCGTTTCTGTTAGCCCACCTTAATTGTTATTAGGAGAAGGAATGAGAAGACCGGTGCCAAACAATGCGGAAAAACAAATTCTCAGTCAACTCGATGCAAATCAAGATCCGGGCCTTAATCTCACCAGATCTTTTGAGATAGAGAGGGCAACCGATCGGTTAAAACAAATCCTACCTACCTACAATCCAGAAGTCTCTCCTATCAAGCAAACCAAGCGAGCAATTCGATTCATTTTTCTGGCGTTAGTTCCAATGGGTTTGATGGTTTTCCTGGCTATGGTTGGTTTTATCGGTTATCGAGCCTCAGGTGATTTTAAGACCTTTTGGCATCATTTGAAAGAGAATAAAACTATTGCAGTCAGTTTGAGCAAAGACAAGACGGTACAGGACGTCGCCATCGAGGATGTACTGGTTCAGCTTGAAAACCCGGGTAAGTCCGTGTACCAGAAACTGATCGAGTTGGCCGCTATCGGCTATAACCCGCATAGTGCTACAGGGCTGATTGTCTACGACGAGAAGAAACGAACGCAATATCGAATGACTTTTGAGCAGCAGATTCAATTGGCTATCGATCAGGCTTACGAGATCTACAATCGTTATGACCCCTCTACCGAACAAACCGTCTATGGAGTGACAACTGAAGATCTGATTTACCAGAAAGGGCTCAAAATCGATGGGTACGCCCCCATGACGCTTCGGCGATCCCTCTACGAAGGTCGACGCTATTTCCCATTTGCCTTAATCGCCGGACAGTTAGCGGGAATAGACCCTCTCCGTTTGCTGAAGATCTTTGAAATTGAAACCAACTTTACTGAGACCGCAGTTGGTGCTAACCAAGAAGGTAGTGCCGACGATGATATCGGCATCGCACAAAATAACCTGCTAGTAATCCCTGGGCTGATCCGCGACATGTTGAATCCAAGCAACAGTATCTATTGTCCCTATTTTGAATTTTTAGCCATAGGCGAAGACTTAGAAACAGGAAAACCGCTAACGTGGCCAACCTATCTAGTACGTCTAGAAGCTGAACTCGACGGCACCTATCATCGCCCCAGTAATCCATCCAGCAAACACTACATTAATCTCCTCAAAGCCCCCCACATTAGTGCTATTTTAGCGGCCTATCACATTAAACGAGACCAATACTATGGCTTTCAAAAGTGCGTTAATTTTTATCGGGAAAACGCTAAGGTGCTGAAAAAGACACTCCAACTTAGAACCGACCTCGATCCCTATCACTGGACTGACTACAGCTTTTATAATGGAGGGCCCACTCGGTGGCGGATTATAGAAAATTATCTTCGATTGTTATCAGAGGAAAAAACCGTACATAAAGATATGAAAACGGTGGTAGAGTTGACCAAACACCGAAACATTAATGCCCAAAAGGTCGGAACTAAAAATGAAGCCTTACGAAACATAGCCTATGATGGGAGCAAGGGACAACTCATCGAAAATGATGGTGTTCTACAGTTTGGCCTTTATGACTTCTGCCAAGCCTTTGAGCCTCGCCAATTGATGTATAACCTGAATCAAGAAGTGGCTCAAAACCCAGTGACTACCGCCCCTGAAAATCGCCTCCATTTACGAACACAGTAGATTTAGATTCTAATTAGTGATCTCGCTAGCCCTTCTGCTTGTTCATTGTAGGTCTAGTACTAAACAATAAGGGGTTAACCGGTGGCTTGCACTCTCAAGTTGGCGCAGAACCCCCCTTAGACGATGCCTAGAAAGCATAACCTCACCCCCGCTTCAATCCTAATCCTGTTTTTAATTTCGGCCTATCTGCTAATTTTCCTCATCTACCCGCTACTTTACGTTTTTAAATCCTCTTTGTGGATTAACGGCCGGTTTAGCCTTCAATTTTTCGTTAATATCTTGACTGACGACAGTCAACGGGAATTGGTAGTTAACAGTTTTAAGCTGGCTATCGCTGTTACCCTGGTGACTACTTTCGTTAGTTTACCATTGGCTTATATGCTAACCCGTTACCGCTTCCCTGGCCGTAGTTTATTCCAAGGAATTATCTTAATTCCGATGATCATGCCCCCTTTTGTCGGTGCTATTGGTATGAAGCAGTTCTTTGGACTGTACGGCAGTATCAACACCTTTTTGCTCAAAGCGGGCCTAGTCGATATAGCGGATCTAAGTCCGGACTCGTTTCTGGATTGGTTCGGTGGCGGTTTTTGGGCGGTGGTAATGTTGTCAACCTTGCACCTGTACCCAATTATGTACCTCAACGTTACGGCCTCTTTAGCCAATGTCGATCCTAGTTTGGAAGAAGCCGCCGAAAATATGGGGGCCGGTAAGTTCCAACTTTTCTGGACCATCACCTTGCCGCTAATGATCCCCGGCTACTTCGCCGGCGCAATCATCGTCTTTATTTGGGCCTTCACCGATTTAGGAACTCCACTCATCTTCGATTACAACAAAGTGATTGCTGTTCGGATCTTCAAGCAGGTTAGCGATATCAATGTCAATCCCAACGGTTATGCTTTGGTTGTTCTAATCATTGTGCTAACCTCTGCATGCTTCTGGATTTCCAAGCAGATAACTGCCCGTCGGCAATATGCCACGGTCGGACGTGGTCATGTAGGGTCACGTGAGATGGAGGCCAAAGGTATCATGCGACTGGTGATTTACGGTTTTATTTGCGGCCTTGGGTTTTTAGCTATTTTGCCCCATCTGAGCATTATTATGATTTCGCTTACCCCCGGCGCAAGTGATCTGGAACCGTTGGTCGATGTCATCCCTAAAAATGTTACCCTTTCCCACTACGGCGAGGTCTTTAGACACGATGATACCTTTCCCAGTATAAAAAATAGTCTCTTTTACAGTATTTTTAGCACTATTCTAGCTGTCACTATCGGCTTGCTGATTTCCTTCATCTTGACTCGCAAGGAGTTGCCGTTTAAGAACCTATTGGATGCCGTTGCAATGCTGCCATTGGCCTTACCGGGTGTAGCGATTGCTTTTGGATATGTCGGCAGTTTTTCCAGTACTACCATCTTCGCTTTTCTCGATCCGCGCAAAAATCCTACTGCCTTGTTGATTATCGGTTATTCCATCCGTCGCCTTCCCTACATGCTGAGATCTATCTACGCGGGGCTTCAGCAAACGTCGATCACTTACGAAGAAGCATCGCAAAATCTGGGGGCTACCCCTGTTCAAACTTTGTTCAAAATTACCTTGCCACTGGTAGCTGCTAATATTATCGCCGGCTCGATTTTAGTCTTCTCGTTTTCAATGCTGGAGGTAAGCGAAAGTCTGATTTTAGCCATGAAAGACCAGTTTGCCCCGATTACCAAAGCTATTTATAAACTATCACTGTACCCCGGAGGTGAAGGCACTTTTTTAGCTAGTGCGCTGGGCGTGGTTGGCATGTTGTTGCTAACTGCTTGTTTAGTTTCTGCTGGGCGCTCTCTCGGTGGAAAGCTAGGTGAGATTTTTAAGATCTGAAGCCGGTATTGAAACTCAAAGGTTGGCCTAATGACACAACTTGCACATCGATTAATCCAATCTTCACTGCTAGAAGCTCAAAATCTACTGACACAATTCATTCAAAATTCACAAACAGTGGAAACTATGGTTGAAGTCGCGCAACGAATTCAATCTCTCTTTGAGAAACGAGGAAGGGTTTTTGTCTGTGGAAATGGTGGGAGCATGTGTGATGCCATGCACTTTGCGGAGGAGTGGACAGGTCGATTCCGGCAAGATCGAGATCCGATGCCGGTTATCGCTCTTGGTGACCCATCGCACTTGACCTGCGTTGCCAATGATTTCGGATTTGAAGAGGTTTTTTCGCGTCCGGTTTTAGCGCTTGGGCATCCGGGAGACCTGCTGATTGCTATCTCAACTAGTGGCAACTCTGAAAATGTATTGCGGGCAGCCAGTGCGGCTAAAAAGCGACAGATGGCCGTTTTTGGTATGCTAGGTAAAGATGGTGGCAAACTAAAAGACCAATGTGATTGCTACCTTCTCGCACCTGGCGCGACCTCAGACCGGATTCAGGAGATCCACATGATGGTCTTTCATATTTTGATCGAAGCTGTCGAGAATCAGATGTTTCCAACCGAGACGGACATGGCTAGTTCTGGCTAAGATAAAGGACGCCGGATACATTCCGGTTCCGAATTACCTGTGGTTCTCTTCTATTTTTCTCTTTTTCTAACCCAACAAATCTCAGTTGACAGCCTCCAACAACTCTGCTATGCTAGCGATGTTAGCGGTAACTGGGAGATATACCGTTTAGACCTGGATACGCTAGTTTCGATCAACTTAACGCAAAATTCAGATTTGGACGCTTACCCGTCATGGTCGCCCGACGGTCAACAGATTACCTTTTTTTCCTCGCGGGACGGCAATAATGAGATCTATATCATGCAGGCGGATGGGAGTCATTCCCGGCGCTTAACCAATCATCCGGCAGTTGATAAAGCCTCTTCCTGGTCGCCCGACGGCAGTTTTCTAGCTTTCACCTCAGATCGTCGTGGTAATTTTGACATTTACTTGTTGCGATTATCAGATCTATCATTGCAACTTCTGACGAACCATCCGGCGGATGATGAAGTGCCAGCCTGGTCCAGTGACGAGTCGCAGATTGCCTTTCAATCTTATCGTCAACAAAACTGGGATATTTATGTCATCGAAGTGGAAACAGGGCGAGAGCGTCGATTGACTCATCAGCGATTACCCGACATGTACCCCGCCTGGTCGTCTGACAATCGAAGAATCGCTTATGCGTCAATGCGCCAGGACGGCCTTAATTTCGACTTTGAACTCTTTCTGATGGATGCTGAAACCGGCCAACACAAAATCCAGTTAACTCATAATGATACGGATGATGCTTGTCCTGACTGGTCTGACGACTTAAGACAGATTGTATTCCAGCATGAGAAAAATGGACGCTGGATCGTCAGTTCAATCAATTTAGAAACCGAACATCAGCGATCCTTAGTAGAAAGTGTGGGTTGGTCAATCCAACCCCGTTGGCAAAAAGGCCAACCACAATACGTCGTACCTGTGGAACGACATTATCAGCTCCCACAAATGTGGGGACAACTCAAAAAAGGAGAATAAGTTAAATGCGTAGATTTGTGTTTATACTGGGGCTGATCTTAATAACGATGAGTTTAACTCAGGCTTCGATAAAAAGTATAGAGATTGCCTTGGAAGCCGAGTTGGCACAAAAGGTAGAGGCTCCGATGAAAGTCGACGACGATGCAGTCGGCAAAGGGGCTTCCAACGGAAAGTTCATCTGGATGGAAGGCAAACCCGTTACTGGTGGTGGTGGCGAAGGTTGGGCCGAGTTTGAGATTAACCTTACCCAGAAAGGAGAATACGCCATTTGGGGGCGTGTCCTAGCCTGGGACGGCAATAGCGACTCATTCTGGGCTACGTGGCAACCTGCTGATCCGAACGAAGACGCTCAAGCGACTATAAAAATACCAAGTTCCGCTGGGCGGTAGCAGGAGGAGCCGTCTGGCATTGGGATCGCATCAACGCCTGGCTGGATGGCGGTAAACCAGAACGAACCTGGAAGTTCGATCAACCGGGGAAAACCACGCTACGGATTTCAGTGCGGGAAGATGCAACCATGCTGGATACCCTGTTCATCACCACCAATGTTAAAGCTATCGAACCCGCAGATGCCAATGTTCGGTTGCCTACTGCCGTAGATCGAGAACTACAGGTTAAAGGTTCAACCGCTGTCGATCCTAATGGAAAAGTAACCACCACTTGGGCCGCCCTCAAACATCTTTAAGGAAGACATTGTCAACAATAACATAGATTCATCAAGATGAGTCGATGTTATTTCAGTTTATCTAGAGACTAAATAGATTAAATAAATGAAATAATAAGGAGCAGAGTATGCGTAAACAGATGCTAATTTTTGGACTAGTTGTTTGGGTTTGTGGTCTTACCCAGGCCAAAGATGTTGAAATCGCACTGGAGGCAGAATTAGCCCAGAAAATAGAGGCGCCAATGAAGGCCGATGATAATGCAGTTGGTAAAGGGGCCTCTAATGGAGAATTTATCTGGATGGAAGGCAAACCCGTTGCCGGTGGTGGTGGTAAAGGTTGGGCTGAATTTGTTGTTCCAATTAAGGAAAAAGGAAAATACGCCATTTGGGGGCGTGTAATTGCGTGGGATGGTAATAGTGACTCTTTTTGGGTCACATGGCAACCTGCTGATCCGAACGAAGACGCTCAAGCGACTAAAAATACCAAGTTCCGCTGGGCGGTAGCAGGAGGAGCCGTCTGGCATTGGGACCGAATTAATGCTTGGCTGGATGGTGGCAAACCAGAACGGGAATGGGAATTCAAACAACCTGGTGAAACAACGTTACGAATCTCGGTCCGTGAAGACGCAACCATGTTGGATACCCTATTTATCACCAGTAACGTCAAAGCTAAGGATCCCGGTGCTGCTAATGTGCGGCTTCCAACTAAGAAAGACCGGGAGATTCAGGTTAAAGGCCAGGCTGTGGATCCGGCAGATAAAGTTGCAATCACCTGGGCAACTCTAAAGCGCCGATAACTGATTTGACATAAACTGATCAGACAAGCGTTGTTGCTACCCTCAATATCCGCCGTTGGTTGGAGTTGAGAACATACTTCATGGTAATGGTCAAAGGGAAATCTATCAATGAAGATCTTTCTCTCTATAGTTGAAGGCGTGATAGACCAGCTTTTTAGTTTTTCAAGTCGTACAATCGGATGAAAAACTAAGGAGATTTAAGAATGAGTGTGAAGGAGGTCACCACTACTAAATCGCAGCCTCGTAAGAATGTTACATGTAATGCCCTTACAAAGCTGCTGTT
>Ga0066832_10000713_pt1 | contig 10430 bp, 3 predicted proteins | sample ETNtaG_35_FD_66731 | JGI IMG/M metagenome (GOLD analysis project Ga0066832, IMG submission 66731) | Marine microbial and viral communities from oxygen minimum zone, Eastern Pacific Ocean - ETNP201306PF51B | ecosystem: Environmental > Aquatic > Marine > Oceanic | place: Pacific Ocean: Eastern...
AGAACCTTAAGCCCGGAAGTCACATGGTGCTTGCCGGCAATACCGAGACCAACTCCGCCTGGTTCATCGTCCTCTCCAAGACCAAGTAACCTCACCGCTTGACCGGTGGGCTATTCGTCTGCTGCTGCCGCTGCTTCAATTTGCTCCTGTGTCGGGGTGTCATTGGGATCGTTCGGATCAGTGCCCACCAGTTCTTCATCGTAATCATCAACGCCATCGCCGTCGGTGTCCTCAAAGGTGCTTGGCTCCTCGTACTCCTCCCGTGCGGCCTCCAGCTTTTCCCATGTGAGATTGGCAATGTCGTCGTTGGTTTTGAGCATGGCTGACTTTAGTCCATTCTCGAACAGTAGCTTGGCAATGTTGCGTAGTTTCGCCAGGTTTTGGTCGGTTAGTTTTGATTTCAGATTTCCATCATCAATAATCACAGTGTGGTTTTCACTCTTCACCTCATAAACGCCTAGCGGTTTACCTTCTTCTGTTTCAATGAGCCACACATGATTTGCATAAGTTTGTTGGGTGGATTCAGATTTATCTCGAATGACATTGTAACGTCGACGCCCACCATCGCCTGATAGCCAAACCAAGCGAATGGTTTGCCCTGATAGGTTTCGGAACGTGACAGAGGTTTCCGGGCCGTTAAATCCGGACGGACGGATTGCATCGGGTGGTTCCAGCGTTTCTGTTGGTTCTAGCATCAGCGAAACAAGCTTATCGAATTCGTACATGGCCTGACCCCACCCATTATTCTTGGAGAGGGGCTTATTTGCTTTCAAGGCGATGTGGTGAATTAAATCCAAGTTCCCGCTCCGAAAGGCAGGGTTGACGATAGCCATCTCGTCCAAATTGGCTCCGGCCTCTTCGAGCAAATCGAGATTCTCGATCAGTCCGGCGGAGGCGGCTGCCTGGGCTGCTTCTTTCAATTGCCACGCGTCTGGTTTGGTTTCATGTTCCAGAAGAGTCCTGAGCAAGGCGCTGTCTGGATTATTGGCGGTGATAACCGCGGGATGCCCCCTGGAGGGATCGATGGGGGCTCCGTTATTGAGTAGAAGTTTTATGAGGTCCAAGTCCCCGGACTGAGCCGCCAAATTAAGTAATCTGGGGTGTTCCACGCTCGCTCCATGCTGAATCAACAACTCCACGAGTTCGGCTCGTCGCTGATTGTTTTCCATTGGTTGAGCTATCAACTCAATAAGTGAGGGATCTTCTACGCTCGCTCCGTATTGAATCAACAACCGGGCCTTAGCAATGTTGCGCTTGGCCAGGGTCTTGTGTAGTAGTGTGTTTCGTTGATCCTCCTCAAGGGCTTTCGACAATTGTTCCTTGGGTACCTTGGCCAGAAGCAGCGGCAGGATTTCCGCGTTAGCTATCTCGAATACAGACGCGCGGGTGTGGTTCCGCCGGCCTGTCTGCTGTGAAGGGTCTGTCGGCACGAGTGGCAACACTCCGCTGTCGAGGAACAGGTTCACGAGATCAGTTCGCTGTAGGTCGACAGCCGTAACGAGTTCCGCCTGGCTTGACTTAAGGTTGTGCCGGATCAGCCACTGGACCACGTCCATGTTACCTCCGAGGACCGCCAGCTTGATGGCTTCCTGTTTTGTGAGGGCAATGCTTTCGGGGACATCGAGGTAATTTGGATCGGGATCCTCGTTGTTGCCGACCTTCAGGGCTTGTTCATGTTTTGATTCCTCACCCGGCTTGGGCGTCGTCAGTTCCCAGCCTTTCTCGCCCATTTTTTCCAGCGCCTCAAGGTCACCCAGCTGGATAGCGGCAAGAATACCATCGTACTTCCACGTCTGCCGATAGTTGTCGCTGACGGCAATCTTGTAACGCTGATTGTTCTTGCGCACCCAAGCCAACGGTTCACCAGTGAAGATGTTGTTCGGGATGGACTTCATGTAGCTTGGTACGAGGTCGTCAAGTTCGTTGGGCACAGACCCGTTGGCCTGGCGATACCGCTCAATGGCAATACCGAGCCGGGCTGCGGAGAACCGGTTCATGAAAGTCCCGGTTCGGTTCAGGGTCGATTTGTAGACACCCAGGAGACTGGGTCCGAATCGGTGCCCCTTGGACACCCCCTCGAGTTGCATCATCTTGGCAAGGAACGGTCCCTGATTTTGGTTAATGCGTTCGGTCTTTCTTGCCTGCCGGATCATTTTGATATTTTCCTTCATCTTTTTATCCCAGAAAATAAGCTCCTGATAAATCCACTGTTTGGGGTACAACTTGATCCATTTCTGTCCCTTGAAAATAGATCTCATATTGTCGCCTCTGGCCAATCGCTCGAGGCATCCTGAGCCATACATCAGGCGTTCGGAGTTAAGAGCCCTTTCCGCGTTTTCTAGAAAGCTGTTGTCGAGTGTGAACAGGCGATCTAGTTCCTTTAGGTGCGCATCACTGAACCCGTCCATGTGTAAACCATCGTTCACTCCATCGAGGATGGTTGAGCCGGCGCTCATTTGGACATAAAACATCATCGTGCAGGGTGGGGTGTTGAGCGCGTCAAACAACCGGAACTGCAGCCGGATGAGTTCCATCGCCCAGTTCGCATTCCCGCGGGCCAGTTCGGTCAAGCTCAAGTCCCTTAGAAGCCGGCCAGCACTCCGTATTTTAGCAGCGTGCGGAAGTCCGGTTTCCGGGCCGAAGAGGTAACGCAGCGGGAAGTAATTCTCTTGTCGTCGTGCGGCCGTGCGTAAGTCATTGATCAATCCATCGAACTGGCTGAAGTAGAGGTCGAGCACTTCATCATCGGTGCTGTTCGCCGGAATCATGTCTGGTATCAGCGGTTGCTCGTTTCGTCTTCGAGTGCCGTTTGCGGTCAGGTTCTTCCGGAGTTGATCCGCGAATTCGCTCATGTTTGGGAACTGTCTTGATTTCACTTTGGACGAGTAACCGGGATGTATGTCGAGCAACTCATTCAAAGCTTTAACTTCGGGGCTCGAATATCGGTTCCCTTGATCCTCGTGGTAAACTTTGAACGGTCTGGCCATGTAGAAATTATCTTGGGGCGGCGGCATCTCCCCGGCGTAGTCCGCATATTTGTAATGCCAGCCCTCCAACTCCCCGGCGGCCTTGTGCTTGGCCCAGGCACGTTCGCCCGACCACTTGCCGACGATATAATAGCCGGGGATGAAATGAACCAGCAGGACCAGCGCAGCGGCACCACCCCATTGCACCCACTTGAACAGGATGCGTTGAGTCGGGTCGCTTATCCACCGTGAGACGAAGCCACGTATTAGCGTGTGCAGCCCGAAAAACACGAAGACCCAGACCGAGATAAAGAGATAAAACAGCCCATCGATCCCCTTGGCCTGAACAATCAGCGTACCCAGTAGTCCAAGAACCCCCATCATGAGCAGCGACATCTCACCCACGCCCTTAAGAGGCTTGATGGGCGATTCTTTTTCGGTGGTGGGGAGCCCCATGGAAATCAGGACAATTCCCGATAAGAACAACCAACCCGGTGCAAGCCAGATCAAGGCCTGATGTTCCTTCGCCAAACCGGACGCGAAGTAGAGGGTGACAAAGTATATCACGGGTGCGACGACGACGTTAAGAATCAACCACGTGTTGCCGCCCCAGCCGATTTCACGCCGGGCCTCAGTAGGCACCCAACCACGGCGGGTGCGGTACAGCATAAACAGGTTTGCGGGAATTGCCCAAAGATAACACATTACGGCGCTGAATTTGGGTTCGTCTTTGGAATACAGATCCAACCACTTGTCGCCCAACTCTTTTCCGAGGCCAATCATGAGGATTGTCACTCCTGGTACCAGAAACGCCATGACGATCAGCCGAAATTTCAGTCCTCGATTGCGAGTGAAAAAAAATGCCAACACCAATCCAGCAAAAAGAATTCCTTGGCCGGAGAAAACCAGATTAAGGATTTCCTCCATCGCCTTGTCGGCCCGTCGTTCGTCCATCGCGCCCGCAAAGACCCCGGTCGAACACAGGAGCAACCAGAGGTTGAAGAAGAACACTGGGCGCAGGTTCCACTTGACCTCCTCCTTCGGTTGCTGGGTTGTGGCGTCTTTTTGTTCGTTCATCTTTTTATTCGTTTATGCTTGGCCAAGTGTTTGGCCGGGGTGATTATTCGAACCCATCCGCTGCATCTTTTTCTGTCTCTGCCCAAGCGGCGTCCTCTTCTTTCTCTGAGTGGATGTCATTGGAATCCTCTGTATCGTAGCCAATTGTTTTTATCGTAGTCATCCCATTCTCGTTGTTGTCTATCCCCATACCTATAAGAATTATCATCGGCATTCTCCTTATTAGATTATTGGGCTTCAGTGATAGCTCGTTCCAAATCTTCGATGTTTTGAATGCTGTTGGATCGAAGACCATTGTCGAACAGTAGGGTACCGATTTTTCGGATATTAGCGGTTTGTTCTTCATCAGCATCATCGGGAATCTCGGTTGCAAGTATGCCCAGTGCCTCTGCCCAAGTAGAGTTTTCGTTCAGTGGTTTTTTGGCGTTGTTAATCAAGTGGGCAAGCAGTTTTATGTTTAGGCTTTGGATTGAGACGTTAACAACGGCTTTATTGTTCAGGTCACTGCCGGCTTGTTGCAGTTGCTTGACGTTATCGAGCAAGCCGGCTTTTGCGGCATGGACTGCGGGAGATTTGCCGGAGTTGTCCTTGGCTGTGAGGTCGGGTTGCTTGGCCAGGAGTTGTTTGAGGATGGCACCATCCGGGTTGGCGGCGGCATGGTGCAGCGGGGTGCTTGCGTCAATTTCGCGTCGGTTCGAGTCGCCGCCTTTTTCCAAAACGAGATTGAAGAAGTCCCAATCACCGATCCGGGCCGCTTGGGAGACGACGGATAAAGTCGTCAAGTCCACCTTGTTGGTGTCCTCCATCATCCCCATTCCGCCGCCGAGGCCCTCGTGGTACAGGTAGCCGTCGATCCAGATGCTTTTGGGCATTGGCATCATGCCGGGAGGCATCCCGGGCATCCCTTGGCCAAGCGGCATTCCGGGGCTGCCGAATTCGCCTGGCTCGGGCGCTTCCGGTTCCAGGCTGGGAGGCGGGTGGTTGACGTTGGCTCCCTTCTCAATCAACAGACGGGCCTTGGCGAGGTCGCGTTTGGCCAAGGTCTTGCGGAGAAGCGAGACGACGCTGTCCTCCCCGAGTGCCTTGGGCAGCAGTTCTTTTGGAACCTTGGCCAAGAGCAGGGGAAGTATTTCGGTGTTGGCCAATTCGAATGCTGTGGGCGTCTCCGGGAGTGGCATACCCATGCCCGGCATGCCCATACCCATCATCCCGTAAGGGTTACCAGTTGGTGGCACTATCATGCCCGGCATGCCTCCCATCATCCCGGGCATACCCATGCCCGGCGGGGTTGGGTTGCCGGGGCGTTTCGGTTCCTCGTCGGCCTCGATGGGGAGTACCCCGGCGTCGAGCAGTACCTTGACCATCTCGGTTTGTTGTTCGCTGACGGCAAACTCCAGCACGGTTCGTTCACTGCCGCCGTCTCCACCCATCCCCATCATCCCCATGCTGAACATGTCGTCCATTCTCCCAACGACCTCCTCGTCCGCCGGTTGGGGCGTCCAAATGCTGGCGGTGGTGTTCGGGTCGAGACCCCGCTCGATGAGCCATTGCACCAGTTCGGGGTTGCCGCTGTGCATGGCGTGATGCAGCGCGTTTTGTTGCGTGAGGATTTCGGTTTCCGGTGCGCTGAAGTCGATCGCGTTTCGCCCGCCAAATATGCCCATTTCCGGAACCATCATACCCGGCATCCCTTGGCCAAGCGGCATTCCCGGACCCATCATGCCGTAGGGCATCATCCCGGGCATCCCTTGGCCAAGCGACATTCCCGGACCCATCATGCCGTAGGGCATCATCCCGGCCATGTTTGGGATGGGACTGCCGTCTGGCGGTTGGGTTGTCCCGGCCTTGGGCTTGGTGATCTTCCAGCCGTTCGCCTCGAATGACTTTAGAGTGTCGAGATTCCCAGTTTCGACGGCTGTTCGAATGGGGTCATAAATCCATTCTCCGGATAGATTACTGCCCACGTCAATGGTGTAACGGAATAGATCCTTGTACTCCCAATTCAATGGCTTGCCGGTAAAGGGGTCATTTGGAATGGCATCAATGTATTTCGGCACTAGAGCGTTTAGCTCGGCAGGGAGTTTACCTTTTTTCTGTCGGTAGCGTTCGATGGCGATTCCCAGTCGAGCAGATGAAACTAGATTTTTGTGTGCTCCCATGAATTTGTAGGCAATGATGTCTAACGCTCCAGTTAACATTTCTGTAATATGATAGCCTTTTTGCATTGCCTCAAAACTGGCTAAACGAATTATTCTCCTAATTTCACTTCTATTAATTTGGCCTGTCTTTTGTGCCTGCCTTATTTGTTCAATAAACTGTTTCATGCAGCGATCGTAACAAATTCTATCCTCATAAATGCGTTGTTTTGAAATGAATCTCGTGTAGCCGATTTCCTTTAAACTGTTTTCGTCGGAAGACCAATTTTCAACGGCATATTCAAACAATCTATTTCCAGTCAAACGTTCATTCTGAATAGTATTTTCCAACTGTTCAAAGATTCCGGATTGAACAATTTTGAGAAGTTTGTCCCATTCTGCCAAATGCGATTCGCTCCATCCGCCCGTGTGCAATCCTACATTGAGGCTTTGAATGATGATGTTTAGTTGAGCAACAACCGAAAGTTGTCCCATCAAGGTCGAATTGTTGCCTGTCACATCTGCAATTCGAAACATTAGACGGACATCGGCCATGGCACCTTCACGATCCCCGTTTGCCAACCGAGCCAAGTTGGTCTTGCTCAATAATTGCGTGAGTGACTTAAATGGAATGAGATATGCCGATATTATTGCTGAACCGTTTTCATTTAATGCCAGCGGCGCGTATTGCTTGGGACGTTTGACTGCTGCTCGTAGATCGGCAAACAGATTGTCGAACTGGGCCAAGTATTTCGCTAGAACTTCTCTATCTGTCCCATTAATGGCACCTGAGTTATCGCCCAACCGTCGGTGCTTGGTCTCAGATCGGATTCTTTCCGCGAAATCTCCCCAATGTACCAATTGCCCCCTGCGAATGCGTTGACGCGGGTTAATGGCTAAATCCAATGTATCCTCGAATTCCTTCCTGATCGCTGGGTTGAGGTATACGGGCTTTTCGCTTTTCTTTTGGGTGTGGAGATAGCCTTTGAATGGCTCGGCCATGAAGATGTTTTCGTCATCGGACGGAATTTCCCTGGTGTAATCCTCGAGACGGTATTTCCAACCCTCAGCCTCGCTGGTGACCTTGTACTTGGTCCAGGCGCGTTCACCAATCCATCCACCAATGCTGTAGTAGACAACTATACCCACTACGCCTAGGGCCATTAAACCAAACGCGCCTCGCACTGACCACTTGAACAGGAACCGCTGAATCGAATCTCTAATCCAGCGCGAAACAAAGCCTCGGAGGAACTGGTGCAGGGAATGAAAACTTAGTGTGAAAAATCCAAGAGCCATAAAATACCCCCTTTCATCTCTTCCGGCTTCATCTATCAGAACAATGATTGACAGCATCGCTGAACCGACAAGGAACGACATTTCGCCCGCACCGAAAAGGGGTTTGATAGGGGGTAGGTCGTTTTTTGCCTGCCCGAGGAACATCAACACCAGTCCAATCGCAAACAGCCATCCGGGAGTCAACATTATCGGCCATTCAAAATTCCTGCTGACTACACAGCCAATGGAATAAAGCAGAATGGGTACCACTAAGTTAAGCACCAAAAACACGTTGCCGAGTTTGCTGACCCTGCGCCAGGCCCCTTCCGCGATCCACCCGTGACGCAGCAGGTACAGCCCGATGAAATTCATCGGAATCGACACACCGAAAAATGCCCAGTGCGAATCAGAAAACTGAGCCAGCACAAATGGACCAGCAAACGTTAGTGAGCCTATGCCGAGAAACTGCCAGCGCCATCCGGCGACAATGGGAAGGCGGATCACGATTAGCATCGCCAGTGTCATGGCATACTGGATTGCTCCCAAGATTACTCCATTTTGGTCAGGGCCGCTGGTCACCATCGGCCCGAACGACCCCAGCATGAAACAGAGGTTTAGATAAAAAAACGGGCGCACCGATTTCGGGTTTGCGTCCCAGCCGTATTTTGTCAGAGACAGGCTGATGAATGTCATCGTGATGGCGGAGGCGTAGAACGCCATCACAGAAAGAATACGGCTATTCGTTGTACTCAAGTCCAATAGGTCGGCAGCAAAAAGATAGGGAAACAGGAACGTGACCACGGGTATGCCAATGGCGAGACCCATGATGCCGAGCATCTCGAGCCGTTTGCCCTTGGCCATGGGCAGGCCAATGACAACAAGGCCTGTCAATAACACCCCAACCTGCACGATCATTAAGGCCCGTATGCCAATCCTATCACTCATGGTCTGCATTAACATTCCCAGCAGGGCGCAGAGGTTCAGCACCAATAGAAAAACAAGAGGTCTGGGATATTTTGACTCGTTCATCGATCGTGTTTTTTGGCAAACCGTTGATGCCGCTTTTCTCGTGCAGTTACAAAGAAAAAAAGATTTTTTCCATGGCGTTCCCGCTTGGCCAAGCGGCGTTTTTCTGTTCCCAAATCGTTGCAAAAATCGCAAAAAAAGGCCTTTTTATTGGCGCTTGGCCAAGCGCTTGGCTTGGTTTGAGCAAATAAACGCGGGAAGCACAACATTTGGTGTTCTTCACAAGGACAAACCCACAAGATATTGCATTTTAATTGTTTGAGAATAATGGATTTAGGGGTTGTAAAGTGGAAGTGTTTTTGGGTATAAATTGTTGTTTACGGGGAGGACCGTTATGGACCTGTATGGCAGCGAGCTTTCGTCCCCGTTTTGAATCCCATTAGATAGATAAAAAGTGCCTAAAAAGACAGCTAGTAGCGACAAGTACGACGCATCAAAAATTGACAAACTCGAGGGTCTGGAGGCCGTGCGGAAGCGGCCGGGGATGTACATCGGCGACCCTGACGAAAACGGACTTCATCACTGTGTTTATGAGGTGCTCGACAACTCGATCGACGAGCATCTGGCCGGCTATTGCGACAAGATAAAGGTCGCGATCCACGTGGACGGTTCGGTGTCGGTGGAGGACGACGGGCGCGGCATCCCGGTAGACACGCACAAGAAATTCAAGATGCCGGCCGTCGAGTTGGTGCTCACGAATCTGCACGCCGGCGGCAAGTTCGGCCAGGGGGCGTATAAGTATTCCGGCGGTTTGCACGGGGTTGGTGCCAAGTGCGTGAACGCGCTGTCGATCTGGTTCAAGGCGGAGATTTATCGCGACGGCGAGGTGCACTACATCGAGTTTGCGCAGGGCAAGACCACCAAGAAGCTCGACGTCATCGGCAAGACGAAGAAGACCGGCACCAAGATTACCTTCATGCCGGACCCGGAAATTTTCACAATCACCACCGAGTACAAGTTCGAGATCCTGCACTACCGACTGCGCGAGTTGGCGTTCCTGAACCCGGGCATCACCATCACGCTGGCCGACGAGCGCGAGGACGGTAAGTCGGAGTCGTTCTTTTACAAGGAGGGCATCGTGCAGTTCGTCAAGCAGATTGGCGAGAACAAGCACGTCATCCATGCCAAGCCGATCTCGTTCCATTCCACCAAGGACGAAGTTATCGTGGACTGCGTGATGCAGTACAACTCGAGCTACAACGACCAGATTTTGTGCTTCGCCAACTCAATCGCCAACTCCGACGGCGGCACGCACCTGACCGGTTTCCGGACGGCGCTCACGCGCGCGATCAACCAGTACGCCAAGGCGAACAAGTTGCTCAAGGAGAAGGATCCGAGCCTCTCCGGCGACGACGTGCGCGAGGGATTGATCTGCATCCTGAGCGTCAAGCTGCCGAACCCGCGCTTCGAGTCGCAGACCAAGGTCAAGCTGGTGAACGGCGAAGTGGAGGGTATCGTGTCGTCGATCGTTTACGAGGGCTTGATGGGCTATTTCGACAGCAACCCGTCGCTCGGCAAAAAGATCGTCGACAAGTGCCTGACCGCCGCGCGCGCCCGCGAGGCGGCCCGTAAGGCTCGCGACACCGTTCGCAAAACGGCGATGACCGGCGGCGGGCTGCCAGGCAAACTGGCCGACTGCTCCGACCGCGACCCGGCCAACACGGAGTTGTACATCGTGGAGGGCGACTCCGCCGGCGGCTCGGCCAAGCAGGGGCGTGACCGGAAGTTCCAGGCGATCCTGCCGATCCGGGGCAAGCTGATCAATGTGGAGAAGGCGCGGCTGGACAAGGTGCTTGAGAACCGCGAAATCCGTACGATGATCACTGCCATCGGCACCGGCATTGGCTCTGGCAATAGCAAGGATGAGGATGAGGGCAATAGCAAGGATGAGGGTGCTTTCAACATCGAAAAGCTGCGCTACCACAAGATCATCATCATGACAGACGCCGAC
>Ga0066832_10000718_pt1 | contig 10415 bp, 1 predicted proteins | sample ETNtaG_35_FD_66731 | JGI IMG/M metagenome (GOLD analysis project Ga0066832, IMG submission 66731) | Marine microbial and viral communities from oxygen minimum zone, Eastern Pacific Ocean - ETNP201306PF51B | ecosystem: Environmental > Aquatic > Marine > Oceanic | place: Pacific Ocean: Eastern...
GAAACACCAGAACCCTTAGAATTTCCACCCTGAGTCAAATCATGCATAGAATACGGCCCCGTCGGAGTACTACTAGTACTATAATTATCATAAACCTTTTCTCTAGCTAGTCCTGTCATAGAAAGTGTACCACTAGATGGTACAATTGAATGAGAAGGCAACAACAAGCCTCCAAAGCCAGGAATAAATCCAGGCTTTGAGTGATTTTCTGGTGTAATTATACAGCAATCTGAACAATTATTAGTAGTCATTTATGCACACTTCCCTAATAACATCTCTACGTGACATGTTAATCTGTCTATCTGTTTCTGTTGTTTTTCTATGATGCATTGTTGTTCTTTGACTGCCTCTACTAGTAATGGTGTTACCTTTTCTGATTTGATTGTTTTATACTTTTCTTCCCATGATACCTGCCTGGATAATGATCCTTCCAATGGTGCTTCTCTGACAGCCGTTGGTATTACTTCTTCTAATTCTTGAGCAATAAATCCAACTGTTTTCCCTTTTTCTGTGGGTTCAAATCCAATATTACAATCATGAATATATTTTCTGTTCCATTCAAATTCTACTCCACGAATTTTTTTAATCTTTTCTACTGCACTCTGTATAGTAAAAACACTACACTTCAATCTTCTATCAGAAGTACAGGCTATGATATCTCCTTTGACAGATAAAGCAGTACGTGTCAAACACATATAATCAGTAGAACTATGTATACGCCATCTATGAGAATTTGCTGCAGTATCACTGGTGCACCTCACGGAATAATACCCGTAGTAAAAACTTCCTGCTTCAGATAATCCAAACCAACATTCATTCGCATCCTTGCAACATGCAAATAAACAGCCACCGAACCTCTCGGTACTACCATTCCAACCATATAAAGCTAAAGCATTAAGGTGCTCATTATCACCAGCAGTACCATTGTAAAGTCTGATGGTGGTAGTACATGTAGAAATACAATGCGACGATCCTAAATACACACAACTACCTTCAGCGAAGGTAGCATTGCCAGTACTACCATCTATTACAAAATCACACCTTCCATATTTACCCAATGTGACTGTATTATCACAACAGGCTTCTATTACTGGCAGTCCTGAAATGTTGTTAGCAGAAAATATTACATCAGAAAAGTTATCGGCTGCTGCGAATAACAGGCCACTATCACCATGAACTTCTAGCATATCATCTGGAGAAGCAGTTCCGATTCCTACGTTGCCAGAACTATCAATTACCAAAGCACTATTAGTAATACCAGTACTATAACTATCAGACGTTCCCATAATAATACACGATCCACCATTATCAACTTGAGCCCATATCCCTGCTTTAGGTCTTGAAGACCAACTAGAATCATACCAAATCAATCCACCATAATGATTTCCAGCTGAATAAGTTCCACCATTTATAGCAATTGGGCTACAACAGGTTTTGTGTTTTATACAAGTATCCACACCAGCATATGGTACGCAAATATCTAACTTACTTATTGGTGAATCATTTCCGATTCCTACTTTGCCAGGAGTAATATTATTAGTATGATTTGTACCCATAACCAATAAATTTTCCACTGTAGATGAACCCCTCCAACTAGTACAATATGGAAAACAAACACATGATAATACATTTCCAGTACCACTAGTAATTAAACTACCATCTCCCCAACACCACTGAGCTCCACCTGTATTTAAACTATCATATCCTATACTTTGAGTATAAGTTTCAAAATAATGCCCAGCAGAATATGATTTTAAATAGACATCCAGATAATAACAATCGTTAGCAGTATTTCCAATTATCCTGGCACCACACATATAGTTTTCGGTTCCATATACAGTACCTGTCATGGAAGAATATACTGACCAATGTTTGAATAAACAAATTTCGTAAGTCACGGGGCCCCAACTACCACCTGTGTAAGAAAACTGAATTTTCTTACCCCATCTAGAGCTGTCATCGAAACATGCAATCCTATACCATCCAGCAGTATTATTAGCAGCTATTGTATTAGTTGCTGATGGGCAATTTACAATACCTTTAGGAGTAACAATTCCATTAACTTGCAAAGTTGACACTGGTGAAACAGTTCCGATTCCTACGTTGCCACATTTGAACCAATGCTTCCCAGTAACTGATGATTGTCCATCTAAATGTGGTGTATCAAAATGAACAATTTCTTCAACGGCAGAACTTCTAAAATGATATAAAGAAAGTACTGTATGCCGACTACCATAATTATGATATTGTGATGTTTTAAATGCATTATGAGCTGCACTGGTAGCAAATCTTGTTTCTATACCACAATTAGTACTATCATTAGTTTTTACAGTTAGCGGTGATCCTATATTGGAACCACTCACTCCAATTCCTACGTTGCCAGCATCAGCTTCTGTCACCATAGCATATTTGGTTGCACCACCGAGATTACATATATGAATACCATAAGAAGTAGCAGGTGTACCACTCCAAATACCACCTTTTTCTATTCTCATTCCTGTTGCTTTAGTGACTGTTAAATTAGCAGGTATTTGTCCATGATGTTGATATTGTCCTAAAAACATAACAACATCAGATATAGTAGCATCACCAGCCCCTGATTGGATTGATGTTACATAACTACGTACCCCATGATTACAGCTATGAGTCAATGTATGACCTGAAGTATCAGTCATATTACCAGCATATATATAGCTATATATAGGAACTGATTTGATATCTGTTGCACCATCTGTACCAGATACTTTGTATTCTTGTGAATGTAATTTGAAATTTGGTGTAGAAGTTCCGATTCCTACGTTGCCACTTTGTGATACAATAGTCATCATTTCACTAACAGCATTGGAATTATCATTTGATTTAACCCCAAATGACATCCTAGCATACCCCGTTGTACCAGAATCAGAATTACCCCGTACCCAAATGCGACCAGAACACCTATCAGCTCCTACTCCATCATAATATTTCCATAATATACCACCCTGATCTGCATTATTTGCCATGCCACCAGCAGATGATAAAACTATATTCTCCCCACCCTCGGTATTAATATGTAATTTACTACATGGTGCAGTAGTTCCGATTCCTACGTTGCCACCTCTAGGTTGTAAAATAAGTGCATAACTAGTTCCTAAATTTGTGCAATCTGTAGACTGAATCCAATGACCCCAAAAACTACCACTATTATTTTGACTACCAAAGTCTAATGTAACATTAGATGAATCATAAATTCTAAAATGTGAAGTAGCAGTTGTTCCTGATGTTGGATGATCTCCACTAGCACCACCATATACAGTAAGATGTGTAGCGGGTGAAGCAGTTCCGATTCCTACGTTGCCAGTACCACATAACGACATTACTGTTGTGGAACTTGATAAAATATCTAATCTATTAGCATTATATTGTGGTTGTAATGAAAATACAGAACTACCAGCAGTATTTTCTACTGTTAGTCTCGAGCTATTATTATCTGCTCCCTTGATATACAATCTGGAAGTTGGTGTAATAGTTCCGATTCCTACGTTGCCATTACACCCAAGTATTCTCAATCTTTCAATAGAAGTGTCATGCATGGAATAATCGTTGCCCGTATTTCCTGTACCAGTATAAAATGCCAAATCGGAAGATTGAACATATGGAGCATTAGCAACATAATTATTTCGTCTAATAGATACTATTTTAGACCCAATTTGGTTGGGTTCCATATCTCTCCAGCCAGAGAATGCAATTTCATATCTGCCAACTTCATCCCCAACTGCGATGCCAGATCCACTATTGTATATTCTATTACCAATTGATCCTATCAATACCCCACAACCGTTAGTTGTACAACCTAAACCAGTAGTATCTGTATTATGTGTCACACCGCCTGTTATATTCAGGTTTGCACAAGGTGCAGCGGTTCCGATTCCTACTTTGCCACTATTCAAAGCAGTCATTGCAGTATTGAGTTTATCCTGTTCGGCAAAAGATTCATCATTAACTGTAGAATATGGACGTTGCGGTGGAATGAAATTAGATGTCCATCTGGCTATGCCTTTGGAAATACGAATTTCATCCATGTATCCTTGATACAAATCAGCACCATTAGTTGATCCAATATACAAATCAGTTTCAAATGTTCCAATATCAGATATAGTCTCAGAATCCATTTCTTTTCCATCAAAATAAAATTTCAAAGATGTACCATTTCTTACTAATGCAATATGATACCAATTATTAACTACTATACCCGTACTAGTAGCATTAGCATTAAGTTCCTCATCAGGAAATTGAATACTAAAATAACCAGTTCCGTTTCCAAAAATTATTCTCCACTCTGCTTGACCACCTACTCTTTGTCCTATGAGAGTTCCCCAAGAATTAGTAGAAAGGAAAGAAGTCGGATGCATCCAAAAATCAACTGTCCAATAATCTTCAGTTCCCATATCCCAATCTGCATGATCATCGACCTTTAAATAATCACCATTACCATCAAAACAGATAGATGATGCACCAAACTTTTTCTGTGATGTATTATGTTGTACATCACCATTACGTGTAATTGTATGCCCACTAGGACTTGAATCTATAAAAGATATACTATCATGTGGATGATTAGAATGAATCAAGAGTTTAGTATAAGAATCAGATGTACCTATGATATTACCTTTTACATCTAAACTTTGATCTGGTGAAGTAGTTCCGATTCCTACGTTGCCATTACTAGCTAATGATAAAGCATGAACACTACCAGAATCAGAATAAAATGATAATGCATTTGGAGCTCCAACGGTTTCAGGGCCGTATCCAAATAATCTCCATTGATTAGTAACTGCATATGGTGAAACATTACACCTAAATTTCCATGCCTGTAAAGTATAACTACCATTATCGACTGTGGTAAAATCAATACGTAAAGAACAATTTGTAGAAGATTGAATATGTAATGGTGATGCTGGTAAAGTAGTTCCGATTCCTACGTTGCCAGAATTATCAATTCTTACCTGCTCAGACCGATTGGTATATAATGCCATGTAATTGCCATTATGATTATATTGAATTTCACCACTCCAATTTTGTGTGGTATCACCAAAAAGTATTCCTTGATTTTTACCATCAGGTGAAAGAAATGACAACCACTGATCATTTAAACTAGACTCTAAAACTAAAGTAGATCCAGAATATGCAGTAACATCACCAGCAGAGCCATTTTTAACATGAAGTTTTCCTTCTGGTGAATTTTCTCCGATTCCTACGTTACCGCCTGGTTTTAGAATTAAAACATTCTTATCAATACCAGCAGATGCATCAGACGATTTCGATTGAAAAGCAAAACTAGAAGTTAAATCACTGGTTCCATTTCGATATGGGCCCATATTCCAATGTGCCTTATGTGCTTCAGTTCCATCAGAATCAGCATTATTTTTCCATTGAATTGCACCATACTGATAATCAGAACCACCAGTATTTTGACCACAAATAACCATTGCCATTTGTGCATTACTAGTACGTTTTATATCCAATAATTGTTCTGGTTCAGCAGTTCCGATGCCTACATTACCACCAAATATATTTTGATGCGTTTGCGTCGCAGTTGTTGTTGCACCATGTAGACTATTACCAGAAGTGTCTAGCCAACATGTTGCACCTATTGAAGTAGGAAGATATTCTGCTACTGCGCCTATTTGAGTGATTGACACATTATCTAAATCAAAAGTACTTCCCGATTCTGTATATCCATAAATACGAATACCTGTTGTATTATCCTGAGCAACAAAATCAACTGTATATGATCCATTAGCATATAATTGTGCACCTAATCCCCAAATATCAACCGTTCCACTATCATTAGTGAAATTCAATCTTGCTGTACCAGTAACATTGGAAACTTCAAATTTATATCTATATGTTTTCCCTTTGATCAAAACTATAGCTTGTTGAATATATCCAGTAAAAGTATCTAAATAGTGAGCTTTTCCCGAAGTAGTCGAATTAACATTCCATCCAGATGCACCCCAACTACTTGCATTACTCATATCTCCATTAGTAACCAACTCTGTCTGACTGGCACCACGATATTCGAAAGATACACTCTGACCGTTATAAGCTGCTTTGACTTCGTCGGCAGATAAGACTCTGTTGTGATATCTTAAACGAGATATAGAAGAACTACCATAATCCCCATATGGATATTTACCAGCCATAGCACCAAAACTACTATTGTCTAATCCAGTAAAAGTACTAGAATCTACTAACACCCCATTTAAATATAAAGATTGTGCAGTAGACCCGACAACAAATGAAAAATGATGCCACTTTCCTGTGCTAACAATAGATGCTGTATTGTTTCCTAATGTCCTCTTAGTACTTCCACCATCTTCATATTGAGCTGCCAACTTACCTAAACTATTTCTACCAATCCACCAATAATGACCAGAACTAAAGGCAGTTATCATCTCCAAGGAAGAAGCATCATGAGCAAAATAAAAAGTACCTTCAATTGAATATTCAGTAAAACCTGACCCAAACGACCCCATATCCACATAATCATCCACACCATCAAAATGAAAACTGGCATCAGATTGTAAATCGTTTACCGTTTGGCTGTTGACTATACGATTGGATTGATGGTCTTGGGTGCCGTCTTGAAGAATTTTAACTTGATCTACCCAAGTTATGGCATTACCAGCAGTTCCTGATGCAGCCCCTCTAAACAAATGTTCACCATTATCCATTTGATGAAAGGATGCAGTACCAGTGGCTATATATTTCCAACCACCATCATCATACCAATTGTTTCCAACTATTAATGCATCTGCATTATCATTGGTGGCAATTGAACCTGTATCACCAATTTGTAAGGCAGTCATGACAGAACCCCAACTGGGGGTTGGTGTAGTTCCGATGCCTACGTTGCCACCAGTAATGTAAGAATCAGCCCCTGCAGAAAGTCTAACAGTTTCAGTTCCTGCATTATAAATTTTAAGTGTATAAGCACCACTACCATCGTACATGAAAACCTGTCTTCCTGAATGCTGGAAATAAATATCTCCGTCAGAAAAAATTGACCCATTTCCACTATTGCCTAGATTAATACCACCACGAACATCTAACTTTTTTACTGGATCATCAGTTCCGATTCCTACGTTGCCATCACTGCCCTGTATTACAAAATCACATCTATTATACTTACCCAATGTGACTGTATTATCACAACAGGCTTCTATTAGTGGTAGTCCTGAAATGTTGTTAGCAGAAAATATTACATCAGAAAAGTCATCGGCTGCAGCTAATAGTTGACCACTGTCGCCATGAACGTCTAATGTTTCTATAGGTTTACTAGTTCCAATACCTACGATGCTATTATAACCATGCTTGGCTTGTAATACTAATGCTCCACAAGTGCCTGTTGTATCTCCAGCACTCCAAGCGTCAATATGCATATTTGAAGGGCCAGTAGAGGAACCCGAGCTAATATTTAAACCTGAGCCAACATTAGTAACTTCACAATAATCAGAAGTTGTAAATTTGGCACTAGTGGAGTTTGTAGAACTAACAATTGTATGAAATTTACCTTGTGGATTAGTAGTTCCGATTCCTACGTTGCCAGCATCAGCTTCTGTCACCATAGCATATTTGATTGCACCACCAAGATTACATATATGAATACCATAAGAAGTATTAGGGCTGCCAGAGGGAGATAGACCATCTAAATTTTGATCTAATCTCAATCCTGTCAATTTTGTAACAGTCAAAAGAGAATCATTACCAAAATGATGACTCCTTCCATTAATTATAACAGCATCAGTAATTGCAGCATCACCTGAACCTGTATGATAAAAATTCAATTCTGAATTCATTCCCCAAACACAATTATAATTTAAAGTATGACCACTCGATTGCCCAGAGCTACCCACCCTTAGACGCATAAAACCACCAATACATTTATGTGTTGATACATCAGTTCCTGATACATTTTCTCCAAATACCTGTAACTTAGCACATGGCGTAGTAGTTCCGATTCCTACGTTGCCACCAAAATAATTATGTGCAGATGTAGAATCTTGATATATACCATAGTGACAAGTATTACTTCCATCATTAGTAGCTGGATTATGAATTCTAATTCCATAACTATTTGTGACCGTGCCACAATAATGATATGGACTTATAGTAAGTCCAGTAGCATGAGTGATTGTTCCTGTACCATCAAGCATCCCATATTGTACGGATATTCCATCCATCTGATTTAAAGTTCCAACAAGATCACTTCCACCCAATCGTTGAATATTGAGATTCATATCATATCCACTATTAGTTACTCCACTTGCAACTCCTCCTACAGCACCACCTATAAAAACTGCCCCCTGATAACAAGTAGAATTAGAAGTTATATCTGCTGGAGTATTAGATAAGTTGGTTCCATGACAATTAAGTGTTGAATTAACAAGCAATGTGTGGCCTGGGTTGGCAGTTCCGATTCCTACACGTCCAGATTTAGTAACTGTAACTTTATTTTGACCGTCACCAGTATCAATTTTAAATAAATCTGGATCACTAAAAATTTCTTTATTAGTAATAGCATGAGTGAGATTAGAATCAGTAACAAATGTATCACTATCGGTGATTGAAGACACAGTAAAAGATTCCATTATTGAATTATCAGCTGCACCACTTGGTATTAAAACTGTATCACCCATATTTAATCCATGAGCAGATGTAGTATTTACTATATTGCCACTACCACTGGCTGAAGCATTTCCCAATGATATACCACATGTGCCTGCCACATGTAAACTAGAAGTTGGAGCAGTAGTTCCAATCCCTACATGCTGACATCCTGTATTAACCCAATTAGATCCAATTTGAACTGGAACATTACGCTTAATTCTCATGGCTTCATTGAAACCACTTGAGAATTGAGAACCAATTCTCAAGTCAGTATTATTACTAGCCATCATACCATGAGAATCAATATCCGCTCCTAATGTTATAGCTGAAACATTATCCACATCATTTCTACTAATTCCAAAAGCCCATCCATGAGAATCACCTGATTTTATTGTATGTTTAATAAATACAGATGTTTCATTTTCCCCTACGGAACTTTGACCGCAAATAGTCAATGATTGATTGCTATATGCAGGTTCAGAAACTCCAATTCCAACATGAGTGCCAAAAACAGTAGGATGGAGGGGAGTTGCTCCTGTGACTGTACCATGTAGTTCGTTACCAGATGTATCTAGCCATTTCCCCGAATCGGTTTCTATCATAGGAGAGCCTATTGAAGTGGGAAGATATTCTGCTACGTTGCCTATTTGTACAAGTTCACTAGAATTTGACCAAGTAGTTGGAGATGCCCCCGTTGCAATAAATTCAACACCATCAGCGTTACTACCAGCACCAACATTAGTAAAAACATCACCAATTTTCCAATCAACAATCCTGTACCCTTTTCCAATTGTTAGCGTACCAGATGTTTGAGCAGTCTGATTGGCACCCACATATTCATATGGAACTGCCTGACCAGAATAAGCATTTTTAACTTCTGTAGCTGTTAGAGCTCTATTGTAGAGTCTGACTTTAGATATTTCTCCATTCCACATTTGAGCCGAAGTGCCAGTATTATGACCCCCGATACTAAAATCAAGATTTGATGCAGTTCCCCAATCCCAATTACCTGATGAAGATGCGGCTGGAAGATCTATCCCATCAAGATAAACCTTACCAATATTTCCACCTGCATCCCTAACTACTACTAAATGATGCCACTCATGATCATTAGGGAAAGTATCGGTTCCAGTGTTTATATAATTAGTTGAATTCCCACTAATTCCAGATGACATTCTAAAAACGAGTCTATTAACATTATTACCCTCAACTCTGGCCATAAACCCATAATTCTGATAAGATTCATCACCAAACACATGCCAATTTGTATCAACTCCTAAACTTAAATCTGCATCTAATTTAATCCAAGCTTCTGCACTAAAAGGGTTCAAACCAGCAGATAAATCTCTTAAATCATCTGTATCTATCAGCACACGATTATCACTACCATCAAACTTAAAGCTACTTCTAGTTTGTAAATCATTAACAGTCTGAGAATTGAGTAAGAAATTTTTGCTATTGTCAATATCCCCACCTACATGCAATCTGGATGTAGGCGTAGTTTCACCTATTCCGACATTACCACCAGTAATAGAAGTACTACCAGTACTGTCAGAATGGGCAATGACATAGTTTTGTTGAGAAGAATTGCGGATAAATACTGATCCAGCAATGCCAGTATCTACCCTGTAATATTGATCAGTTTCTACTATTTCTGCCATATTTTAATCCATATTTCGTTACTCCATATTAAATAAATCACTTTCGTAATATTGAGTTTCTAATGAACCAATGATTTCATCAACATTGAAAATGAAATCAGT
>Ga0066832_10000722_pt1 | contig 10378 bp, 10 predicted proteins | sample ETNtaG_35_FD_66731 | JGI IMG/M metagenome (GOLD analysis project Ga0066832, IMG submission 66731) | Marine microbial and viral communities from oxygen minimum zone, Eastern Pacific Ocean - ETNP201306PF51B | ecosystem: Environmental > Aquatic > Marine > Oceanic | place: Pacific Ocean: Eastern...
ATCTCTTTTATATTGAATTAAGAGCCAGAGGAAAAATGGACCACCTAAGATACCAGTGATAATACCAATAGGTAATTCCATTGGTGCCACAATAGTTCGAGCCAAAGTATCCGCTGCAACTAGTAAGATTGAACCCGCTAATACTGAAGCTGGTAAAATGAACCGATGATCGGGACCTGCTATCAGTCGCAACAGGTGAGGGATAATTAATCCCACAAACCCTATTCCCCCAGCAGCTGAAACCGCAGCTCCCACGGATAACGCGGCGCCAAAAACAGCGCGGCGTTTGAGCTGGTCCACCGAGAGGCCTAGATGGAAAGCCTCTGATTCACCCAGAGTGATCACGTTTAACGGTTGCGCTAAAGGTAGTAAGATGCAGAATCCAATTAAGGCTATCGGCAAATTGGCTAAAATAACTTGCCAAGTCGCACCACCGAAGCTGCCAAGAAGCCAGAAGGTTAAACTCCGCAGCTGTTCTTCATCCGCCATAAAAGTCATTAGGCCAATTCCGGCCCCCGCAATACTATTAAAGGCAATGCCAGATAGTAAGAGTGTTACGGTTAGAACTCTTCCTCCCGTTCGAGCTATTTGATATACCAGCAGAGTAACGACTATACCACCGGTGAAAGCTGCAATTGGTAAGCCCCAAATGCTAAACATGCCAGAGCCTATCAACACGATCCAAAGGGTCGCTCCCAAACTGGCTCCGGCCGTTACACCAATTAATCCAGCGTCAGCCAGAGGGTTACGAAAGAGGCCCTGTAAGGTAGCACCAGAAATAGCCAGTGAAGCACCGACTATCGCCGTCAAAATCACCCGGGGAAATCGAACAAAAAGTAAAACTTCGTACCCTTGTCCTTTGGTCCAAAGTATTTGTGGAATATCCCACCAATGGATTTGGTAAGCACCTGTTCCCGCTGCCACACACAAAGCTAGTGGTAGAGAGACGACCAGCAGCAATTGGATTTTGGCGGGAGTTCGCAATTAATCGCTACTTTCTGCAATAAACTCAACAGGAGTGAATCCTGTTTTTTCATATATGGCCTGAAATAAGGCTAAGGCTGCCTTGCCAGACCGAACACCAAAACCCGACAAGAAGAGACCATCAATACTGATTACACGCTGGTTTCGCCCCGCGGGAGTTTGTGCGATTCCAGGCAGTTTCAGTAATCCCTCAACACCGCCAATAGATTTCAATCCACTTTCAAACAATATCAACACATCCGGTTGAGCGGCCACAACAGCTTCTGCTGTCATCGGACGAGTGTCTTTGATATCACCTGAACAGTTAATAGCTCCTGATAGCACTAACATTGCTCCTGGTCCAGTTTTATTTCCTAAAACCATGGCAGTTTGCGGTCCTCGAAGATAGAGAAATAGTGCTGTTTTCTTCGCTTTTAATGATAAATGCTTTATCTTCGATTCCAGCACTAATAAATCTTGCTCCAGTTTCTGGATTAATTTGTCAGCCTGCTTGTCTTTCCCTATAGCATGACCAATTTTGTTAATTCTCACCTTAGCTTCATCGAAGTTTCTGGGCTCTTTTAGGAGCAAGGTCGCAACTCCAGCCGCGCGCAACTGCGTAATAACTTGTGCTGGCTTAGCATCACGCCTTCCAATAACCAGTTCCGGTTTTAGTGCCAATATTCCTTCAGCATTCAGTCGGTATTGATAACCAATATTGGGCAGCTTTTTCGCCTTAGGAGGATATGTTGAAGATAGATCGCAACCTACGACTCGTTCACCTGCACCAAGAGCAAATAGAATTTCAGTGTTACTACCGTTTAAGGCTACTATTCGCTTGGATGAGTTGATGTGTACAGTTTTATTATCAGCATCGGTTACATGGACACCTTCAGCTGATGACAGTCCACAAAACGACAAGGCCAAATAGCAAGATAAAATGAACTTAACTGTTAATTTAAGCGTAATCTCGGGCAGGCTCATCATACTCATTAGAAGTTTCGGTCCCCATCTGTTTGGTAGACATATTTATAAGTAATAAAAGCTGGGTTTTTCTTGTTTTTATTGTCTTTGTAGTAACCGATAAACTGGACTTTAGCAAAGTTGCCAACGGCAGTTTTTATAACAAAAACCCGATCTTCAATCGGTAGGATCCAATGTGTTGGTGCACCGGTGTAGATATACCAACCTTTCTTGCTTTGTGGCACAATAGCTAATGTCTCTTTAGTATCAATCTCATAATCCCCCGCTGGAGCTTGTTTAACGGAATCGAATTTGGTTTCGGTCAGCATTAAAACCCCACCATCCCCAGGCCCACTAATTCCTCCATTGACCTTAATCTTGGTTCTTTGGAATCCTACATCCCAATCTTTTGAGCTCGCCGGATCTTCGATATTGATTGTTTTTCCCTCTTTGAATGAAAAATAAGCCCAAATATCCTGATTGGTAGCATCTACAGTGATATCGGCAGGAACTAGAATTGCGTCTTCTGCTGCAACTACAGGGTTGGTTGTTAGTATTTGATCTGCGTCTATTTCATCTCCCATATCTGTTGAGCAAGCTATCAAAAAAGATCCAGCAATAACGCTAGCTAGTAGATAAAAACATTTCGTTGAGTAACGATATGCTAATAAAGAAACTGCATAATCGTTGTGCATTTTTGTCAACTCCTGATGAAAACACAGAAATATGAGGCGAGGCAAACGGCGGAATCTGTAAGCGATAGATCCGGACCTAATCTGGTCTAAGGAGTAAAAACCAAACTGATTTACCCAACCCCAATATTTCTATGTTCACCTAAGCATAGACTTCCTAAACTTTTTAGGAAGTTCACTTTAACAAGATCATTTCTCTTGTTAAATCCTTAAATTAGCTCGATTTTTGCCTAACCGACATTTGACCATAGATATTTCTTCAACTGATTCAGGACTTCCGAGTCTTTATTACTACTGCAATAATGTCTCTTTTGTGTTCGTCACATTATCAATTCGACACATACCAGTTTGGTGCCCAACCCGGCATGCTATCCGTTCAACAGATGTCTCAAAAACATTTTGCAATACCAGCGATTCTTGATGGCAAACTGCGGGATATTTCGTCAACTATTCTGTTTGAGCGAGCAATAGCGGATAGCGACGGAAAAGCCCTCATCTGTACTCTCTAATGTGCCAACTCGCCACTTATTTTTGCACTGTAATTCCACTATACTTTTTCATCTTCAAAATCACGGTTATCTTGACATAATTGATGGTTCGCCAGGAATTTAGCTGACGATTGAACCACCTCGTGCAAAGTCTTAAAATCCTGCATAGTGGTCATCACACTTACGTTGCCATATTGGATATTAATCTCCGCCGACGCGGTGAGGGATACAACTACATTCTTACTATGAGCCAAAAGCCGTCCATCAAAAGACATATCAAATATTCACCTCTTCAAACAGTGATTGCTGAAGTCATTTGTATAGTGTTAACAGATTCCGTTTCTAAATCTTTCCACTCGCTCATAGCTTGTGATATAGTCTGAGCAAAATCCAGAAAATCTTCCTTGGTCATGGAAATATTGATATTTCTATGATGCACATGCACGTGATCCTGACTGCAGATGTACACTGAACTGATCTGGCTAGTAGCTAGTTGATTGTTGATTGTTGATTGTATGTGCCATGAGGTATACCTCTCTCCTTGATTGGTGAAAACTAATGTGTTTAGCTGGGGATAGTCTTGGTTACTCAACTCAACCTTGCCCGGACAAAACAAGATAGATGACTAGAACTGCTTATCGGTTTTTATCTCGGCCCAAGTCACAGTCAGCTTTCTTTTTGGTCTGACCATGGTCTGTTTCGCTATTACAAAGCTACGTCCTCCGTCGTCCTGATACGCATAAGTTATGCGAATATGCCCCGCATCTTTTTTAGCCTTGTTGTCTTTGTAATAACCGACAAAGATAAACTTGGCAAAATGACCTTTGGCCGTACGGAGCACAAAGACTTTATCTCGAACTAAGATCTGGTGTAAAGGGTGACCTGTGTAGCTATACCACCCATCTCCTCTAGCAATAGTAGCAATTTTTTCAGTATCAGAGATATATTCTCCTGCCGGAGCGTGAGTGATTTCACTGAAATTGACTTTTTCTAGAATTACTGCTCCGCCTTTTCCATTTCCGCTGCTCCCCCCATTCACAATAGCTTCTGTTCTCTTCAGTCCCAGATCCCATTTCAATGAAGTTTTTTGATCTTCAACGACTACTACCTTGCCAACATCGAAACTGAAAAAGACAAAATCTTCTCGGTTAGTAGCATCGATAGTAACTGTAGCCTCTTTGACTTCCGCTCTAATAAATTGGGGATTAATCACATAACATAGTACACAGGCAATCATGACCAGTCGCAGAAAAAAGCTCATAGCTAACTCTCCTATAGATTAATAAATTGTATTCGTGTATCAACCTCCTAGGGTTAATACACGTTTCTGCTCTATTGATTTAAAAACTGACCTAAACCAAAGAAAACAACTAAAATTGTGATTGCTAAACCAAAGAAAAACCAAGATAAAAAGTGCGTCCTGTGAAGGTGTAAAATTGTGGCGACTTAAAATTGAACAGATTATTTATGCCTCCATTTAATTGCCAAGATGAGCTGAATTTCTTTCGGAGTCCAAAATCCCAAATCCAGTAACTAGGTGCATACTCTTCATCTTCCAAAACATAATCACCATCGTCGTAAAGTCCCCATCTATTGGCATAACGGGCTCGTAAATCCACATCCAGTCTAATTGGCATAAATTGACGGCCAATCTTCAGGTGGAAATTGTGACGAGATCTACCCAACAAAGCTAAACCAGTCTCTTTATTTTTCGCGATTAACAGAGCATGACCTACTCGCAGATTAAATACGTCAAAGAAATGAGTAGAGAAGGTTGTGTCAATTCCTGAGGTAAAGGCTCTTGCAACATTTTTATATTGGTATTTACTACCTCCCGCCGCCGACTCCCCAGTGACTTCAGCCTCAATCAGATTCACCAAATCATTGCGATAAAGGTGCAATTGCGCTTGGTGATTCTGCAACCAGCGCGATGTAAAACTCAAATTTAGGCTGTTAGAGAACTCTGGTTTTAAATTGGGATTGCCTAAAACCTGATACCCCGCTGTTGGATTGGTAAAATCCAGATACAGATTTTGGAAGGTCGGTGCCCGAAACCCGCGTCCCCATGAACCTCGTATCTGGATTGGCAGTCCCAAGTTCACCATGGTGCTGAGCTTTGGGGTTACATGGTGACCGAATTGGGAGTGGGAATCTAGTCGGACACCGACCAGCGTGGTGAGTTGCTGGCTGATTTGCCATTGGTATTGAGCAAAACCTGAATTGTTCTGAATGGTCTTTTTCCGCCCTTGTATTCTTTGAGAAGACAAGTTCTCGATAGTGCTTTCAAGTCCCAAAACTAGTTGGTTCGGGGACGAGAAATTAGTTTCAAATTGACATTCGACCTTAGTCAAATGCTGAATCGTTGTGTTATCTTCACTAATGACCCTTTGTGGTTGAGACGTCGTTACTGATCTGTCTTGATATTTTGTACGATAAACTTTTGACACTATCTTAGTTTTAGGTCCTAGCTGATAATTGGCTGCAATCTGCAGATTGTAGGTGTCGAGTTCTCCGGTCCGCTCGTACCATCCATTATCGAACTCGGTTATACCGTTTTGGTGCTGCTTGAGGTATTGAGTCGTCAGTAGCAGATTCGTTTTTTTGTTTAGTTCATAACCAAATCGACTAGCAAGTGTCAGGTTCCGATATCCGTCAATTGTGGTGGTTCTATCAACCGGCTCAAGATCAAAAGGGTCTGCCTGATTGTGTGACACTGATAAAGCGCTAGTAAAACGTTTCTTGCTGAATTCCAAGCTTGCTCGATTATTTATGAGGTTATTGGGTTGGAAATTATTGTTCATCCGCAATTTAATAGGCTCCGTAGCTGATTGTGTGATGACATTAATGACACCTCCCATAGCATCACTGCCAAATAGGGTGGATGAGGCCCCCTTAACGATTTCAATTCGATCAATATTTTCCACTGTGATTCGAGTTAAATCTAACTTGCCGGCAATTCGGCCTATTTGTGGTTGGCCATCAATCAAAATCAAGACGTACTCCGGATCCAAGCCCTGCATCTGTAGACCATCACCATGCTCATCTCTTCTAACAACTAAACCAGCATAATTTTCTAGCACTTGGCCTAAGTTCTCAGCACCTAGATTTTCCACTTCACTTTTGCTAATCACCTGAACTAAGCTAGTTGAATTCTCGATTGTTTGTTCGGTTTTGTTTCCTGTCACTACCACTTCCCTTAGCTTCACGATAACACTGTTATCCGAAGGTGGTTGCACCGAATAGCTGTCGGTTGTTTTCATCAGGAGCAAGGCAACCAATAACCAGGACCTATAAGCGACTGGCAATGTATACACACCTGAAGCGGAAATTGGACTGACCTTGACACTGATTGAACACATAAGTTAGATTACCCACAACAGGAAAGGCACAAAAAACCGATTTCGCTGAGGTCAGCATATAATGTTGGACCAGCGAATCTAAATAGTCGGGTACAATGGAGTTTCAGAATGTTCAGGCTGTCACTAACAATTAGCCGTTGACAGGACGCTTGAACATCTGAATTGGCCTTTTCTGTTACTTCCTCTTTTAAATCCTCTCTAATGTATTTTAAACGGTCCTTTAGACTCCTCTTCTTCTAAGTCAGGACGGGAAGAATCCAAGAATACTTCATGTAACTCTAGATGGTTTGGTTGACTAAAAGCTTCCGCCGGGAGACTCCCTGACCGGGCATGACCTTTAACAAATTCATCCGACTTAACCCAAGCCTCGAAGTATTTTCTGGACTCCCAAAGAGTTAACACTATATAAGGGTCATCTTCATTAACAGGTCTAAGCACTTGATTGCTAATAAAACCCGGCATGCCATCAACCAACTTAGCGCGGGAGCGAAATCGTTCTTCGAATTCTGCACGATATTCATTTGTAACGTAAACTCGATTGGCAACTGTAATCATTATTTGTTCTCACTTAAAAATTTTATAATTGATTAGAATGTTTGCTCCAAGTATTGACTGGCTTCGACCGTTTGTTCCACTCCAACCATTTTTCTGCCTGCGGCTTCATCATTGATCAATCAGTGGCAAACAATGCCTTTTTGGCCAACTGCGAAAATACCTCCTACTCTCTCTCCAATTCTTGGGCTAAAATCTCCAGCCCAAATTCCTCTGCCAACGATGCAGCTAGCTGAAATCATTGGCTACTCCTGTCAGCCACTTGTATTGATTGGCAGAAACCGTGATTTGTCAATTAATACCTGTGTTATAACTCGTTTGAGCTTCACAATCAGGGCAGATGCCAAATAAAATTAACTTGTCTTGTAAAACGCGAAATCCAGTACTTTGCCCAATTTGAGAACCCAGTCTACTGAAGGAGGTAAGATCTAAATCCGCTACACGGTCGCAACTAGCGCATAAAATATGATGGTGCGCCTCCATCCTACCATCGTAACGTTTGATGCCACGGTGCTCAATCGAATTTGCCAATTTTAGGTCGTGTAATAATTTTAGGTTGCGGTAGACAGTGCCCAGACTAATATCTGGTCGCTCCTGACGAACGATGTCATATAATTGTTGAGCATTCGGGTGATACGTACAAGATCTTAGCGTTGCTAATATCAGATTACGTTGTTCCGAGTGCCTACGGTTTACCTTCCTTTTTACCATAAGTCATCTAGAAGGATATGTTTGGGTTATTTGTAATAAATGAACCTCAGATATAGTATTTAAGCTGGTTTTATCCCTGGTTGTGCAGACATCTTTGGAATGATAAGTGGCCTACCACTGGAGTGTTTTATAATTTCAAATTTGAGTTGGTATGCCTCCTCTAATTTATTCTTTGTGAATACTTGGTTAGGTGAACCAACTGCGACAATCTGGCCATGGTTTAACATAACAATTTGATCAGCAAAGAGCGAAGCTAAGTTCAGATCGTGCATCGCTGCCATTATCGTTCGATTTTCTAATGTTAAAGATTGGCATATTTCTAATAGCCGTATTTGATGTCGAGGGTCTAAATGGTTGGAGGGCTCATCTAATAAGAGTAGTTCTGTGTCCTGCGTAATGATTCGAGCCATATCGACTCGGCTAGCTTCTCCACCTGACAAGGTTGGGTATATCCGATCTGAGAATTCCTCCGAATCAAGGCGTTTCAGCGCTACATAGGCTTGAGTCCGGTCGACGATGCTTTCTTTGCTGCCAGACAAGTATGGTGATCGGCCTAACAATACTATGTCCAAGACCTTAAAAGGGAATTCAACCTGACGTTGTTGTAGCAGATAAGCTCGTGTTCTGGCTAACTCGGTTGCCGTATAATTTTGAATTAACCGCCCATTCAGCCGAATAGAACCCATGCTGGGCTTCAAATCTCCCGCCAGTAAATTGAATAAAGTACTTTTCCCCGCTCCGTTGGGACCAACCAAAGCCCAAAATTTACCACGAGAAATGTGTAAATCAATTTGCTTGATCAGGTACTTCGAACCCAATCGGAAGCTTAGGTTCTGTGCCTTTATCATGTAATTTTGACGTGATTTACGAATCCTTCTTTAAGCACTAAAAGATTCACCGCAACCACAGGTTGAATTGGCGTTCGGGTTCTCGACTTTGAATCCGGTCTCCATTAAACCGTCATTATAATCAAGAGTGGAGCCCGCAAGATAAAGTAGGCTTCTGGAATCAATAAACACATTTAGACCAAACCCGCCAAAGGTTCTGTCCAAGTCTTTTTTCTCATCAAATCCTAGTTCATAGCGGTAACCCGAACATCCACCCCCTACGACTTTAATCCGTAATCCGCATGATTTATGGACTAAACTAGCATCTTTTGCCATTAATGCAATGGCCTTTTGGGCTGCATTCTCAGTTACATTTATCATTTTGAACTCGACCTTGTTTGTAGTTTTTTCATGTTAATTAATCTATTGAAGGGGAAAATCGCCAGGTGACGTCGATGATCGTGTTACACCTTAATCCCAGCACCAGTTTCTGTATCAATTGTTCGGGAGCATTCAAACTAAGTGTCAGAATCCCATCTCTAATGTCAGTGGCTATTTACTGCCCAGACATGATTACAAGTATGAATCAATGTTGTTTTGCTCGCAGGCCATTTGGCGGCCACAATTTAATAACGTTCTTAGCTCACCGCTTGTTATAACGGTGAACTGACAGAATTCGTTAGGACCAAAAATTACCATTTAGCCATATTTGCAGCGGAGAAACCACAGGCAGTTTGCAAAACTGCCTTTGCTCTTTTGTAGTTGGCAACTGTTTGTTTGTACTCCGCCGAACCCGGCTTGGCGTAAGAGGGACCTTTGCCCATAATGCCATGCAGTTCGTTCAAGTTACCATCGGTAACTTTTTTGAACGGACTGTACTGTAAAGCAACAGTAAATCCTTTCATTTCTGACCAGTGTTTGTTTAGGTTTTTCTTACTTTCGTCAGCCGTACCGAGGTTGGACATATCATCTAACGTATCATTGATATAATGAACGATAGTAGCGGCAATCACCTTTTCCATGCCAGCAGCTGCAACTTCACGTTGGGCTGCAACTTGGTTGATATCACCTTCCCCTGAAATCGTAGCTCGTCCCGTCAAGAAAGCCTGAAAAATTTCTTGGGTGAAATCGACACCAGAACCACCTTTATCACGTTTGCCCGCGTTTCGAGATAGGCCAAAGTTATACTCCGATTTGAAATCGATCTTGCCATCGCCGTTGGAGTCGAAGGAGAACTCAGCCGGTGTTTTGCCGGCCAGTTGAGCATCCGAGTAACGCAAATAGTCTCTGGCCGCACCGAAGTAACCAAAAGCCTCATCCCACTTGTGTTCCATAGCCGTATAGGCTTTGGTTTTATCGTCTTTGTACTGCTTAGCATTATCCTGCTCCAGAATACCTTTGAGATATACGCCAGTACTTTGGTAGTAGTGAACCGCTCCAACCAGAACTTTATTGATCATTTGGCTCAAGTCAGCACCGTTTTTGTCGGTATAAACGGCTGGTGTTCCAAGTTTGGCAGAGTCTTGGCTATTTTCGGCAATAATTTTGAACCACTCTTGAATCAGAGCATCAGCCGGTTTACCATAGCCGATAACCGGGTCTTTAGAGATTTTACCCTTCAAATTCTTACCAGTTGAAATAGCAGTATAGTTATCTTTAGCTAATGGCGCTGCTCCAGCTGTTGTAAGCGACTTAAGATTGTAACTATCTTTATAGTCATACAACTGATTCAAGTCGTTTATACCTACTGGTTTACTACCTGATTTTCCCAGGCGATCCGTCAGGATTTTCAGGTCTTGCCTATACATCAGATTTGAAACTTC
>Ga0066832_10000725_pt1 | contig 10360 bp, 19 predicted proteins | sample ETNtaG_35_FD_66731 | JGI IMG/M metagenome (GOLD analysis project Ga0066832, IMG submission 66731) | Marine microbial and viral communities from oxygen minimum zone, Eastern Pacific Ocean - ETNP201306PF51B | ecosystem: Environmental > Aquatic > Marine > Oceanic | place: Pacific Ocean: Eastern...
GAAATTACCCATTATGAGTAATGCTTGGACAATAAATTATCATTCAAAGAAACCATTTGGATCTATATTTAAAACTAAAGTAGATGTTAAGAAATGGGTAAATGGTTTAAGCAAACAAGAATACAAAAAATTTAAAACATTTAAAGATAAAATAGATGATGCTATAGAGCAACGTGAACAAGTAGAACATCATGAATATATGACAAAGAGGCAACGTGGCAAAAAAATTTAATACTACAGATATGGGATCAACCCTATACAAAGTAGACGACATAATTGCATTAAGTCATCAAATTATTAATATGTATGGATACGTTAGAAAAAATGAAATTGATAAGATGGCTAGAATACATTTAAAAAAATCTACTCTATCAGGAACACCATTACCTATTACTCATGGTGAATGGAATCCAAAAGAACTAGACTACAATAAAGCATTCTCAACAGCAGAACGGGTAGCAGACTATATTAAAACATATAAACCTAAACCAGGTGATAAAGAACTTGTTGAAAAAATTAAAGCAGATTTTAGAAGATTAGTGTTTAAAGTATTAAGTGGTAATGCAACAAAATTTCAAGAAATGACTGCAAGTATATTAAACAAAGAAGAAGTAGAACAATATCAATTGGGGATTATTTGTTCTTGGCCATATATTGTACAAAAAAGGAAAGAAAAAACAAATGCATAATGTTATAAAAGAATTAGAATCAAACAATTCAAGGTTGTTTAAAGAAGGTGTTATTATGAAAGAAATTGCTAATAACAATGTAAACTTTTTTTCAGGTTGCAGATTAGCACTAGACCCAATGATAACATTTGGAGTCAAACAGGTACCACAATCTAAAAAAGATGGTCCTGGTTTAGCATTTGCTGAATTTGTTGGTCTTGCAACTCAACTAAGAGATCGTGAACTTACAGGGCATGACGCCAGAGATGCCATTTTAGAAGCAATGAGCGAATCAACTAAAGATGAATGGAATTATTGGTATAGAAGAATACTAATAAAAGATCTAAAATGTGGTGTTTCAGAAAAAACTATTAACAATGTTGTTAAAAAAACAAATAGAAAAGAATATGCAATTCCAGTTTTCAAATGTATGTTAGCACATGATTCAGCAAACCATGAAAAGAAAATGGTAGGTAAAAAGTTTTTAGATTACAAACTAGATGGAGTTAGAGTTATTACAATTATTAATAATGGTGTGGTTACAATGTATTCACGTAATGGTAAACAATTTATTAACTTTGGTCATATTGAAAAAGAATTAGAAAACTTATTAGGCAAAGAGTCATATGAAGGTGGAATTGTTTTAGATGGTGAAATGGTTAGCAGTTCATTCCAAGCACTAATGAAACAAGTGCATAGAAAAGATAATGTTGAGGCTACTGATGCCAAGTATGCCTTGTTTGATATTTTACCATTAGATGAATTTCAAAGAGGTGTAGGTATATTTGGATGTCATGCTAGACATAAACAACTATTAGAAACTATTCCTGAAAGTTCAGATAATATGTTTGTAGTAGAAAAAATAGAATGTGATCTAGACACAGCAGAAGGACAAAAAATATTTTCAGACTACAACAAAATGGCAATTGATAAAGGCTTTGAAGGTATAATGATTAAAGACGTTGATGCTTTATACGAATGCAAACGAAGTCATTTTATGCTTAAAGCAAAACCATTTATTGAAGTATCATTAAAGATTGTTGACACAGAAGAAGGTACAGGTAGAAACGTAGGTAAACTAGGTGCTCTTATTTGTGAAGGTAAAGATGATGGTAAGTTTATTAAAGTTAATGTTGGTAGTGGATTAAGTGATGATCAAAGAGATAGTTTTTGGGCAGTTAAAGATACATTAATAGGAGAAATAGCAGAAGTTAGAGCAGATGCTATTACACAAAATCAAGACAGCGACGATTATAGTTTAAGATTTCCAAGATTCAAAACATTTAGAGGATTTAAAGTCGGCGAAAAATTTTAATTAAAATAAAAACAATAACTAGGAGGAATATTGTTTAAAAAAGATTGGAAGAATCGAAAATATCCAGCACGAGTAGGATATGCTAAAATAGGAAAAAAAGGTCTTTGGTACGAATGTTGGAATGACGGAACCTGGAAACCTACTCTTAAAACTAGATTTATACTTTTTCTAAGAAAAGCAATATTCAAAAAACCTACCTCTAGAACTATAACGCGAATAATTAAACAAAAATACAAAAAAAATGAAAAAGTGGTATAAAACAATAGCAAGAATAACTAAAAATATTATTAGAGATGATCTTCAATTACATTTTTTATGGAGTTATGGCCTCACAACAATAGGCATATATTATACGCCTATGATTTTTGCCGGTATCATTATAACAATTCTTAAAGAAGCATTAGATCTTTGGTCTAAAGGCAAATGGAGTTGGGATGATTTCTGGTTTGGCTTCGCTGGATGGGTATTAGGAATATTAGTAGTAGCCTCAATATGATTAAAATACTATTTGTTTGTTATACCCATGGTACTGGTGGCGAAAAATTAGCATCTGAAATTTCTAAATTACCTGAATGTAATAAACTTATAAGCTCATTAGTTAACAATAGAACTATAAGCAGAGATATATTCTTAGGTAGGGCAAGATATAATAAATTAGATATTAAAAGCATATTACCATTAATTGAAAAAACAGAAGTAAATGAAAAATGGTACGTAGTTCCTAGTCATTTTGCACCTAAAGAATTAACTAAATTGCCTGGCAGACATTTTTATATTATAATTAAAGATCCAGAGTCGTATGATGAAACTACTCAAGTAACAAAAAAGATCTTTGATAAAGTTTGGAAATTTAAATTTTACGATATACTAGAAATTAAAGGCCAAATAGAAGCAGATGGATACTCACCAACAGATTTACGTTTTAAAAATCTCAAAGGAGGAATTAGTTATGGTGAATTAAAATGTATATACAAAGGACTAGAACCAACTAAACAAAACATCTTAAACGAATTTAAAGAAGAACTTAGAATTAAATCTAAATTAGATCATACAAATAGTGATATTATATTATCTTATTCTGAAACTATTTTACCAAACTTTTACCAAACTTTTACCAAATCTTTATCAAAATCGTTGACAATATAATAAAAGATCATATACTTTTAATATGGACAATATTATTAAATTTCCAAAGAATGAAGAATCGCCAGATCAAATATCTAAAAGATTATTAGAAGACCTAACATACACAGTTTTAAAAATGATTTCAGATGAAGGATTTGATGTTAATAATAGAAAATTTAGAAGAGATATGGGATCTTGGATGAAATTTATGAAAATTGCTATTGATAGACAACTAGGAGCCACCGATGCTTCATTAAATACAATTAAACGTATTAGTGTGGATTTAGACGAATGACAATGCATCTTGTACGTGGCATGAGCACCACATCTACTAAAAAACATAAAGCACATTTGAATAAAGCAGAAATTAAAGCACGTGATAAAGCACAACAAGAATTGAACAAAACTTTAGTAAAAGTGGGTCTAGACCCACATAGAGACATTGACCCTAATAACTTTAAAGGATACTTTGGACAATACACAGGTTCTAATACAACTAAAACTGAACCAATAAAAAAACAACAACTAACGCAAATGAAAGATGGTGGATTAAAGAAAAATGAAGCACCAAAAGTTTATTCTGGTAAACAAAAACTATTAGGAATTGCAGTAATGCATAAAAGTAACTTGGTACCTGTATTTGATATAAAAGACGCAGAAGATATTGCAAAAATGAGGAGAGGTTAATGAAACAAGAAGACATGGATGCTTATAGGTATTGGCTAGGTATTGCCGGTATTATTTTTTTAGTAATAATATTAGGAACTGTAGGAGTGACGTGGCTATTAAATTAGATAAACCATATGTAAAGCATTCAATTGCATCTGAATCTGATGATAGGGTTTGGTTTCTTGAAGAATTAGAGGGTGAAGTTTTAGAATTTGCCAAGTATATGAAAGACCATTATAAAATAAAATACAATGATACAGCAAGGGCACATCTTAAACGAATTGGTAAATCTACACAAAATTTAAGAGTTACCAGTTCTTTAGGTACTGCTACATTTGAAGATTTGCACAAATACAAAGAATAATTGGTTTTACCAACTGTATAACTTGACAAAAACACATTTTATTATAACATTAACATAATGAGCACATTTATTAATCTAATTTTTGCTGTAGCAATTGCAACAGTTATGACAAGCAATGCGAAAGCAAGAATAGTTAAAGAAGAACAAATACCTAAAGAGACAGTTGAAGTAATTTCACTAGACGGCACCAACTGGACAAATCCAGACAATATACAAGGTGTTCCAGGTGAATTCTTTATTAGTCAAGAAGGGTATTTGTGTCAATCACAAATCGTTACGTTTTGGCAGGGTGGTGTTCAACAAGCAGGTAGGACTTGTCGTTTGCCAAATGGTGCGTGGCGAGTACTAAACTAGGAGGTTCGAATGAACTTAAAACTATTACTTGTAGGTTTAGTAACTGGTCTTTTATTATTAACTGGCTGTTCTAAAAATACAATTAACGACGGAGAGAAAGTATCAAAACTTTATCTCAACAGTAAAACGGAGGCACCTAAATGGTTTCAAAAGTATCCATCAGATACAGATGATAAAATTTATGCTGTAGCAACTGGACTTGCTGAAGATATGCAATTAAGTGTCGACAAAGCGATGCATGATGCTAAACTTGAATTGGCAGATAAGATGTATCATAAAATTAATTCTGACTTCAAACGTTTTATTACTGATAGTGGTAATGTTAATGCCAGTAATACTGTGCAAGAAACAACTAAAATATCACAAAACGTAATTGAACGAGTGATGGTCAACAAATATAGAGTTATCAACAAGCAAATTTTAAATGTTGGTGGCGAATTTAGAACATTTGTATTATTAGAATATGATGTTAATAACTTTGAAGCACCTAAAGAGGTTGCAGTAATTGATAAAGAAGCAATTGCTAATACAATCAATAGTAGTGAAGTAATCCAATAGGAGGATAATATGACCGGAGCAGAAATAGGTATTGCAATATTTGTGACACTATGGATAATAGGAGTCATTAATGGTTAAATTAATATTTGGCATAGCAGTCGGTATGTTAATTGCTTGGAACTTCATGCCAGAACAACCAGAATTTATAGAACCAATATGGAACCAAATAGAATCATTCTGGTCCTCACTGTTTTAGTCATCGTTACTTGCCTTTGCTGGACAGCATTAGCAAAAACGGTGACTGGTGTAGGTGTACATCAATTTGGTGTTAGTATAACAGAAAATCAATCTTGTGAAATTGCTAAACAAAAAGCAGAAGCAGACGCCATAAGAAATGCATTTGGTGAAACTGTTGGTTCAACTGATTGGCAAATGTGTGATGATAACAACTGTGATTACAGTTTCTTTTCTTGGATAGAACAACAAGGACAAATAACTGGTATCTTAAATGAAACAAGAGTCATTCTAAATAATCCCAGACAATGTAGGATTAGTATTGTTGCTAAAGTTGAAGAAATTAAACTACAAGACCCCAACTTTCATTTAAATCTTAAAATAAACAATACCATTTTTAAAGAAGGTGAGCATTTAAAAATACACATAAAACCATCGACAAAAATGTATGTTTATGTTTTTAATTGGGCAAATGGGGATGGATTTTATAAATTATATGATGGTAAAATTTCTGATAAAATAACTTTACCAACCACAGACAAATATGCTTATGTGGCTAGATTACTTGACGCCAAAGAATCAAAAGAATTTATATTAGTAGTAGGATCTAAAAAACCACTACATTTTATTGACACATATAAAACAGAAACTTTATTAGAAATACTACAACAACACCGAATACAAGGTGCTTTGATCCAAAAAATAAATTTCAAAATCATACTGTAAATATATACAGTATGGCAATACTGGATTCAATAGAAATAGTTTTACAAAATGCATTTGCTAAAACTCATAGCATCTACCTCAATGTATTTGATACATCGCTATCACGCAAATGGTATAATGCATTACAAGAAATACTTGAAGAAAATCTTCATTTAGAAAAGAACTATTTGTGGCATGGCTGGGCCGATAGCAAACGTAATGGTGAATATCTTTGCGAACAAATTAATAAAACAATTGAAGTTATTAACAATTCAAATTTAGATTATCATATTGATGATAACTTTACTGTAGAAAACACTCTTATAGATGTAAAAGATTTCGAAGAACATCCTTTAAAGCAGAATAAGTTAAACAACCTACATAGATATTTTGAAGATTTGCAAGGCACTACTCAAAATCTAAGTCCTTATTACATTAAAGCAGATCATACTACAAAATGGCATATAAGACAACTAAACAATTTATGTCACGAGTTCGAAAGTTGGGCATTAAGCAATCGCAAAAAAAAATACTTGCCTAAATGGCAAAGACCAGCATTATTATTTTGTTGGTTGAATGCTCCAAAATTTGAACTTACTAAAGAAGATTTTAATAGTTTTGGAATAGATGCATTATGTAAAGATTTTGGAGGCATATATTTAGGAGTTAATAAAGCAGTTGGCAAACATCATTATGAAGTATTTCGTGATGAAGATGGTGCTCGTATAGATGAATTAACAACAATTGCTATGCGTGGACAAACATTAGCGGCAGGTGATTTCGATATTGATTTAGGACGTACAGATAGAACTGAAACTTGGCGTATTGAAGAAAATAAAAAATTTAGACAATGGTTAATTGATAATAAGTTTGACCCAAACGATAAAAATTTAACTTTAGGTCATCCTAAAGTAGGACAAATCGATTTACACAGATCATTTGGTACAGAAGATACCCCAGAAGATGTATGGGAAATACTTTATGAGTATCATGATGTATATCAAATTAAAACAAATGGGTCAAACGCAACATTTGATTACAGATGGTCAGACCATGACTACATGAATAAACAAATAGAAACCTTAAGACCAGGTTATATCCATACTGAAAAAACTCATACTAAATAAAGTACCAATATAATAAAAGGAGAAATATAATGGGATTTTTTGATTCACTTTGGAAAACAACTAAAAGCACAGCAAAAAAAGGCGCAAAAGCCACAGCCAAAGGTGCTAAAAAAATTAAAAAGACCGCAAAGAAAACTGCTAAAAAATTGACTTCTAAAAAAAAGTAAGTTATAATAATTACTTTAGGGAGTCACGTTAAATGAAAATAGGTAACATTACGAATTTGTATGAAAGCCATCCTTTCGTACGAAAACAAAATAAAGAATTTGAATTAGTGGAATTGCCATTCGAACGTCAGGCTCTTGAACCACATATGAGCCGAGAAACCCTTGATTTACATTATGGCAAACATCATCAAACTTACGTAGACAATCTTAATAAATTCATGACTGATAAAGATTATGCTGATATGAATTTAAGAGATATTGTTAAAAAATCTAACGAAAGAGATGATAGATCAGTATTCAACAATGCTTCACAAAATTTAAATCACATTATCTTTTGGAATTGTTTATCACCAAAAAAAGTTAACATACCATCAACACTACAAGCAACTATTATTCGAGAACTTGATTCAATAAATGAGGCAAGAGAAAAATTTATAGATTTAGGTCTTAAACAATTTGGTAGTGGTTGGGTATGGCTCGTTAAAAAAGATGGAGGTCTAGATATAGTTAATACCGCAAATGGTGTTAATCCAATTATATACGGTCAAGAACCATTAATGGGAGCAGATGTCTGGGAACACGCATATTACGTTGATTACAAAAATGATAGAAAAACATATCTAGAAACTTTTTGGGATGAACTAGTTAATTGGGATTACGTAGAACTACAACTAAACCAGGCTTAATGAACAGAGAAACAATAATAAAAGAGTATCCAATACTCGCAGAAAAATTAAAAACAATTTACGATCCAGAAATACCAATAGACATTTTTGAATTAGGATTAATTTATGATGTAACAATTAATCCTGACAAATCAGCAGATGTTAAAATGAGTTTAACATCACCAATGTGCCCAGTAGCAGGAGAAATGCCAGGTTGGGTACAAAACGCAATAATAGAAAGTGGTGTAGCAAACCCTGTAAGAGTTGACTTAACATTTAATCCACCATGGGACAAATCTATGGTAACTGAAGATGGATTATTAGCACTAGGAATGTAATTGTGCTACCAGAACAAATTATACTATATGGCTTCCTAGCAAGTTTGACCGCAGGTATGATGACTACCGTAGGAGCCATTCCTGCACTATTCTTAAAAAAAATATCAGCAAAATTTGAAGATACTACATTAGGTTTTGCGGCAGGTGTAATGCTTGGCGCATCATTTTTCTCACTTATCGTTCCAGGATTAAACTATGCAGATGAATTATGGATGAACAAATATCTTTCTGTGTTAGCAGTACTTGGAGGTTTACTAATTGGCGTATTGAGCATATGGTCAGTCGAACGATATTCGCCACATGAACATTTTGTTATTAAAAAACAATATGAGGATGGCGTCAAAGATAAGATTCTAAAAATATGGTTGTTTATCATAGCCATAACTATTCACAATATGTCAGAGGGACTTGCAGTGGGTGTCGGCTTTGGCGGAGGTGATATGGGTAATGCAATAGCATTAGCAATTGGCATTGGCATACAAAACGCACCAGAAGGCCTTGCTGTAGCATTTGCACTATTAACAATTGGTTATACAAGAATAAATGCTTTTTTAATAGCAGGTGTAACAGGATTATTTGAGCCTGTAATGGGATTACTTGGTGTTTCTATTGTTACAATATTCCTTCCTATACTTCCAATTGCATTAGGATTTGCCGCAGGAGCTATGCTGTTTGTTATATCACACGAAATTATACCTGAAACTCATAGACGTGGACACGAGAATTGGGCAACAGGAGGCTTTACATTTGGTCTTTTGACAATGTTAAGTTTAGACATATTGCTAGGATAATTACTAGGTATGCAACCACAAACTGACAATCTAGGACGTAATTCATTAATTTTAGCATTTATAATCAACATTATAATGATTGGGACCGACCTTACATACGGTTTGATGATGAATTCTGCTTCACTATTAAGTGACGCCGCAAACAATTCCGGCGATGCATTTATTTTTGGTGCAAGTATATTAGTAATATCGTCGAGTACATTAATTAAAAATAGACTTGCATTATTAAAAGGAATTATAATGTCGTCATTTGGATTATATGCATTTTATTATGTGTACTTAGGTTTAATAGGAGAATCACATCTAACTGGTGGTATAATTTCCATCGTTGGCGTATTATCATTAGTTGGTAACTCAACCGTTGCTATAATGATGTTTAAACATCATTATAAAGATATAAACTTTAAAAGTGCCTTTATATGTTGCAGGAACGATGCTATTGCATCAGCTGGTATTATACTTGCTGGTATATTGGTAACGTTCACAGAATCATTTTGGCCTGACATAATCATAGGTGGAGGAATAGCCAGTCTTACTTGCTATGGTGGATTTACAATTTTAAGATTAAGCATTTTAGGATTAACAAAAAAGGATGATTGCTGTTAATGAAATTATTAGCAAATGGATGTTCGATGACACACGGACAAGAACTTGTTACTGATTCGTATAATCCTGCTAATACAGAATTATGCTATGCAAAAATCCTAGCGGATCAATTTGATATGTCTTATGATAACATTGCATTACCTGGAATCAGTAACAAACATATTGTAGAATCTACTTTAGACTATTTGATAACAAAAGGTTATGAAGACACATTTGTATTAATTGGTTGGACATCTCCAATAAGATATTGTTTTACACACAACAATTATTACGTTAGATTTAATATACACAATCCACCTGCTGAAGGAGAATGGTTAGCAGGACCTCAAATAACAGAATTTCATAAACAATTTATAAAGCACATGAATGATCCAGTAGACCTTGCAAGAACAATGTTTCATGAAGTAAACTATTTGGCAACATGGCTAGAACGAAATAGTGTGCCATATGCTATGAGTTATATGTTTGAGGAACCTGGGTATTCACAGTCTAGAAGACGATTAGTTACACCACATTGGTCAAAAAGAACAGGAGAAACATTAGATTTTGGAAACCCTAGTCCAAACTATTTGCACAAATTTAATATACTAACACAGGCTCATTGGTATGCTTTAGGTCAGTTAACAAAAAATTTTCCAGGACGATACAATGTATGGGCATCTGGACGCCACCCTAATAGACAAGGTCACGAAATTATTGCAAAAAGATTAAAACCACTCATTGAAAAACAAATA
>Ga0066832_10000731_pt1 | contig 10331 bp, 10 predicted proteins | sample ETNtaG_35_FD_66731 | JGI IMG/M metagenome (GOLD analysis project Ga0066832, IMG submission 66731) | Marine microbial and viral communities from oxygen minimum zone, Eastern Pacific Ocean - ETNP201306PF51B | ecosystem: Environmental > Aquatic > Marine > Oceanic | place: Pacific Ocean: Eastern...
CAAATTTAAATTCTTCATTAGCAACAAGCGGTTTTACTATAACAGTTGATAAAAACAGTATTATCGAAAATCCAATTGAGATTTTATTTTTTAATACAACTGAAAATAATTTCATACAATATAGAAACACTATTTCTGTAGGAGAAAACTCTGAAGCTAGATTTATTGAAAGAATACAAAATATTAATTGTACTTCTTCACTTGTTAATCATTTTACTCAGATAAATTGTAATCATAACTCAAAAGTTGAATACAATAAGATCCAAAATAATACATCTGAATCTAGACTAATTGATACTATGGAAATAAATCAAAATAAGGATTCTGTTTGTTGTGTTAATACTCTTATTTTTGGAGGATCTTTCACTAGAAATAATCTAAATTTTGAGCAAAATGGGCCTAATTGCGAAAGTAATATGAATGGGGTTTCTATTCTAACTGATTCTCAGCTTGCAGACAATCATACATTTGTTGATCACAAAAGTTCTCATTGCCGTTCTAACGAAATGTACAAAGGAGTTTATTTAGATAATTCAAAAGGAGTATTTAATGGTAAGATAATGGTTCGTCCGGACTCGCAAAAAATTGATGCTTTTCAAGCAAACAACAATCTTTTAATAAGCGAAACCGCAACAATAGACAGCAAGCCTCAGCTCGAAATTTATGCGGATGATGTGAAATGTAGTCATGGATGTACTATTGGGCAATTGGATAAAGATGCTCTATTTTACATGAGAAGTAGAGGGATAGCGATAGAAGAAGCAAAGGCTGTTTTAACTTACGCATTTGCATCTGAGGCAATTGAAAATATCTCAATCCCTGAGGTTAAAAAAGTGGCGAAAAAACTACTTGCTCAAAAATTAAATGTTGATTTAGATTTTAGTTTATAAATGTTAGATGTTAACAAAATACGAGAGCAATTTCCTATCCTAACCCGAAAGGTGAATGAACAGAAATTAATCTATTTTGATAATGGGTCCACTACTCAAAAACCTCAATCGGTTATTGATGCAATTAATAATTACTACAAAAATGAAAACTCAAATGTACATAGGGGAGTCCATTTTTTAAGTGGATTAGCAACAGATAAATTTGAGGAAACACGTAATACTATTCAAAATTTTATTGGAGCAAAACATTCTCATGAAATAATTTTCACAAAAGGGACTACTGACTCAATAAATCTGATTGCAAATGGTTACCGTTCACTATTACAAAAGGGTGACGAAATCATTATTTCAGAATTAGAGCACCACTCAAATATTGTTCCTTGGCAAATGTGCTGTGAAATATCTGGTTCAACTTTAAAAGTAATTCCAATTATGGATAATGGAGAATTAGATATGTCTGAATTTTATAATCTCCTTTCGGAAAACACAAAATTAGTTTCGATTGCACATATATCTAATGCTCTAGGAACGTTAATTCCTGTGGAAGAAATTATTGAAAAATCTCATAAGGTTGGAGCTAAAGTGTTGATTGACGGGGCTCAAGCTGCATCTCACATTCCTCTTAATATGCAAGATTGTGATGTGGATTTTTATGTTTTTTCAGCTCATAAGATGTACGGCCCAACTGGAGTTGGTGTATTGTATGGAAAAGAGCAATTACTTAATGAATTGCCTCCATATCAAGGAGGTGGAGAAATGATAGAATATGTTAATTTTGAAAAAACAACTTATGCAGATTTACCTCATAAATTTGAAGCAGGAACTCCTAATATTGCTGGGGTAGTTGCTTTTAAAAATTCAATTGAATTTATTGCTGATTTGGGAGTTAAAAATATTGCAAAACATGAAGAGAAATTATTGCAATATGCAACTTCTGAAATATTAAAAATTGAAGGAGTAAAAATATACGGAACTTCTGAAAAAAAATCAGGAATAATTTCATTTAATATTGACGGATTACATCCATATGATATTGGAATGATTTTGGATAAATTAGGTATTGCAATTAGAACTGGGCATCATTGTACTCAGCCAGCAATGATCCATTATAATATTCCCGGAACTGCTAGAATTTCTGTTGCAGTTTATAATACTATAGAAGAAATTGATATTTGTATAAGCGCTATTAAAAAAGCAAAAATGATGCTATCTTAAATGGAAACAATCAAGGAAATACAAGAAGAAATCATTGAGGAATTTGAGATGTTTGATGATTGGATGCAGAAGTACGAATATCTTATTGATTTAGGAAAGGATCTCGCTGTAATTGATGAAAAACACAAAGTTGATGACAATTTAATCAAGGGCTGTCAAAGTAGAGTTTGGTTACATGCGGAAAAGAAAAATGGGAGAATAATTTACACAGCTGATAGTGATGCAATTATGACAAAAGGAATTATTGCAATTTTAGTAAGAGTCCTTTCAAATCAAGCTCCATCTGAAATTGCTGATGCAAATCTGAAATTCATCAATGAAATAGGATTGAAAGAACAACTTTCTCCAACAAGAGCAAACGGATTGCTTTTAATGATAAAACAAATAAAACTTTTCGCAATAGCTTTTAATAAATAAGATGAAAACAGAAGAAAAATTACAAAAAATAGGGGAACAGGTAATAAAAGTAATTTGTGAAATTTACGACCCTGAAATTCCTGTAAATATTTATGATTTAGGTCTTATTTATGATGTAGAAGTAAGTGATGAGTATGATGTAAAAATTACCATGACTTTAACTACTCCAAATTGCCCTGTTGCAGAGACCTTACCAGTAGAAGTTGAAGAAAAATGTAAGACTGTCCCTGATGTTAATAGTGCAAAAGTGGAAATTGTTTTTGAACCTATATGGACAAAAGACATGATGAGTGAAGAGGCAAGATTAGAACTTGGAATGTTATAAAAATGGGTAAAGAAATTATAAATAGAGTTGCTAATTCTGACTTAATCACTATTGATTTATCTGATTATGTTCCTGCCAAAAAAATTACCGAAATTGATTTAAAAGATTTTTTATTTGAGAAATTTATACTCAAAGAAAAAGATTTCAGAATGGCACTAAAAAGATTTGATTTTAGTTTGTATGAAAATAAAATTGTTGCCATTAATTGTAGTATTGATTGTATCATCCCAATGTGGGCCTATATGCTGCTAACTTCTCACCTTAATAATCATGCTGCAGAAATTCATTTTGGGGAGAAAAAAGAAGTCTTCCAAAAATTGTTTTTACAAAATATAGAAAACATCAATCATAGCCAGTTTGAAAATAAAAAAGTAATTGTAAAAGGTTGTGGGCATATCCCGCTTAATGAAGAGCTTTATATTGCAATTACAAAAAAATTACAAAACGCCGTTAGCAGTTTAATGTTTGGTGAAGCTTGCTCTGTTGTTCCTGTTTTTAAGAAAAAATAAGTTCTTATTTAACTTTCTGAAATTTGTGCTAAAAACTTGTCTGCTTGTTTATCAGTTTTAAACACACGAACCTCTTTTCTGTCTTTAACTAAATTTAACTTTGTTAGAATTTCTTTTCTAAATCTAATATTAAACATTAAAACAAAATATAAAAATTCTAGATCAAATTCTTCTTTGCATCCATTAGCCATATCCGATCTCTGTATCCCATTATACTTAAATACTCTTTTAATCACACGCCAAAAACATTTTAAGATAGAGTAATCTAAATAAATTATAGTATCTGCATTTTTAATTCTAATCTCCATTGTCTCACTATAGTTCCCGTCCATTATCCATGATGATTTTTGTGCTAAATTATTTACTCTTTTCTCCCACTCAACTTTTTTAGGTTCTTCCCAATTTGGTTTGTGATAATACTTATCTAAATGAATCAGTTCCAATTTTAAAATAGCCTGTAACTTCTTGGAAAAAGTAGATTTTCCTGCGCCACAACATCCTATTACTAAAATCTTATGCAAATTAGTTTTTTTCTTCAAAAGTTTTAATAGAATGCGCCACCGATTGATTGATTTGATTCAATTCAGCAGAAGTAAAATCACGATAAGTCCCCAATGGAATATCTAATTTGATATTCATAATTCGGATTCTTTTTAACTTTTTTATATCATATTCCAAGTATTCACACATTCTTCTAATCTGTCTATTTAGGCCTTGAGTAAGAATGATTCTAAATTTCTTTTTGTCCATTTGTTTTACAAAACATTTTCTGGTAATCGTATCTAAAATAGGAACGCCATTACTCATAGACTCAATAAATTCTTTGGTTACTGGTTTATGAACCGTTACTTCATATTCCTTTTCATGATTGTTTCGGGCACGCAAAATTTTGTTTACAATATCTCCGTCATTAGTAAGAAAAATAAGCCCTTCTGAGGGTTTATCTAATCTTCCAATAGGGAAAATTCGTGTTGGATAATTAATATAATCTATAATATTATTTTTTTCTCTTTTTTGGTCGGTAGTGCAAACTACCCCAACAGGTTTGTTAAAAGCGATATAGACCATTTTCTTCTTTTTGGGCTGAGAAACTAATTTACCATTCACTCGCACCTCATCCTCATTTGATATTTTAGTCCCCATTTCAGGGATTTTCCCATTTATGGCTACCCTTCCTTGTCCTATTAGTTTGTCGGCGGCCCTTCTGGAACAGTAGCCAATTTCTGATAAATACTTATTTATTCGTGTTAATTCAGGGTTGCTCATGATTTATATTCTTCTTGCAAAAGTACGCTAAAATTTTGCAAATTGAAAGTTTGTAGAATGCTCTGTTTCATTACATTTGCAGGAAGTTAAAATTTAAAAAATGTTAAGAAAAATTTTATTTATCACACTTATTGGAATATTTTCTTTTTCCGCAATAGCAGATGAGGGAATGTGGTTGCCACAACTTTTACAAAGCTTAAATGAAGAGGATATGCAGACACATGGTTTGCAACTTACAGCAGCCGATTTGTACTCCATCAACCAATCTTCCCTTAAAGATGCTATTGTTTCTTTGGGTGGCTTTTGTACAGCTGAAATGATTTCAAATGAGGGCTTAATGCTAACCAATCATCATTGTGGTTTTGATGCCATACAAACACATAGTTCGGTAACTAACGACTATTTGGAAGATGGGTTTTGGGCCATGAGCAGAGATGCAGAATTAGAAAATCAGGGGCTTACGGCTACTTTTTTAATTAGTATTGAATCTGTAACCGAAAGAGTTTTGGCTGGTTTTGATACACTAAACTTATCAGAAACAGAAAGAAAAGTCAAAATAGGAGAAGCAATAAAAGAAATTGTTGCTGAAACTACTGAGGGCAATCATTTTAGTGCGAGAGTTAAAAGTTTTTTTGGTGGGAACGAATACTATCTATTAGTGTATGAAACTTTTAAAGATGTGCGTTTGGTTGGCGCACCACCATCATCAATTGGAAAATTTGGTGGAGATACGGATAATTGGATGTGGCCAAGGCATACGGGAGACTTTTCTCTGTTCCGTATTTATATGGCGGCAGATGGAACCCCTGCTGAATATTCCAAAGAAAATATTCCTTATAAGCCAAAACATTTTTTGCCAATTTCTTTAAATGGTGTGAATAATGGCGACTATACCATGATTTATGGTTTCCCGGGAAGAACAGATAGATACTTAACCTCTTATGGAGTTCAGGAAGCAATAGAGCAATCAGGACCAACAATTGTTGATATTAGAAGTGAAAAATTAGCCATTATGAAAGAAGCAATGGATAAGAGCAGTAAAACAAAAATTCAGTATGCCGCAAAATATGCGCAAACTTCCAACTATTGGAAATATTTTATAGGACAAAGCAAGGGGCTAAAAAGAATGCGCGTATATGATAAAAAAAGAAAAATAGAGGGGACTTTTAGGGTTTGGGTGGCAAGTGGAGATGATAAAAGACAAGCAAAATATGGGAATGCTTTGGATTTAATTGAGGATGCTTATTTTGCAAACAGAAAAATAAATGTCCCCAGAACTTACCTTAATGAAGCAGTTTTTCAAGGAGCAGAAATTTTGTATTTTTCCTTTATGATGAATAATAGGTTTAGCGCCTTACCCAAAGAAGATGGTAAAGAAAAAAGGGAGCGATTGAAAGATATTAAAAATACTGCTAAGGATTTCTACAAAAATTACAATGCTGATGTAGATGAGAAGCTCTTGTCTGCAATGCTAGAAATGTATTATTATAATATTCCAAAAAGCCAGCATCCAGAAATATTCCAAAAAATAGAAAAGCAACGCTTTGGATTAAAAAAATTAGATTTTGATTATTATGCCAAAAAGGTTTTCAAAAAATCTATTTTTGCAAGCCGTGCAAAATTTTACGATTTCTTAAATAACTCATCTGCCAAAAAAATTGCCAAAGATCCTGCACATAAAACAATCATGTCTATTTATAATTTTTATTTGACTAATCATTTCCCAAAACGCAAAAAAATTAGAGCTGATTTGGAAAAAGGAAATCGCCTTTTTATTGCAGGGTTAAGAGAAATGAATCCAGACAAAAAATATTATCCTAATGCTAATTCTACCATGCGTTTAACTTATGGAAATGTGGGCGATTACCAGCCAGGAAATGCCATGCAATACGACTACTACACTACCATTGATGGAATAATGGAGAAAGAAGATCCTACAAATGAGGAATTTATTGTCCCAAAAAAATTGAAGCAATTGTACAAAATTGGTGATTACGGAAAATATGGAGATGAAGAGGGGAATTTGAGAATTAACTTTATCTCTAATAATGATATAACTGGAGGAAATTCTGGTTCTCCAGTTATCAATGCTTGGGGGGAATTAGTAGGCACAGCTTTTGATGGAAATTGGGAGGCAATGAGTGGTGATATTGCTTTTGAGAATCAGGTACAAAGAACTATTTCTGTGGATATTCGCTACATCATGTTTATCATTGACAAGTTTGCTGGCGCAACTCACCTAATTGATGAAATAACCATTGCCCCACCTCATCCAAAACCACTAACAGCTGAAGAGGAGGAAGCTCTAAAAGTAGTAGAAGAAAAAAAGGTGCAAGAGGAAGATCCTTATACGATTGTACAAAAATTAGAAATACGCGATTTTAATGGGCAGAAGATTCCAATCATTAATATTGCATCTTTTAATTCTGCTTTTGGTATGGCGGTAACTCAATTTGGTTCTGGAAGTAATATTTTCTTTTCTTGGAGAGGAAATATTTACACTACCGAAAAAAGATAATTTTATTTGATAAAAAAATGGAAAGGCCACTAACATTAGTGAATTTTCTTACATTTAGAGAAAATTTAAAACTGATAAAAAATATTTTAGCCGTAATTTTAGAATTTAAATTAGCTACAAAGAAGAGTTAGTAAGCCCTTTCGTTTTTCCCTTCTATATAATTAATGAAGGCCTTGTTTGCCACTTTTACGCCTCCTGGCGTTGGATAATCTCCTGTAAAATACCAATCCCCTAAATGATTCGGACAAGACGCATGCAAATCCGAAATTGATTGATAAATAATTTCTACCTCAGCTTTAGTTCCTTTTAGAGTTAAAAGTTCACTAATTTTTACTGAAATCTCTTCAGCTGTAAAAGGCTTATAAATTTCTTGTACATAATTCACCATTTCTTCTTTTGGTAAATGAGCTTGTCCCTTACATTTATTGTAAGCCTCAGTAAGTATGTGTTCTTGTTTTCTATCTTTCAACAATGCCACTGCTGCCCGAAAAGCAATAAAATCTCCTATTTTCGCCATGTCAATTCCATAACAATCTGGATATCTGATTTGTGGTGCAGATGAAACTACAATGATTTTTTTAGGCTCTAATCTATCCAAAATTCGAATAATAGATTGTTTTAAAGTAGTCCCTCTTACAATACTATCGTCAATCATAACAAGATTGTCAGTAGAATTTACTGTGCCATAAGTAATATCATAAATATGGGCTACCAAATCATCTCTGCTATCATCAGAAGTGATAAATGTTCTAAGTTTTGCATCCTTTATTGCAATCTTTTCAGCCCTTGGAGAAATCTTCATAATTTCAGCAATAGCATCATGACAAGGGTTTTCCCCCAATGCTTGTATTTTTCGTGTTTTAACTTTATTAAGATAGCTGTCCATTCCTTTCATTAAGCCATAATAAGAAACCTGAGCCGTATTAGGAATGTAAGAAAATACCGTATTTCTTACATCTTTATCAATAGCATCTAATACTTTTGGGAAAACACGTTTCCCTAGTTCTAGGCGTTCGTTATAAATAGTCGCATCATTCCCTCTTGAGAAATAAATTCTTTCAAAAGAACACGCCTTCCTTTCTTGTGGCTCACGAACTTGTTTTTCCTGAATGCTTCCATTTTTTTTGATAATAAGCACATGCCCTCTTTTTAATTCTTTTATTTGCTCTGCTTTTACATTAAATGAAGTTTGTATAACTGGCCGTTCTGATGCTACAACCACCACCTCATCATCCTTATAATAATAGCCAGGACGAATTGCAGAAGGGTCACGCAAAGCAAAGGCATCCCCATGCCCAATCATGCCACACATCACATATCCTCCATCCCAATATTTTGCTGAATTCACCAAAATTTCTTGTATATCTAATTCCTGTTCAATCTTTTGTGTGATTTCTTTTTTGGTAAACTCATTGTTGTATTTGTAATAAATTTTATCATTTTCTTCATCCAAAAAATGTCCTATTTTTTCTAAAATTGTAACCGTATCGGTCATCTCTTTTGGGTGCTGTCCTAAATCAGTAAGATGGGTGAAAAGTTCATCTACATTGGTCATATTAAAATTGCCAGCCAAAACTAAATTTCTGGTTTTCCAATTATTTTGTCTTAAAAAAGGGTGGCATTGTTCAATGCTGTTCCCACCATAAGTGCCATAACGCAAATGTCCTAAAAACAACTCCCCAGTAAATGGAAGATTTTCTTTTAACCATTTGACATCACTTAATTTTTCAGGATTTTTATCTTGCAAATCCACAAAGAGTTTGTTGGCTTGTTTAAAAACATCTTGAATAGGATGGGTAGCTACCGAGCGTTTTCTACTAATATATCTTTTCCCTGGAGGAACATCAATTTTAATATTTGCCAAACCAACACCATCTTGTCCCCTGTTGTGTTGCTTTTCCATGAGCAAATACATTTTATTTAATCCGTAAAATGCTGTGCCGTATTTTTTCTGGTAAAATGCTAATGGTTTTAGCAATCGGAGCATGGCTACTCCGCACTCGTGCTTTATGACGTCACTCATAGGGGTGGTTTTGAGGCTGCAAAATTAATCTTTATTCTCTAATATTTTCATTAATCCATTAATTCCTGGATTGATGTGGGTTTCTCCATCTACCACAAGTGTTGGGATTATCCTTTTTCCATTATTTATTTTCTCTACAAAAGAGATAGCCTCTTTATTATCTGTGATGACGATATATTCAAACTCCACTCCTTTTGATTTTAAGAACTTTTTTGCGTTTACGCAATCTGGGCACCAATCGGCTCCATAAATTTTAATGTTCATTTTCTATTAATTTAAATTTATATTCTGTTTTATCTTGTAAAATATTGCACTGCTGACAATGCAACAAACTAGGTAAATTGAAAATGTTTCAAAATATCAAATCCTTGTGTTTGCACTTTAAATATTCCCGAGCATTCCAAATCTCCTTCTTCCGAAAATCTTATAATTATAAACCCTAATTTTTCTTTTTCTAAACTGAACCATGAACCAACTCCAATTCCGCCAAGCCAAAGGAATAATGTAATCTATATTTTTCAAATTTTATGGGTTAAACTCTGCAAAATAACACAAATAATTGAAATTGATAAAGCTATTTTTTAACAAATATTTCTTTTGGACACATAAGATTTTATTTGATTTTTTTTTGGATTATTTATTATATGTTATCTTTGTGATATGAATAAATTTCAGATAAAAAAATATCTTTTGATTTTACTTTGTTTTTGCACTTTTTTTATTGCAAAAAGCCAAGTAGTTATCAATGAGTATTCTGCTGCTAATTACGATAGCTTTCAGGATAATTATGGAGAATATGAAGATTGGATAGAATTCTATAATACCAGTGGAGCTCCTATCGATCTAAATGGATATTATCTTTCGGATAAAGCTACAAATCTTACTAAATGGCAATTCCCGTCTTCTTTCATTGTCCCTGCTGGAAATACAGTTTTAGTGTATTGCTCAGGAAGAGATGAAATTGTTGCGGGAAATGCACATTCTAATTTTAAGCTCACTCAAACAAAAAGAAATGAAAAGATTATTCTCTCTGACGCAACAGGTACCACGGTTATAGATTCCTTAACCATTTTCCCTAATCAGAAAGGGGATAGTAGAGGAAGAACTACAAATGGTGCAAATACATGGTCTGTTTTTCAAACTCCAACTCCTGGGAATAATAATGTTG
>Ga0066832_10000733_pt1 | contig 10322 bp, 7 predicted proteins | sample ETNtaG_35_FD_66731 | JGI IMG/M metagenome (GOLD analysis project Ga0066832, IMG submission 66731) | Marine microbial and viral communities from oxygen minimum zone, Eastern Pacific Ocean - ETNP201306PF51B | ecosystem: Environmental > Aquatic > Marine > Oceanic | place: Pacific Ocean: Eastern...
GTCATGTATTAAAATCATGCCCAAAACTGGCGGTAACAACCGTCCTGTCGGCCGTCCTGGCTGGTTCTTGCTCTCTGCTTCCGAGACTTACTTCAAGCGGGCCTGGTCCAATACCTTTGACTTTTTGCCCTCTCACTGGCAAAATCAACAGAAATCCGCTAGCCGAAGGGCTTTTAATCGCAGTCGGCCGCGTGCTAGTCATCTTTAGTCGGTTAAGAACCTCAATGAACCAGGCCGACTGGCGGCTGTCTAGCCTTATTACCTCTGTCAACGGCCGATCAAAGTTGTTGTGTTGTCATCGACACTATTAATGTGATTCCTATTGTGATATAGTCAGGTCAATCCAACCGTTGTCAGCAAAAGAATCTATCCATAACTTATGTCTAACCATCTCGCTAGTTGGGCTTCCATGGGTTTGATATCCAGTGAATTTTAGACTGAAGGCTAGAAATGTGAAAATACTCTCTTATTTGTGCTGCATCTTAATCTTAATCGGGCTGACAGCTATGGCTCAAGACAGTAACCGTCCACCTGAAGTGACCAATGTAGTGGCTCAACAGGTGGACCAACAGGTGGAGATTAGCTATGACCTGCTAGACCGAGATGGTGACCTGATGACGGTCAGCCTGTTGGTTTCATCTGATGGTGGCAGTAGCTTTGATTTGGAAGCTACGAGCCTAGAGGGTGAGGTGGGGGAAGGCATTGCCAGCTTTTGTACCTTTGGAGTGGAAACGCTACACCAGTGGCATCAGCCGTTGGGCACTGAAGCAAGATATTATTCGACGTGCAGTTGGAGCTTATCTTCAAGAGCCTCGCTATATTCTTGATTATTCAACTGCGTAAGTCCCATCATTATTTATGCTAATCTTTGTTCCTTTCTCGTAAATCTCAGGTTTAATCTGATTATGACATTGGACTATGCCGTCTGAAACCTTGTTATTAACTAACTTTTTCCCAGCAGACGACACCATCCTGAAAACGGATTTCCCCTCTCAAAATTCCACACAACAACAGAAAAACGAGAAATTATGAGGGTTAGAATGGAGGGTTTTGACATTATGTCATTTTAGGAGCAAGTGTACAGTTTAAGCGCTGACAATGTGTCAACAATCATTCTCTTAACAGAATGATTGAGTTTCTTATGAACCATTCATATTGATGAAGTCTAATAATTTGGTAATCTATCAACATCGCTTCTTTTTCTGTTATAGACCCTAGAAAGGGCTAGAAACAAGAGAAATAGCGCCAATCCGCTGAACAAATATACTGAAAAGACCTGTTTTCATTGGCGGGTAAGAAGGATCTATACGCAAGCTGTAAAGCCCAGACATTCTGTTAAATAATATTAAACATATTTGGAGAAGTAGGAAGTAGGTAGCAGCATGTGAGGTAAATGGACTAAATTTTGACGATGAAAGGTTGTGTTAAATACTTGAGTGGTTACTAAATATATTCGTTAATTTGTGTTTTGATGTCCATCCATCAAAACACAACCACAATAAATTCCCCTTGGGTCCCTTTAGTGGTGGAGATCATTTTTTTCGTACAACAAGACATATTTGTAGTAAAGTTTCAGGTCAATAAGTGAGGCGGAACCTCTTGATCTTCGCGTGTGCGAAGTTGATCTCCATCTCGACGACAAACGCTAGATAGTCAATCATAAGTTCGAAACCGCGCAGATCGACCCTTCTGCCATCAGACCTTCGATCCATCCGAGAACCGGAGTTTCGACACCGATTCTCTGGAGGAAAAGTTTCGTCCCTTTGACTTGATTGTGCGTTCGTCCGCCACCAAGGGAATCTGATTGATCTAGGTTGGGCAGTTGGTCTTCCTTTTTAGGAGCGGATCTTAGGATTAGAAGGAGAAAAGTTGATCTTCAAATGATCGGATATTAGCTCCGCAATCGATGGCTTCATAACATAGGTCAGAACATAAAGTAACGATATCGAAACCGAACTCTTCGTGCGTTTGGATCTGTGTGTCGGCCAACACAGTAATCGCTGACGTAATTGTGACAATTTACACCGGCCAATCGAGCCGCGAAAGTCATACAAACTGGTTGCTCGAGCAATCGGTGGACTGGTTTGCAAACAGGTTGATCATGCATTCATAGGAGCTCATTAAAAGCTCCCATTAAGTTGATGTTTGGATCTTCCAAACATTGGATTTCGTCCTTCACTACATCAAGCGATAAACAATTAACAATGGACAGAGGATTAAATTTAATTAACCCTTTACTCCCCTCCACAGGCAGGGAACAGACCTATTCAGTCAACTCTTCACAACACCTGCAAGCCATCAGTTGAAATTACCTTATGATCGGAAGTTGATATTATAATAGGAATTCCTCGAGTTGCTGGGGCTAGCCTCTTCCAGCTCCTGAGTCACAAAGAATCCTTATAAGAGACAAGATGGTTAGATTTGACTGGTTCTCAACCCAGTTGTAAAACACATCCCAACTTTAGTTGTCCCCTACTGTTGGTCGAGTATTTCTTTTAACTCTTGTCTGATAGGGCCACTTTAGGCTGATTTCCGCTGCCAACAGCCTGTATTCGTGTTCCCAAGTAGATCGGCTGACCATCTTCGGTGGGCGCCTCCCGGTGTTGATGCTCGATTTTTGCCTCAACCTGCTCAGCTCCAGCTCGCTTGGCTTTGTTAATGACGAGCTGCTCCCCATGTTCTACCGCATACCGAAGTGCTAACTTGCGGTCTCTGAAGGTGCGAACTTGGACCGGTGAACGAACTTCGTAACGGTCGATTCCAGCTACGCTGTAGACGGGATGAATGTCAATCTCAACGGTTTCTACAATCCTGCCGACGATCGCCCCCACCGCATTGGCCACTTCCGCATGTTCAGGTATTATCACTTCTGTTCGTAATAGACTGGCAAGTGGTGATAGATGTGCTTGCACCGGTGCTCCAATACCAATCAGAGGCAGATGCATTTTGGTATCGATCGACCAAATATCCTTGACATTTGCTGATTTAACGCCAGCTAAGCTTTGGAGACGGCTGGAATTTTCGTGGGACAGTATCTGCTTGACCAGAAAATCTCTGATGTTTTCGTCGCTGCTCTCTCCAGATGAGACACCATCATGATTGAGAAGTACTGTTACTAATTGAGTGATGATTTTTTGGTCAATTGTGGTTTGCAGAATCGAGATTGTCTCCTTTATATTTCGCTGCAAGCGTTTGGCATAAAGTCTTATACCACGTTCTGCTGCTTCAACACACCAATCGGTAAAGACGCCCGTTACGTGTAGCACATCTGTCGGTGTCAATCCGATACGAATCAGGTCACCTTTGGATTCAGATTCCTTCGTATTGAGCAATGAAGGATGAAGGATTTCTAGTTCATGGGTAAGGTGCCAAAGTGAACGAGGGCCATCGTGCAGTCTCTCTCTCAGGGCGACATCGGTCTGGCTCCGGTTGTCACACTCCTCTGACTGACGGAACATCAAAAAATCGCAGGGCTGTACCAGCGATGAATGCCAACCGGATGATTCCAGTTCCTGTAACTGGTTGAGTAGGTCTGGATACTGAACCGCGGCAAAGGCAAGTGGGATTACCCGTCGGGGGCCGCAAGAAACAGCATCTGTACAGTGAGCGACAGTATACATATACTGTCGCGTCTCGTCTGCTGGCTTGAGTTGTAAATGGCTGTCCCCACCAATTCCCGAGGTGTGAACCTCTGCCGCACGCACGCATGTGCGCCAACCCGCAATGATTGCCCCGTCGGGGACAATGCGGGGTAATCCGTCCTTAAGTACGGCAATATCCGTAGTTGTCCCCCCCATGTCGAGAACGATGCCATCTTGGCAACCGGATAAATGTCGTCCACCGATGAAACTGGCTGACGGTCCCGATAATACGGTTTCGATCGGATGTTCCAGTGCCAGTTCCGCCCGCATCAAATGTCCATTTCCTTTGACAATCATCAGTGGTGCCGAGATGTTTCGGCTGAGCAGCAGATCACTCATGGCAGTGATGAAATGCCGCACCAGCGGTAGCAAACGGGCATTGAGCAGAGCTGTTATTGCCCGTTTAATCGAATTGAGTTCCCGGCTGAATTCGATGCCGCTGACAACCGGCAGAACGGTTTTTTCTCGTACCAATTCGACAAGCCGGATTTCGTGGGAGGGATTGAAAGAGGAACCTAATGCAGCTACAGCATAGGCTTCGACGCTATCCTTCGTCTCTTCGATGGCCCGTTCAGCTGCTGCCAAGTCAAGTGCGTGCCTTTCTTCACCGTCGGCATTGTGTCCGCCTGCGAGGTGGCGAAGCTCGATGAAAGGGGGTTGATCTAACCCTTTTTTTTCAAGTAGGTTTGGCAACAAGCCGACTGCTAGCAGACAAGCAGATCTGCCTTTGTCTTCAACCATGGCATTGGTTGCTAATGTTGTCGACACGGCCACAAGGGTAATTTCCTGTGGTGAAAACCGGAGTAGTGAGCCACTTTGCTGATCTTTTGCCTCTTGACTTTCGAACATTAATCCGTTGAGTGCGTCGGCGATGCCCACCTCCAAATTGGGGTAGGTGGTCAGTGCTTTCTCCTTACGGATAACTTGCCCCGTTTCCAAATCGAGCAACACGCTGTCCGTATAGGTGCCACCAGTGTCAATACCCAAGCCTATGCGCATCAATTCGCTCCCAATTCAAGAAATGGACTTCTATTTAGTTTATTAATCAGTTGACAGATCTCAATCATCATGATTACTCGTTCGTCGAATGGGTCAGGTTCAGTCTCCTCAGTGAAACCCATGTTGCAAGGGCCATTCTTTTGAAGATCAACGTTTCCAGTGTTGGCTGAGATAGCCAAAATAAAACTGTGCATTGTCAATTGGCACATTGCTTGGGATGTGATTACCAACAGCAAATACAAACCCCGGACAACTCTTCGCCAAGACAAGTGTGCTATCTATCTCTGCCTGAATTGCCTCATAAGTACCGAAGGTTAATGTTCGGCAATCTACCTTGCTACCGACGATAATGTGTGTTTTACCATATCGCTCGACGATATAATCCAGCGATGTAGTCGGTTCAAAGATGAATCCGTCCGCACCCGCATCCGCGATATCGTCTACAAACTCTGTCCATGTCCCATCCGAGCAGTATAGGATAATCTTGCCAGCCTGATGAAGGACTTCCCAAAGTTTTTGATACCGTGGGAAAATCGATCTCCGGTAGAAGTCAGGATGCATGAACGGTCCCTGCGTCCAAACCATATCGTCGTGGCAGATAAAGACTTCAATCGAGGTTTTTGCCCAGGCGCAGTAATGGTGAAGGGAGAGTTGAAAAAAGCTTTCGATTACCCGGTCGAACCGTTGATGATCGGCGGCAGCTTCAAGCAGCATTTCCCAACCGAAGGTCTGGATTAATCCCGAAACGATGGTCTTGTAGTAACCGCCAGGATAAACTCGCTTCGGATGGCTACTCTGATTGTTTCGATAAGCTTGCTCATAATATGTAATCAGTTCAGCATCGTTGGTCAAGCCGTACTCTTCAACGGCATCAAAGGCAAGTACTTCCTCCACATTTTGAAATGGACAATAGATCGTGTCGCGTCGGTCAATTCCGCCTTCAAGAAACTCGGCATGTCCCATGTCGGTCACCCGTCCACGCTTGCCCCAGGACACGGGTCCGTCGTTGGTACTCCAAAGCAGGTCAATGTCCCACGCATCGTAGAATGCCTGCCATGCACTCCCGCCGGATTGCGGATCCATTCCGGTGATGGCGCGGATAAGGCTATAATTACTGCAATACTCTGTGTGTGCTAGCCGTTCGGTCGGCTCAAGCCTTAATGTTTGGATTCCGATTTCGTAGCTCATTGTCTTCGCAATTGGTCCCTGCTTCTACTTTTGAAAAAATATAACAATCAGAAAATTGGAAAATCCCCGATCAGTACCGGAGACACGCGTCCTCCGGTTTCAAGCGAATCGTTCTACATTGAGCATGGTCAGATCAATCGACGGTTTCTCATGCGTTACCACTTGAGAGACCAGTTTCCCTGTGATGGGGCCCAACGACAACCCAATCGTGGCGTGGCCGGCAGCAACGATGAGATTTTCATACCTGTTTAAACGCCCAAGTAGAGGGAGACCATCCGGTGTACAGGGACGTAAACCACACCAGATCTCGATTAATTCAAGCTGCTCTGGTTTAAGCTGAGGCAGATAGTCAGGCACAGCTCCGAGGATAGCGTCCACCCGGTGGCGATTGAAGGATAGATCGAGTCCGGCCAGTTCAAGTGTACCGGCGAAGCGGAGCGTGTCGCCCATGGGAGTCACCGCCACCTTGGCTTCGGCCAGATTGAATGGTATGGTTGGACATTTTTTCGGACGTTTCACCGTCACACTATATCCTTTGGCCGGTTGAATAAAAAGTTTTATCTGTAAATCGGTTGCTATCCTCGGTGACCATGAACCGCTGGTTAGCACTACTTCATCAGCGACAAAATCGCCCCGGGTAGTCTTGACAACCGTTACTTGATTCCCCGACGTTTCAAAGCCGAGCACCTCGGTGGCAGTATGGATTTCTACGCCCTTTTCTTCTATATACCGAGCCAACCCTTGGACAAATTTATCAGGAATCAGATGAGCGTCTTGTGGATAAAACACGCCGCCGATGATATTTGTTCTGACATTGGGTTCTAGTTCCTGAATCTCTTCCCTGTTCAAGATTTTGACCTCAAGCCCGATTCCTTGCATCAGGTTGGCTTCTTCGATTCCTTCCTTAAGGCCATTCTCGCTTTTGAAGGCCATTAACATCCCCTGTTTCTCGAAACCGAACTCAAGATCATCAAGCGCAGCCAACTCCTCATACAACTGAAGGCTAGCGAGATTGAGATCACGAATGATCGGCATCGCCCTTCGCATATGGCGTTTGTTACAGGCTCCCCGGAATTTCCACAGCCACTTAAACAGTTCGGGATCGAAACGAGGTCTGATGTAGAAGGGACTCTCTGGATCAAACATCCATCTTAGTCCTTTGGTGAGAATCCCCGGTTCAGCTAAAGGCACACAGTGACTGGGAACGACAAGTCCAGCGTTGCCGTAAGAACTACCTGAACAGACTTCGCCTTTATCAACCACCGTCACTTTTTTTCCCTGCTCGGTGAGGTAGTAAGCGGAACAGATGCCAACCACCCCACCGCCAATGATCAGGACTTCCGATTTATGTTTTATGAGAATCTTATTTCCCTTCCTTTTGCAGTGATTTCTTGATGTTCATTTTTCCTCTTAATTCACATTAGGCGTCTAGTAGTTCTCCACCAGCTCGCGCGCAATGGCTGTCCACTGCGTAAAACGTTCCGGCTGATGTTCACACGTGTGCGTATCCTTGAGAATTATCTCAATTACACAGTCTTGAGATACACCAAGTGTGTGCTCAATATATTTACGCACCTTTCCGGCATCGAACATTCCGACAAGGAAAGCTGGATTGGGTTTCCACGAAAAGATATATTTCCCCTGAAGTTTCTTCGCACAGGCGTCAACATCAGCAAAGGGGGCGATGGAGATGCGCCGGATATTGGGGATCTGGAACGTATCGTCGAGTTTCAGCGTGGGATCCTCGCAACATCCGTATCCATTCAATCCGAACGGTTTGAGCAACCGTTTTTCATACTGACGGATAAATTTCTCGTGCATTTCTGGAGATACGCCATCCATTTCTTGCGCTTCAGCGGATGCCCACATATCACAAGGACGAATCCGATCTGGATCGTAATCCGGTTGAGGGAGCTCGTCCGTGTACCCTACACCGCCGGAAGAATGGTAGGTACTATCATTGTTCAGGCTTAACAGGTTCATCTCTTCATACTGCCTGGTGATTCGGTGATGCCCTTCCTCGAAAAAAGCCATCGCATCGTGGAGCATGGCCGGATTTTCAGACATATCCCACATTACCTGTTCCAGCCCACGAAATTTAGTGTAAATGTTCATTAGGTGAAAGGAGATACGGCTGATGCCTTTGAGCTTGACATCAAGGATGTCGCCAAAAATATTACCCACATCCTCAAAGTTTCTTTGGGTTGTCTCCTCGTCATATCGCACTTCAGGGAACTTGAGTTTCTTAAGGTCTTTTGGGGTTTTAATGACCGAATCAAATCCCCAAGCCCCTGTAGGTACCGTGCTTGAAACCTGACTGGCTGTAAGCCCCCAGCCGGTCAGGGTTACAACTTTATGCACAATCCATTCTTTCTCTATCACGGTATCATCGTGCAAATGTTGAGGATAGTATAACCGCATCCGCAAATTCCGCTCGATTCCTCGCGCATTTCCATCTTTGCACTCCAGCGTGGATTCTGGAAGGAGTTCCCGCCATGCGCCCTCCGGGAACACCAGTATCATCGGACGGACGCGCTCGAGGCGATTGTGGCGCTTCCACATTTCCCGTCGTTCAGCCATGATAGGTAAGTCGGCAATCTCTACAACTTGCTTGGCCAAGTCGCGTAGTATTGTTTGATCTTTGTGATTCATAGACATGGTATGTACCTCCTATTTGAATAATACCCTTAGCGACGATGTATAAATACTGTTCTCGCAGTGGAATTTTTAAATGCTCAGTCCATTTTCTATCCAGTAAATCGGCTCACCTAAACTTTGGGTAAAATGGACCATCCTAAATTAGGCAACATGGAATAGCGGTCAGTGACTATCGGTCAGTTTTTAATTTCCAAACATCATTGACCGACTATCGGAATATCACAACTCCATTTCGAGAGCCTGTGAAACAGGCTTGCCCAATTCCTTCTTTATCGGAGTTTTACGCATTTTGAGCATCGACTGTAACTCTGCCTTCAGTTTTGCTTCAACAGATTGGTTAATATACAATGTTGCCAATGCACAACCGTAACAGTCCTCCTCCTGGGGCAATTGATCAAGGTCTGCTATGCCAGACCTTATGGAATCGAATACCTTGCGTTCTGCGATATTGCCGATGGGGTGTTGTCTTCTAACGGCATGAGAGCCACACCTGAATTGATAGCCGTCAGGTGTAAAGTAGGCTTGAGTCGGAGCCACATAGCACTGTCGCGACAACCCTAACTTACCGTATTGCCCTTCTCTGGACACTGCAATGTAGGCTTCTAAACCCCCTTCGTGTTCAATTTTCAAAAAAGGATTTGAGAAATAGCCAAATAATATTCCCCTTTTCCCCTGTGGGACGCCGAGTTTCACCTGGTAGTTATCCCAGATTTCGCAAACGTGGTTCCAGATCTCAGTATAGAGTCTTCTGAATTCCTCTTCTGATGGCCTTAGCCAATCATTACTGCTACCACCTACAGGAATAATATGTGGGAATAGATCATTGTAAAAGGGATCTTTCCGATCGGCGGTCTGTTTACGCTTTTCCAGAATAAACGCAACTAGTTGGGGGAACTTATCCAGATTCTTCTTCGTCAAAACACAGTTGGTATGGATAGCTGGATAGGAAGTTCCAAGGATGTCGCGAGCTAATTGAATATTGTAAATGCCTTGAAGTACCTGATGGGTGAGATCTGAACTGCTGTTTCCAAACAACTCATTCTGTAATTCCGGGTCAGAGGTGTCGAGCGAGATATGCAAGATCCCCAACCCTCCTTTGATGAAGCGTAAAGCGACTTCCGGTGTTATCAGTGTAGCGTTAGTATTGACGTTCACCCTCGCGCTACGTTCAGTTGCAAATCGGATCAGCCCATCATCGCCCCATATCTGCTCTTCCAAAACCAACGGCTCGCCACCTGTAATGTAGAGATATAGGGACCTTCGCCATCACTGTTCGATGTAATTTCTTCAATCATACATTTCCATCCGTCAAGACCGACAGTGGATTCCACTTGAGACTGATTGCAATAGATACACCTCGGAATGAAGTTGCACCTGTATGTCAGATTCATCCCGAAGAATGATATTTTCGGATCTTTGCTTTCCAGAGGCCACCTTGATAACTCGGCAAATAAGTCCTCTTCATCGATATGTCCTTGGGCAATTAGGTTGCCAACTCTTTTCTGGTTAAATTCACGAAGTTGGTCAACAACCGTATCGATAAAGGGTCTCGGTTTGCCAGGCTCAATCCGTTCCTCCTGGACCTCTTCAACCAGCCCGGAGTTTAGTGCTGTTTGCCATCTATGAGACGCAAGCAGTTTTTCGAGTTCTTCTCTATGTTGAGGAGTGTAATGTCTCAAGTTGACTATAGCGTTATCCTCCATGTTTGAGAGTTAGCGACATGTATAGCAAACTAAATTAAGCTTGCATTTTTATCTATTCCCAGCAACGACTCCAATAGCTCTCTTTTTAGTTTATGTTTTCCTCTCAACTTTCTATACCAATATTTAAGCTGAG
>Ga0066832_10000743_pt1 | contig 10268 bp, 8 predicted proteins | sample ETNtaG_35_FD_66731 | JGI IMG/M metagenome (GOLD analysis project Ga0066832, IMG submission 66731) | Marine microbial and viral communities from oxygen minimum zone, Eastern Pacific Ocean - ETNP201306PF51B | ecosystem: Environmental > Aquatic > Marine > Oceanic | place: Pacific Ocean: Eastern...
GAGGAAGGCTTCTTGGGAAACCGTCCAGGATAAAGCCGTCCGTTGCATCCGGCCGGGAGATCCGTTCTTCCACCATCGCTTCCGTGACATCATCCGGCACGAGGGCGCCCTGGTTGATGGACTCCTTCGCCAGGTTACCGAGACGTGTTCCCTGCTTTATGTTGTCGCGAAACAGGTCACCGCTGGCGATATGCGGAAGACCGAGAGACTGTGACAGAAACTCAGCCTGAGTGCCCTTCCCGGAACCGGGGCCGCCAATGAGCGCAATATCAAAGCTCTCGTGTGGCTCGGGTCTGTCGGCATCGGCAAGCCATTCGTCTGGAGACTTGGCAAAAATCTCTCCGGTGGCCTTATCTGCATCTTCGTGGCTCAGTGCGTGGATGGCCTCGCTCACATCACGGATCACCTCTTTCACATCCCCCCGGGCATCGAAGTAAGCAAGTCGGCCAGACTTTTCATAATAATCGACGACAGGGATGACAACCCTTCGGAAGGCCCTGAGCCGAACCCGGATCATCTCGGGGATATCGTCCGGACGGTGCTGCACCTCACCCTCGCACAGATCACAAACTCCATCTGAAACGGGCGGCTTGTAGCGAGGATGGTATGGCGCGTGGCATGTCTGGCACACGAGACGTTGAGTCAGGCGTTCTTCAATCACATCATCCGGCGCGTCGAGAATGATCGCAGCATCCAACTGTTCGCCGAGCTCACCGAGAAGCTGGTCAAGAAATCCTGCCTGGCCGAAGGTTCTTGGGAAACCATCAAAAAGAAATCCCTCAGCTTCGTTTTCCTTCCAAAGCCTCTCGGCAACCATTGCATCGACGATCTCGTCAGGGACGAGCTCACCGCGAGCGAAGTATCTCTTGGCCAAAAAGCCAACTGCTGCTCGCGCTTCGAGGTTTTCCCGCAGCAGCTCGCCAGTGGAAACCACCGACAGTCCGAGGTCGGCAGAAAGTTGAGTGGCGCAAGTACCCTTTCCTGAGCCCGACGGCCCGATGAGTACGATGTTCATGAGGTTATCCTGCAACTGAGACCCGATCAGCAGACTGCCTGCACCTTCAAGCTTCCATATCAGTTCCGTTCAAACAGCGCAATCAGACTGCACATCTCCCAGATTTCCGGTTTTCTTGCCCCCGCCGAGATCGTCATGCCCCTGAAATCTGGAAGCAGACTGTCGATCAGAAGCTCCTCTCATGGGAACGTCCTTCCCAACGGCCGGAAGTTGTCCAGTTTGGCGACTTTGCCGGATGCCGGGGCACACAGAAGGACTGGGGCGACGATGCCGCCGGTGCCGAGCTCGTTGGCTACACAAATCGTGACGACGTTCGGCTGGCCGGGTTTGACTGCTCCGGTAGCGTCCAGCTCGAACGGATAGAAGGACGCGCCGTGGCTGATGCCGAGGGGGGGGGTTCCGTTCAGCCAGACCCTGGCCTTTTCGTCCACCCCGCCGCACCATCTTTGATCAGCGTCGCCGCGGTGAGCGAGCCGGACAGCAGCAGCATGAGGCAGTGAAGACGGAGCATGGATATTTCTCCCGGTTTCGTGCAAAGGACTGATCAGCGCCACCGTCCACAAGAGGGAACTAATCTTCAAGCTTCCGCAGTTCGCGCATCGCCTTGATTGCCAGCTCCGAATTCTCCTCCGCAAACTTGGCTGCGGTCCGGAAATGCTTTTTGGCCTCTTCCACATTCTGTTCGCGCTTCGTGTAACCGAGTCGATACTCGAGATCCGCCTTTCTGTTCAGGTCATCCAAAGCCTTTTTGGATTCCCTGTGACTTCCTGACCAGGCAAGCGCGGCACGCAAGAGGGCTCGCGAGCGGTTCGGATGGTCTTCGACGACTGACATGGCGAACTTCCAGTATTCGGTTGCGATGGCGCCTGAGTTGTCTTCGTACCACTTCAGTCTTGATTGTGCCTGGCGGTGAGACACTGTGCCGGTGCCGGCGAGTTTCAGAAGATCGTTCCAGGAGTCCCTCGCCGCTTCGTATTGTTTGCTCGCGTCGTATTCCTTCGCTTTCTTCACCAATTGCATGGACTGTGCGATCCGCTTCTTGAGGCCCTGGGCCGTAGGGCTGAGTTTATCTCCGCTCAATAGACCGAGCGCCTTCTCAGCTTCGCCAACGGCAAAGAGCTGGATGGCGTTCTGGACGAGCTCTTCTGCGGAGAGTTCTTCGATCAATTGATGGATTTCCTGAAGCGCCTCGACGCCTTTCTTCCGGTACGAAGTGCCCTCCCAGACGTAACCATCCTCGGTCTTCAATTGCAGGGCCGCCTGCTGCAGTACGCTGGTCGCGTCTTTCGGAGTGGCCTTCAGCCGGCGGCCGGTGTCGAGGAGTTCCAGAGCAGTGCCCAGGCGGGTCTGGGCGAATTTCGATTTTTGTGCAAGCTCCCTCAGGTCGGCCAGACGGGTGGAATCAGGGTTGAGCTCCGCGGCGCGTTCACCGGTTGTCATCACCGCGTCCCATTCCTGTGCTTTGAAAGAACTTGTCATGGAAGCGAGATGGGCATTGAACGCCTCCTGCCGGCATTTCAGAGCCCAGTCCTTGTATTGGCGAAGGATGAGCGAATCCTCCGGCAGCTTTCTGGTTTTTTCTTCCGCCTGAATGGGGTCGCCCTGATCGAAAAGCTCCCTGGCTTCCTTGATGACGCCGGCATGGATGCGGTGGGTCACGACAAACTTGCTGCGATTGCGGGCAAATTCGCGCATGTCACCAGTAGCATCCGTGCTCTTCTCGAGCTCGGCATAAACCTGTTCGGCCGCGGCCCATCGATAGTTTTCATATGATTTGCCGCGGGTCGATTCAATGTCTGCAATGTCGAGAAGTATCCGGGACAACCGGGATTCGGGAATCAACAACAGTCCTGATCTGAATCTCGCTTTTGCTTCGGCCGGCTTGTCTTTCTGCAGCCATGCAAAGCCCATCCGAATCTGCCGCTCAAATTGCTGGTGCGTTTTCTGCGGATCGTTTGCGCCATTCTTATTCTTCAGGCTGAAGAACAGAATCACTCCCAGGCACAGCAGCAGGGGAACAATCACCATCGGCAACTTTGATTTCTTTGCCCTGCGAGCCCGCGAGCGAGGCGATGGCCTGACGGGCGTGGCAACGACTTCTTCCGGCGCGTCTTCAACCATGGCGCCGTGGCTTTGTGCCTCGATGGGTGAAATCTCGACCTCTCGATCAGTGACCAGATCGCGTAAAATCCATTTGCCGTCGCGCTGGATGAGCTCTGTGGGGCGTCCCTCCTCGGCCGGGAGCTGTTCCTTCGAAGCCTTCTGCAACGATTTGCCGATCTCGCTGTCGTCCGGCGCATCATCAAATGAAACACCGCCCTCAACTCCCTCCGATCCCGTTCCCGGCACCACGGTCTCTGCCTCATCTTCCGGGGCATCCCCGCTTTCTTCGGCGGCGGCGGACGAGAGCATGAAGGTCAGTTTCACCTCGCCGATTCTGATTTCGTCAAAAGCCGCTAAACGTGTCCGGTCTGTCTGTTCACCGTTTACGACGAGCGGCGGACCAAGCGATTTCAAAACCACCCGCGGGCTGCCGTCCCAGTAACATTGCGCGTGCTTGGGCTCGACGCCGGGGAACTCCAGCAGAAGCCTGCTCCCTCTTGCGCTCCCGATTACCGTTGAGCCTTCGGGGAGACTGAATTCTTGAGAATAATCCCCGCATTCGATAAGAAATTTCATTTAGCAGACTGCTGACGAATCTTGCGACGGATATCCGCAGCCAGGATTGCGGCCCGCTGATGGCGTTTGTCTGAGCCATCGGGCACCCATTCCAGAATACCTTCCAACTGTTTCAGGCTGCGATGATAATCTTTGAGATAGTAGGACTGCCAGAACTCGTGCTCAAATCCGTCGAGCCGTTCTCTTAAAGCATCCTCAGCAAAATATAACGCCCCCTTCGCATCCAAAGCCAACTCCTTTGCCTCCGCAGCATCGATTTTCCCAAGAAAATCGACGACTGGGCCAAAGTAGTCCCGGATGGCGATGTATGGGTGATCCCGTTCCAACTGCTTTCCCTTGTCGATAAGACTCTTGGCTTGAAGCATCACGTTTTCCATCCCTCTGTCCGGCTGAAATGGCGGCGGTTCCCACTCCTTTCCGCGGACCGTGACATGCAGAGTCAAGACCTCCTTTCCGCGCCAGAAAAGAGGGACATCCACCGAGCCGCGATTCTTGCCGATCACCTCAACCATGATCGGGGGCTCGACCCGTTTCACATCAACAATTTGCTGCCACCTCGGATTTTTTTCACCCGTCCCGATACGATCGAAACCGAACGGCAGTACGGAAATGATCGCCCCATCGCCTCCTTCCGGAATCAGCACATGTTTCAATGGAGGGGGCGACGGACGCCTCCCAACCATATTGATCGCTGCGGCGCCACCCAAAACTAAAGTGATAATAAAAACACTGTAGACCAGACTGCTGCTTATAATCGGTTCATTATCCTCGACAACTGCTACTTCCTGTTCCTGCCGTTCGAGACCACTGGGCAGAACTGACGAAGCGGGCTCGTTCACTTCCGGAGCTTGGACGCTCTTCGACTGACCGGGAATAAAAACCTGCCGATCACGTGCCACCTCCGGCAGGAACTCCACAGGGACATCCCCTTCCTCATCCTGCGATTCGGACGCGGCCTTGTCATTTCCATCCGTCGTTGTCAGAGCCCCTGATTTCCTGCGCGTTCGTGTTTCGCCCTCATCAATGGAAATGAGCTCGAAAACGGTCGAGCCGATTCGAACAGGTTCGCCAGGCTGTAAGTCGCATCGGTCGACCGGGATTTGCCGAACGAAAACCTTCGATTCATGGCCTACATTAATAATCGTCCATCGCTTATTCTTCCAGACCAGCTTCGCCTGCAATTCGTTCAGGTCCGAGTCATCGAGCACAATGTCATTTTCATCACCACGTCCCAGTGTTAGAGATTTCCGACTCAACGCGAATTGCCTGCCCGCCAGAGGACCGGCCAATGCTCGAAGATGTGGCTTGCTGCGGCGTTCCATTCGGAATCAGAGCATGTATGAAAGAAAAACCGGTCCGAAAATAACGACAAACGTCGTCGGAAAAATAAAAACTATAAGCGGAAACAGAATCTTGACCGGCGCTTCCATCGCTTTCTTTTCAATCTGCTGCGCCCTGATCGTCCGAATCTGGTCTGCCTGCACTCGCAACGTGGGGCCAAAACTTGCACCAAGCTCATCCGCCTGAATGATCGCAGCACAAATCGCGCTGACCTCGAACATATCCGTCCGCAATGCTAGATTGCGCATCGCCTCGGACCGATTGCGGCCCATGCCGATCTCTCGCTGAGTAAGATAAAACTCGTCGCCCAGCGCATTGTTTCGAGTGAGCTGCCGGCTGATGCGTTCCATTGCCAGCGTAAAATCAAGCCCGGCCTCCGTCATCAGGGTCAGCAAATCCATCGCGAACGGCAGCGTCTCACCAATCTCATTCTGACGCCTGATGACACGATCCCGCAGCCATAGAAACGGCAGTGAAATGCCCGCAATAGTGAATAAAACAACAATCACAGCATAAGGAGCCATAACAAAAGCGAACAAGCCCATTCCAAAGCCGATTACGCCTGCAGCCGGCACCAGGAGGATGAACTCACTCGCCCGCATTTCATCCCCTAAGCCGCCAATCCTGAGTTTCTTCTCGAAATATAATAATAGAGATTCGATCCATTCGGATGAATACTTACCTCGCATGCGTTCAAACACTTCTGAAAACGGTTCAGTCAGCAGTAGCATCACTTGAATCCACTTTTCGGAAAGCTCACGCTCGTTGCCACCGATCGAGATCTCTGTCCCGATCGAATAGAGGATCCAGACGACCAGCCCAACGCTTACACCAAAGGCAATAACGATAAACATTTCTGCGAGGCCCATTGCATTTTCCTAGGTTCTGATGGCCACAATTTTCCAGAGGAAAAAAAATCCCAGCGCTTCCCAGCCGATAATCCCAAACAGCATCGTGATGCCGAACGGAGTTGTATACATGGGCCGCATTAACACCGGATTAACAACCAGCAGCGCCCCAAAAACAAGGAACGGCATAGCAGATAAAACCATCGCCTGGAGCCGGCCCTGGCTCGTCAACGCTTTTATCTTTCCATCTAATATAAACCGCTCCCGAATTGTGGCGGCTATGTTGTCAAGCACATCCGTCAGATTGCCCCCAAGCTCCTGCGCCACTCTCACTGCTGAGACAAGTAGATCCAAATCTTCGCTCGGCATCCTTTCCTTTAGCTTGGCCAGGGCCTCCACAGGAGGCATGCCGAGATGGATCTGTTGATTCATGACCCGAAATTCCTGGCTTATTGGATTAGGCATTTCACGTTCAATTAGCTGCAGGCATTGCGTCAGGCTTAACCCCGAGCGTAGCCCTCGGCCAACAGCATCAATGGCTCCAGGCAACAACTTCACGAACTGAATTTCGCGCCTTCGCTTCATTAACAGAATTGTCAACCGCGGCAGCCAGAATCCAATCGCGCCACAGATAAATGCCACACTCCACAGCGAAAATGACAGCAAGCCCACGGCCCCGAACAGGAAAAATACAAGTACGGATAAATACAGAAGGTGTTGCGGGCGAAACGATAAATAAAGCGCCGCAAGAGTTCCTTCCGCACCCCTGACGTATTTCTCCTCATAGGACTCCCATCCCCTGCTGAACAATTCAATCCCTGCATAAACAAACAGGGCAGTCCCCGCGAAAAGTGTTGTTGGCAAAGCAAATATCACAGCGGCCTACTCATTAAAGAGACCCAAATCAACGGGAACGTTTCTAGACCTTAATTCGTGAACGAATTTAGGCACCGCCCCTGTTGCTCGGTACTTTCCAATAATAACGCCATCATCGTCTTGGCCCGAAGATTCAAAACGGAAGAGGTCCTGCATTATGATCGCGTCTCCCTCCTGCCCGGTAAGCTCTGAAATCGAGATAATTTTTCTTGTGCCGTCAGGCATCCTTGCCTGATGGATGATTATATGGACTGCAGAGGCAATCTGATCCCGTATCGCTTTTACCGGCAGATCCATGCCCGCCATCAGTACGAGAGTTTCGAGGCGATTCAAGGCATCCCTGGCCGAATTAGCGTGCAAGGTAGTCAGCGAGCCGTCATGGCCTGTATTCATTGCTTGAAGCATATCAAGTGCTTCCCCGCCGCGGCATTCCCCAATGATGATTCTGTCCGGCCGCATGCGCAGGCTGTTAACCAACAGCTTCCGGACAGGGATGGCGCCTTCACCCTCTATATTCGCTGGTTTCGCTTCAAGGGGAATGACATGAGGCTGGTGCAGCCTCAATTCCGCTGCATCCTCAATAGAAACGATTCTCTCTTCTTCTGGAATGAAAGATGAAAGGACGTTCAGCAGTGTTGTTTTTCCTGACCCTGTTCCGCCTGATACGAGCACATTTCGCCGATACTGGACTGCCAGCCTCAAGAATACCGCCATGTTTTCCGTCAGACTATCCCTTTGAATCAGGTCGTGAATATCAAACCTCTTGGATGGGAATTTTCTTATAGTGACGACCGGCCCAATCAGGGAAAGCGGCGGAATGATTGCATTCACTCTTGACCCATCCGGCAGACGGGCATCAACCATCGGGCTCGACTCGTCTATCCTTCTACCAATCGGAGCTAATATCCTCCGAATGATATTCATGAGCTGGTCGACGTCTGTGAAGCTTTTATCTGTCTGAGTGATCCTTCCTTTCTGCTCGATGAATATCGTATCGAAATTATTTATCATCACTTCGTCGACCGTTTCGTCCTCCAGGAACATCTCAAGCGGGCCGTAGCCGAGGGCTTCATCCAGCAATTCGGCCACAAGCGCGTCGTCCTGAAAATCTGAGGCTATTTCATCTGATAAAAGCTGGTTGATTATTTCTTTCGTGCGAGCCCGAAGAACTTCAAAGGCAGTGCTCGCAAAATCGAGTTTAACTAATTCCGGATGGTTCTGAAGTTTGCCGTGAATCCTTCGCCGCAATTCCCTTGTGATGACGGTCCCTTTCCTTGCAGATGAAGTATCCGAGACCGTCTCAGGAAAGGGGAGCTCTTCCTCGAGTGATTCTTGAGACTCAGAATCAAAGCCGCTTTCTTCAAGCAACTCCAGCTTGAATTTGCCGACCAGAACCTTATCGCCCGCTGAGAACAACCGCAGGTCATCTACTTTACTTTCATTCAGAAGAGTACCCGCAGTGCTATCCAAATCCATGACGTGCACACTCTCGCCGTCCATGGTGATCTGGCAATGATGCGAAGAAACGCTTTCGTGGGGAAGGATCAGATCGTTGTCCTTCTTTCGACCGACTTTGAATGGGGTCTTACTCAGTTTTAGTCGTTTGCGTTTTGCAGAGACTAAATCGGTGACAATCAAACAGTACATCTCTCTTTATCCCGTTTTCGAGCTTCATCTCTGATAGTAAATTTCTGAGCGGGCCCGTTCATTCCAGAGTCGGTTGTTGCTGCTGGTCGTCGGGGGCTTTCTCTGGTTGGGGTTCCGGCTGGCCTCTCTGTTCAAGAATCAGGGCGTCAGCAATTTCATTCATGTTCTCCGTATCAATTGTCTCTGTTTCTTCCTCAATGCCAGTGTCCTCTGGCTTCCGAAGCAAAAGGCCTACATCCCCCGTACGCTGTGCAAACATCAGCAGCCTGGCGGCGCGAGGATTTACAGCCAGTGTTACTGAGGAATACCCGCCCTGCCTTAAACGCCGGTCACGTTGCAGGCTCATCAGATTCGTCTGGTTATCCACAGCAAGGACCGGCACGTTGTAGAGCAGGGGCCTCGTATACGTGCCGCCTTTTGATTTAGCGGATTCGTCCGAAAACGAGCCAATAACATCCACCCTGCTGCCTGGCAGGATGAGGCCGGCAACGCCGGAGATCTGGTCTACTTTGATGGTTACGGCACGCTCGCCTGGCTCGAGCTTGACCGCGGCTTCATCCTTGATGTCACTCGGTCCAATAAAATATGTCCATTGCAGGATTTGGCCTCGATCGATGTTAATCATCGGGGTCATCCCCTGAAGCCGATGCTTCTGATAATCCTGAATATGGTTGGGATCGGCGAGGTCCTTTGGCACTGGCTTCAATTCGAGAACTCCCAGATCGCTGATTGGCTCGCCTTTCGGCAGCGGCATTCTGGCAGAGAGTACCGTTACGGAACTCCGATCCTTCGTCTGCTCTTCCTGTAAACGGAGCATGTACATTCGAAGCCCAATTGCGGCTACCAGGCCAAGGGCAAGGGCAACGACTAAAGCCAATTTTGCTCTCAACTTCCTATCCTCTTTTAGATCAAACGACTAAATACCAGATTCCGGGGGCAGCCAATCTTTCACTGCGTGAAGCATAATCGTCTCGATTCTTCCCGAACCTCTGAGTCGCTGCAAGCTTACCAGGCAACGTTCATGTCCGCGCGCATAGGACATCAAAGGATCAGTCACTTCTTTGGACGCAAGGAATTCGAATCTGGAATTCCGCTTCCATCCATGTTGATAAAAGCGTGACCGCAGACAATCCAATGCGTCTGAGAATGAGCCCCAGCTTTCATAGATAATCAAACTGGCCTCAATATCGCCCAGCCTGTTCTTGGAGGCAAGCAGCGCGGCCCTCGGAGGCACCGGCAACAGTGGAATTTCGTTAGAATCTATCCATTCATGGGGTTGGATTCGATCAGAGATCTCCGAACCAGCTTCTGGCGAATCATCACTTACTTCGCGCAGGATCTTGGATTCTTCTTGTCCGCTGCCATATGTTGGTCCAACCTTTACAGATTTGTAATCGAATCTAAACAAAGGCCAAATCGCCACGGCAAGGAATCCGATACAGAATCCTGGTATTTTCGCTCGTTGAATTTTCTCTTCAGTCGTGAGGGACATCAATTGGGCGCCATTAAACGTGCGTCAAAGTTCTTAAATGTCGGGTATCCCGGCGTTGGAGCTGTGCCATCATTCAGACTATTAATTAATTCAGGGGCAAGGTGTTCGCCCTGTTCGTCCCGAGCCCTGCGGACCTTTTCGGTACGAACATTCACGGTATGGCCCGCCCCAGCACCTGATGGTGTTATCCCCGTACGATACAAAGTGAGATAATCCGGCTCGTATTCGAATTCTGTTCTTGTTCTCGTTCTTGCGTACCAATTGTGAAGCTGGGTTTCCATGACTTCCAACAACTGCGCGTCTTTTACTGGCGGCGGAACAGCACGACCGGGCGATCCCTCTTCTCCGATGATGATGGTTTCCAGATCAT
>Ga0066832_10000749_pt1 | contig 10226 bp, 8 predicted proteins | sample ETNtaG_35_FD_66731 | JGI IMG/M metagenome (GOLD analysis project Ga0066832, IMG submission 66731) | Marine microbial and viral communities from oxygen minimum zone, Eastern Pacific Ocean - ETNP201306PF51B | ecosystem: Environmental > Aquatic > Marine > Oceanic | place: Pacific Ocean: Eastern...
GTTTCATAATCTAGTGACGCCGCAGTAGTGATAGCACCAGTAGAAGAATTGATTGCAAACTTCCCATCGCCATTACCTGCTGTTATTGAATATGTTAAAGTTGTATTTGCATCAACATCAGAACCTGAAGCAGTTGCAACTGATGTACCTGAGCTCACACTCTCTGCCAATGATACATTACTCATACTAGCAAGGGTTGGTGCTTCATTTACATTTGTAATATTAATAACTTGATTTGTAGTCGTAGATAATGATCCATCACTTACAGCAACAACTAAAGTATATTGTGTTTCATCTTCATAGTCTAGTGACGCCGCAGTAGTGATAGCACCAGTAGAAGAATTGATTGCAAACTTCCCATCGCCATTACCTGCTGTTATTGAATATGTTAAAGTTGTATTTGCATCTTGATCTGCCGCTGATATAGTTGCCACTGCTGTACCTGAACTAACACTTTCTGCTAGTGTTACAGCACTGGTACTTGAGATGGTTGGTACTTCATTTACATCATTAATAGACACATAGAACCAATCGCTAATTGAATTGCTGTCGTCATCTGTGAGTTTAATCCATAGTGTCTGGTTAGAAGGATCATCTAGTTCTTCATAGTTAAATGATCGATTTGCTTTAATTGTAAGAGTACTTGGTCCAAGAACTACATCAACCCAACTTGCACCATCACCCCAGGTTGATACAGTAATATTATTCATTCCATCATCGTCGTCGTTCCAGTATATTGTTGAGAATACATCTCCATTTGCATTGTTTTCATTTAATGACCATGCCCACGCACCATATGAAAATGTTGGAATAGCAAGTCCTTCGTTAATGACAGTTGTAAAGTTTGGATCTTCCCACCATGCTAACTCTTCATATGGATCATCTGTGTTATAGAAATATTCTTCCCACGTCTCTTCTTCCTCTTCCTCCTCTTCATAGTAATCATCAGTGCCATTACCATTTGTGTCATTATAATAAGTGTCTTGTTCATCATAAAACTCTTCATCATCTGCGTCATCATCTTCTATTTGGTCATCATCTGGAGTGCCATCACCATCTGCGTCATCATCTTCAAATGCCTCATCCCATTCTTCTGGTTCCCAATATGGAATATCAAATTCTTCATGCAAGTCTTTAACTTTGTCATCTAAATCTTGATACTGATCGTCCATGGCGTCGTATAATTCATCTGCTTCTTCCCAAGTAATTTCATTATTCATTACTTTCTCTTGAATGTCCATAGACTCATAATACAATTCGTTATACTCTTGCCAAACATCCATGGCGGCATCATCAAATTCTTTTAAGTCTTCGGCACTAACTTCAATTTCTTCTTGGTTAGGACCTACAAATATAACTGGACCATCAAAGTCATAAAACTCTTCTTCATACTCAAACACTTCTTCAACTGGAGCAGTATCTATATCTGGAGCAAAAATAGGTTCAGCCTCTTCCTCAATAAACAAGTTGTCTGTTTCTATGTCAAATTTTTCAAATATTTCAAATGCTTGTTCATCTAGTTCTTGGAACAGTTCTTCTGCATCTTCCCAGTCGAGTTCATTATTCATTATCTTTTCATCGATAATCATGTACTGTTCTTGTAATTGCTCAAATGCTGTATCTACATTATCAGTTTCAATCTTTGTAATGTTCATTACTTCAAGTTTTTGTACTTGAACTACTTGAACTTTGTCTACAACAATCTGAATCTCTTGCTTAACTTCTATTTGTTTAACTTCTACTTGCTTTAGTTCTTCTTTAATTTCTTCTTGCTTAACTTCTACTTCTTTTAATTCTTCTTTAACTTCTTCTTGTTTAACTTCTACTGCTTCTTGCTTAACTTCTACTTCTTTTAATTCTTCTTTAACGTCTTCTTGTTCTTGTTCAACTTCTTCAATTTCTTCTTGAAGTTCTTCTTGTTCTTCTTCAACGTCTTTCAATTCTTCCTCAATGGCTTGTTTCTCTTGGAAAGTAACTGCTTCTTCTAATGCTTCTTCCAATGCTTCAACTTCTTCTTCGAGTTCTTCTTCTTTTTCTTCTAGTGCTTCTGCTTCTTCAACCAATGCTTCTTCTTGTTCTTCTAGTTCTTCTTCTTTTTCTTCTAGAATTGCTTCTTCCTCTTCGAGTTCACTCTCTTCTTCTTCCAACTCTTCTTCGAGTTCCTCTAGTGCTTCTTCCTCTTCTTCAAGTTCTTCTTCCAATTCTTCTAACTCTTCAACCTCTTCCTCAAGTTCCTCTTGTTCTTCTTCAAGTTCTTCAACCTCTTCCTCAAGTTCCTCAAGTTCCTCTTTGTCCTCATCTTCTGGTCTATCCTCATCTTTAGTTTTACGTTTAGTTTGAATCTTAGATGACTCTCTATTAAGTGTAACAATAGATGATCCAAAGTCTTTAAAAATTTCTGCTGGTGTTAATATCTTTGGTGAAGCAGGTGCCTTAAATGCTGACGTAATTATAGTAGACTGATTTGGTTCATCTAATAATACAGAACTTACTTGAGTGGCTATATTTACAGCACCTGTTGTTCCATCTGCTTCTTTTAATAAAACAACCTTACTTTCTTGTCCTTCATTACTTGCTTTCGCAACAACTTTTGTACCACGCACACCTATAGTCATTACAGGTGTTGTAATCATCATAACATCATCACTTGTACCTGCTACTTTCCCACTCTGGAATGAAAAACTGCCTTGTGCTACTTCAACATTAATTGTCCCGGTATCATTATCTTCATCCCACAAGAAGTCATCTACAATCAATCTAGCACTAGATTCCATTGTCATAATGGTTTCATCTGAAAGAGCAAATGCTAATTTACTGTCTTTTGCTGTTTGTATTTCGTCATTGAGATGAATTGGAGTCCCAGCCTTAACAGTTATGAGTTTATTATCCTCAGATAATATCCTAGCACCACCATTTATAGCAGTTATAACCCCGATCGCACCTTCAGGTAATTGTAATAAGTCAGCCATGTCGCACAGTATTTACTAAAATCAAAAAGCAATAAATATTGGTACAATGCGTTATTTGATTATTATAGCATTACTATTAATAACTCTACCAGGAATCTCTGCCGAAGATTGGAGTTCTGTCCTTAATTGTCCAGATAGAGTCTACATTTACGATCAATCTTTAGGAAAAACTGTGTGTAAATCACCAGTTGAAGAAGTTGTAGAAGAAATACAAGTAGTTGAAGAAGGATGCATTGTTACAGAAGAAACTGAAACAGAAAAATGGTGGACAGATAAAGACAGGGCAGGTGTGTGTGCTAAACCATGCGACCCATGTGAAGAAGAAATGGCAGAACCAGAAATAGCAGAACTAGAAGTAATCGAACCAGAAGTAGTTGAACCAGAAGTAGTTGAACCAGAAGTAGTTGAACCAGAAGTAATCGAACCAGAAGAAGTGGTAGAACCAGAAGTGGTAGAAAAAGAAACAATTAACATACACGACGATATGCCTGCTGTACCAGTTGAAGAAGTAATAGAAGTTACAGATGAAATGATACTAGCACAAGAATCAGAAGAAGCAAGAAAGAAATTACAAGACATGGCAAAAGGTGATACGTGTACTATTGTAGGAGAAACTAAAACATCTATACATTGGTCAAAAGAAAACAGTAGCGGTATATGTACTAAACCTTGTGATCCTTGTGAAACAGGTACAGTTGCAGTAGCAGAAAAAGAAAAAGAATTAATAGAAGAAGAGGAAATGGCTGAAGCAGTAAAAGAATCTGCAGAATTAGAAATTACATCTGCTTTAGTGGAAATGGGTTGGTATGAAGAAGAAGATCTTAAAGTTGAAGGCTTTGATCTTGAACAGCAACTATTAAGAGTAATTAGAAATCATCCACGTGTAATAGCCGCATTAAAAGACGTTGAAGTATCTAAAGAAGCAATTAAAATAACAAATAGTTCACGTTTACCACAAGCATCAATTACAACAAACAATGGTATAGAAGAAGTAGAAAACCCAGGATCAGATGATGTAAACAGATACTATGATGATCAAACATTAACAATAACGCAATTGCTATCTGACTTTGGTAGAAGTAAAGCGGCCACCGATAAAGCAATTAGTGATAAAATGATTACTGATTTAAGTTATAAACAAACAGTACAGTCAGTTGTATCAGAAGGTCTTACAGCATATTATGGATTAATTAAAGCCTATAACACATTTAAGACCAATAGTGCTATTATGGCAGGGTTAAAAGAACAACAAAAACAAATGCAGGCTAAATTAGAGGCAAAGAAGGCTACTATAGATCAATTTAATGCAATTAAAAGTCAAGTAATTGCTCAACAATCACTGTTGATTAGTTTACAATACGCATATGATATGGCACAAAATAGATTTAGTGCTGTGTTTGGCAATCTTCCAGCAGATGTTGGTAGTATGAAAATGGCAAAAATCGATAGTTCTATTCCAATACCTGATACAGAAAAAATGGCAGTATATTGGAGTTCAAAAGGTTCTATATCAATTGACATAGGTAAACAAACAGTAGAATCTGCAGAATTACAATCAAAAGTAGATAAAAAACAATGGGCACCAACAATTACACTAAAAATGGAAGGAATAACCACTGCTACTGGTGGAACCGATGGAGAGAAAGTTGACAAAAGTCTATATGTTACAATGTCAGTACCACTTTACACAGGCGGTATGAATTCAGCAATGAAACGTCAATCTAATAAAGCCGTAGAAGCCTCTCTGTTACGTTTAGATGACACTAGAACTACTGTACGAGAATCAGTACAGAATGCTTTTGCAGGATATAAAGTTGCAGAAGCAAATATAAAAGTATTGTTAATACAATATCAAATGGCTAAAGAAGCATTAGATAATGCACAAAAACAAGTTGAAGCAGGAAAAATGCCTGTAGATTCTTTAACGCCACTTAAAAATAACCTACTAAATATGCAAACTAGCCTAAAGAATGCCAGTGCAGACCTTGAATTAGCAAAAATGTCGTTGTTCTTGGCGCTAGGTTGGCTGGAGATTGTACAAGATGGCAAGCCTACTCAGAACTCTATTAAGATTACCACTGACAGTAAGTAGTATTTTATTGGCCAGCATTATGGTCAACATATTAGGTTTATCTCAAGCCATTTACACAATACAAGTTTTAAACAAATACATTACGTTAGGAGTTACAGAAACTTTAGTTACTCTTATAATAGGTGTACTAATAGCAATTACAAGTGAATTGATATTTAGAGTGCTACGAACTAGCATATCTAAAAAGGCTTTAAAAGTACACGTAGAAAGTTCTAGAGAATATGCCGCTAAGGCAGTTGAGCATAGTAAAACAAAACAAATAAACCCACGTTACTATCAAGATGTTCTTGCTAACTTAAAAGCATTTGAATCTACATCATCTCCTGCTATGGTAGGCACACTATTTGATTTTCCTTTAATATCAATTTTTGCTATTGCATTGTTTTACATTATGCCTGAGATACTGTGGATTGTTCTAGTATATGGAGGCATAATGATATTTGCTGGTGTACTACACACAGTCGCTAAAGGTGAGTCTTTAGAATTAGAAACATCTAACTTTACTAATATACTAAAATGGATTATGGCTATATCTGGTGTAACTGTTATTGGATATGCATCATATCAAGCAGTACATGGTGACTTAAATGTTGGACTAGTAATTGGTGCAAACATATTAGCAGGTAGAATGTTAATGAATGTACTTAAATTTTCAGCATCTATTGACTTGTTTAAACAAAGAGGTATTGCTGAAAAGAATCTAAAGAGGTTGTTTAATGTATAAAATTTTATTTGCATTAATAATATTTTTTTCTGCCATGGGATATTGGGCATACAATTATCAAATTAGCATTGATATTCAAGCACATGGTAAAGCAGAAAACATAGGCAAAACTAAAACAATACAATATAAAGAAACTGGTGTTATAAAAACAATTCACGTACAAGAAGGTGATATAGTTATAGCAGGTAATCCTATTATATCAATTGACCCATTTGAAGGTGAAAAAGATTTAGAAGCCTACCAAGCAGAATATAACAATAAAAAAATTCAACGTACTAAAGTACAAGAACAAATTAAAATTAATGAACCATTACTTAAAGATCAACTTATTACTATAGATGAACAATTAGAATTAGAAAAAGAAGAAAGTGTATTAACTGGTGACATTAAACGCATGGAAAAAATTATAGAAAAATTAAAATATCAATCTAAAGGAACAATAGTACTATCACCTGCAAATGGAACAATAAAAGAGATGCACGTTTTTAACAAAGGTGCAGTTGTTAGTCCCGGAACTTTAATTGCAACCATTGTGCCAAATGATGATGCTTTATGGATTGTAGCCTATGTTAAGTTATCAGACATTGGTTACATCGAAGTTGGTCAAGAAGCAAAATTGCGTTTAACATCTAACAGTAGATTTAAACCTATTAAAGGAACTGTTGTTAAAATATCACCAGATGCTGTAAACGACTTTTATGAAGTTAAAGTTGCTATCACAGTCTACGAATTCACAAATGGTACACTAACATATAAGATAACTCCTGGAGTACCTCTTGCTGTGAATATTATTATAGGCGAACGATCTATACTTGATTATTTGCTATCACCATTTGGTGTGTATTTTCGTACAGCAATGAGGGAACTATGATAAAAAAATACTTAACCAGTACTTGGTTTGCATTAACTATATTTCTTCTACTACAATTTTTAGTAGTATGGGATCCAGCACCAATGAAGGTGTTACGTTATCAAGTATTTGATGCCTATCAAAATTTTCATACGTATTCTATACCTGATCCTCAAGTTATATTAATTGACATAGATGAAAAAACACTTAAAGAACTTGGGCAGTTTCCTTTTAAAAGAACAGTAAATGCCGAACTAACAAATAGATTAGGATCTGCTAAAACAATTGCTTGGGCATTACTATTTCCTGAAGAAGATAGACTAGGTGGTGATTATAAATTTTCAAAGAGTCTAGAAAGATACAATACAGTTATAGGCAGTAGTGTAGGTAATGCATCAAACAGAGAAAACGTACCAAGTACTGTAGCAATAAAAGGTGATGCTAACTTATATAGATTTTCTGGACTAATAAGTTCAATTGAAAAGTTAGACTCTACAAGTGCGTCAGGTGTAATGGTTGTAGTTCCTGAAGTTGACACCGTAGTTAGACGTATGCCTATGATAATAAAAATTGGTTTTGGCGTTTATGCAAACTTTGTATTACAATTATTCGCTGAAGGAGAAACAATTAAAGCAAAAGCAAAAGATGGCGATATAAAAATTAAAGCAGGTCAAACAGTTATTGAACCAGATAGCAATGGTAACTTATATTTCAAATTTGCAAAACCAGATGCATTTGTAAGATACTCTGCTGTTGATGTGTTAAATGGCAACATAGATCCTGCTGTGTTTGAAGGAAAAATTGTTATAATTGGTATAACTGCCGCAGGATTAACCACAATAAATTCTATACCAACAGGTACTGTATATGACCATGACATATATGCTCATGCTTACCAAAGCATATTAGATGGTGAGATATTAGTTAGACCAGGATGGAGTGAACGTATAGAATTAACTATTATGCTGGTGTTCGGATTGATGCTACTATTATTGGTCCCTAGACTAAAAACACACTATACGGTGCTTTTATATGTGATTATGACGGCATTATTAGCGGGAGCAACTAACTTTATGTACGTTCAAAAGAACTTATTGTTAAACCCGGCACCTACTATAATTTTTACATTTCTGTTATTCGCTCACTTAATTTATAATAAGTTTATAAAAGAATACAGACTAAAGCAACAAATTAAAAAACAATTTGGCACATACATATCTCCGGATATGGTAAAAAAACTGCAAAAGGATCCTTCATTATTAAAACTTGGTGGTGATACTAAAGATATGACATTTTTATTCTGTGATATTAGAGGGTTTACACCAGTATCAGAACAGTACAAAACTAATCCACAAGGACTTACAGAACTGGTAAACAGATTCTTAACACCAATGACAGATGTTATTATGTTAAAAGGTGGCACTATAGACAAGTATATGGGTGATTGTATTATGGCATTTTGGAATGCACCATTAGATGTAAAGAATCATAGACAACTTGCTATAGAAACAGCATTAAGAATGCAAGACAAACTTAAAATACTAAACCTAGAACTTGCTAACGAAAAGAAACTGCCTATTAATATAGGCATAGGTATAAACTCAGGAGAAGTAGTAGTAGGCAATATGGGATCTAATCAACGTTTTGATTACTCTGTATTAGGTGATGCTGTAAACCTGGCGGCTAGACTAGAAGGGCAATCAAAATCATATGGTGTTAAACTGATTGTTGGCGAAGATAGTACTAAAGACTGTATAGATCAATTTAACTTTATACCTTTAGATACTATTGCTGTTAAAGGTAAAACAGAACCTGTAAACATCTATACTGTAATGAAAACTAATGACGACACATATAGAATGAAGAACAGCATGACTGAAGCAATTGGTCAATATAAATTACGCAAATGGAAAATAGCACAAAAACTATTTAGAAGCATTAAAATATCACACCCTGAACTTGCTATTGTAAGTCAACTATACATAAACAGGTGTGAACTATACAGTAAAGCACCACCCCCTAAAGACTGGGATGGAACCTTTATTGCCCAAACGAAGTAAAACCATTTGTAGCAAAGTTTTAACATTTACAATCTTTACAAATTTACAGATTTTACTGTAACATAATTTACAAAAATTACACCTACAGGTAGTTTAAAGTACAATTTTTTACATCCTTTACAATAAATAATTTATCATGAATCAATTGGAACAAAGTATTAAAGTTTTGGCTAATATGACTCAACGTGACATCGAGAGAATTAATAAAAAAGATGTTATAAAATTTCATGAAGTTGAGCAATCTGTAATAAGTGCTGTTGATACTACTCCATGGACACTAACTGAAGAAGAAGAAGTAGCACCTGTGCCTATGGCACTAGCAATATAAAATGACCAATCAAGAAAAAACATTACAAGAAGAATCTAAAAATGATATTTTATCACAATTCGATGTTTCTCTAGAGGACTATGAAGCATATTACAGTCAAAGATATGGATGGTCAATAAGAAAAAAGATTACTGAAAATAAAGAAGAACTTCAAGCAGTTTAATTTTTACTATGATACTCTTTAGGAAGTTTATATTTGTAAACACCTGACTCAATTAATTGTTTTCTATTTTTGTCATGTGCTGTTTGAATTGACTTTTTAGATTGTCCATGATATGCAACAGCATGATTATCTTTAATCATTAACTTGTTTACACTTACACCATCAACAATTATATCTGCAAGAATACGACCAAACTTACCAGTTTCCTCACCCTTTTTAGTTTTAAGTATGACAATACCTTTTGCTTTTTTAATCCACGATTTTAAATATTCTTTGGCTAAAAGGCCTCGATACTTTTCTTCTTTATTCCGCGTTCTAGATTCTGGTGTGTCAATACCATATAATCTTACACGACTTTTTAACCAAACATCAAAACCTAGATCAACATCTACGTCTACTGTATCGCCATCAATTACTCTTGTTACTTTTGCTCTGTACTCGTACATTCAATTTACCAAACCAATATCCTATAGCAAAACTGCCTGCCATTACAGAAACAATCGCTAACAATCGCTAACAAGTGCCATAATAGAAAGTTCATTCGAACTATTTATAAAACCTTATTGCCAGGTAAATTCTTGTGTTATCTTAAAGTTCTGATTATCATAGTCACCATTTACAGAATCTCCATCTTGATCATGTTGACCATATGTTAAAGTAGTCTTGCTTGGTTTAATTGAAGCACTATCGATACCTGTACAACTTATACCTGTGCATAGTAATAAGAATAATATTAGAAGTTTTTTCATTAACAATCTCCACGTGTTTTAATAAAAATGCTAGTATGCCAGTAAACAAACAAGTACTCATTAACGTATTTGTAAAAAATGGAATTGCTAATGTATAACACATTATTAATCCTTCTATAGTTTTTGGATAATAATCCCACGCCACCCATACAGCAAAATTTGTTGTAATAAAAAACCAAACACTACTACCAACAGCAAAAACTGATAACCATACAAAACTTTTTTGCATAGGAGCAATCATACTAATTGTCATAATGGTTAGATAAATTACCAACTGATACGGATGAAACC
>Ga0066832_10000751_pt1 | contig 10222 bp, 5 predicted proteins | sample ETNtaG_35_FD_66731 | JGI IMG/M metagenome (GOLD analysis project Ga0066832, IMG submission 66731) | Marine microbial and viral communities from oxygen minimum zone, Eastern Pacific Ocean - ETNP201306PF51B | ecosystem: Environmental > Aquatic > Marine > Oceanic | place: Pacific Ocean: Eastern...
CCGAGTTAAGCCGATCGATTTGACCTGTAGCGAGACAAACCTCACCCACCATTTCAAAACACTGGTATCTGATAGATGAACTGCCGGTATTGACAGTTAAAATGATCGGCATCTGAACCTAGCAGCTATGCCCTCAACTAGATTAGGGGGAAGCGATGCCCAATCTGACCAAGAAGTCAGTTCTTGTCTCCCAATTGGGTCGAAGGTAAAGTTTTAGAATCCCATCAGGCCGCAACATCGACGGCAAACGGGCATTATGCCCTCTTGGCTGATCGACTGACGGAATTTAATTGCCATAGGATTGTTCCACATATCCTTAACACGATCAGTTTGGATATTGCCGATTACGTAATCGTGATAGTCACGGCAAAGACTCACAGCCCCATTACTATCAATTTCTAAGGTCATATAAATACTAACGCACTGGTTATAGTCAAAAGTTTCGGTATGATCGTTATAGTAGGTATTGATGTCTTCCTTCGTCGTCAACTCGGGCATCATCATTGGCGGACATTTACCAGTTTTATTCGATATTTCGATCATCTCCATGTATTTATCTAAAATGACCCCGTGATCGAACTCTTTCCAATCGCCAATCCAACCATAGTGCGTTTGGGGTTTACCGCCAAAACGTCTTTCATAGTCTTTGGAGTGTTCAATTGCAGATGCTTGATCAATCCACCAGGTTAGATAGAGGATTTGAGCGTCAGCATACTGGCTGGTGAATTTGTAGAGATCAACAACATAATCGATGTTGTAGGCCGTAATGCAACTCAACGGCACAATATAGGGGAATAGGGAACCCCGCTCCTCCTTTTCAGCCTTGACATCATTCAAGGCGGCTTCTACATCTTTGAAGTTACTGTAGCTGCTTGATACCGCGGGGCGTTGATTGTCATGGATTTCGGCGTTTGGGCCATCGACGCTGAGGTACAAAATGGTACAGGTGTCCGTAATCTCCTTGGCGTATTTAGCAATCTGGGTTCCATTGCTCACCATTGAAATTGGCATCCCCTTATCGTTGATGTAATACAGGAGTTCAATCATGCCCGGATACATCATCGGTTCACCACCCCAAATATACCAAATCGGGGACCATCCTTGATCTGCGATTTGATCGACCAGGTTCTTGTAGTTTTCCAGAGGAACTTCACGTGCTTTCAGTTCCTTCATCCCGTATTCGTGCAGGTAACCGTTATCCCCCCATTGTCCACAAGTATGACAACGCAAATTACACATATCGGTAATTCGAAGGCTAACGAGTTCAACTGCATCTCCTCTCCCGTGAGGAGCCCCAAACGGATGTCGAATGTTGAAAGCTTCCTTCGCCATTATTTGGTATTTGAAGAAGTTGAAAGCAAATCGAGGATCTTCTTTGATAATAGCGGCAATCTGTTTAACAAAAAAACGGGGGGAGATTCGGCTTCTTACTCGCATATTGATTGGATCTGTTAGAAAAGGTGTTGCTATATATGCAGCGCCTATATATCCTTTCTCTTCTCCTATCTAAAGTCAGGTGTCGTTTATATAGTTTTAAAGTCGATCGCATTCAATCGGCTTGAACTCGTCCGAGGACTTGTGACGTTGTAGCGGATAAGATCTTGTACCGCACGCCTCCCCAGACAATCTCATTTTTGAAAAGCGTCCAAATTGAGTTGAAAGCCGCCACGCCGGTCGAAATAGGGGCAACAAAAGACGAGCGACGGATGTTTCCCAGCACTTCTGGATCGGATCTCAGCCATTCCGGCAAAGAGCGGAACGTGAGTCGATAACATTGGATTTCTAAAAATGGGACTAAAAATACTAGCGATAGCGGAACCGGACCAAATAGAAATAGCCCCGGTAGGGCAAGTAACAGGATCAGAGTTTTCGGTAAAGATCCGATCAAGGTGCCGATCCACTGTTTCCGATGCCCCATCCAGAAGGTCATGATCATCTGCCGATTAGTAAACTCAAAGATTTGTTTCCAGGTTCGATCCGCCGTCCGATTGAGGGTAATGCAGTCTGGTACAAAGTGAATTTTCTGTTTTAGATCTTTGACCGCATGTGTCAGGTTATGATCTTCAATAGTAGCATTTGACCATCGGCTGATAACCTGCCCGTCTTCGATCAGATGCCGACGAACAGCGTTTGAACCACCCCAAACCATAGTTATAGTCGGATTAGCTTGGAGGGCAATCTGAAAATTGATCCAAGCGGCTTCGATGTATGTGGCAATACCCGACGAGCACGGAACATATAATCGTGCGCCAACCGTTGCACCGATTTGGGGATTTTGTAACGGTTGGACTAAATTAGTCAACCATGTTCGATGAACAAAGGCGTCGGCATCGACAAAGGCGATAATCTCCACATCCGACGGTAGATTATCAATTACAGTGATTAAATTCTGAACTTTCTGCGATCGCGGTAGGCCATTATCAACAACATTGGGAGCCAGCAAGACCTGAGTGTTAGAGGCATCTTCAGTCACCTGCTTTAGATATTGAAATGAAATATCTGCGCCCTGATTATCGATGGCATGGGTAACGAAGTAGATCTGGTAGTCGCCGCTATAATCCTGGCACAGTAGTTGCCGAACATTCTGTTCTGTTTCCTTGTCCCAACCATAGTGTGGTGCGAGCACTGCAACTTTGGGGAAGTAACTATCCCTCTGTTGACGCCGCTCTCTCCGTACATATAGAAACGAGCGCAAGACGACGTAAAACTCACACAGTAGAGCCAAGTAACAGGTTCCAATCAGGTATAATTGCGTTGTCATTATGTTAAATTTACTGTACGAAAACCATTTCGACTAATCTATCATACCCTTTTCTTGCCGTCAACCTTATTTTCTTTCTTCGGTCCAAGGGCAAATTTATATAGATATTTCTCCAATTTACCCCTGACCAATCTAGTAGAAACTCTGTTATTTTTTTCGACAAATTGATAAACCACGAGCTATTTATAGAATGTTAGTATAGCCTGAATTTAACTGGTAGATATAAGCGCCTATATTTTAATCCAAAGAATCATCCAAAAAAGTGATGTCCCGCATGGCCAATGCCAGTTTATTGGTAGGGTGAGATTTAATGTATTTGGTTTAACATATCGACGGCTTGATTAATTGTAGTGATGAAATCCTCCCCTTCCGAGATCGCTTCGATAGCACACCACGACACACCAACGATTGAGCCTGTTTCCCGATTGCGTTTTTTATGGCGCCGGTGTCCCCTTTTCTTTGCCACCGCTAACCTTCATCGGCTAAAAAATTAGAGTTGCTTTTATAGTTTCCTTTTGAAGGTTCCACCGGTATATCATTATCGAACTTCTACGAAATTTTTTTGCCGGCCGCTACTACATAAATCCGGAAAATAACCCAGTTACAAGCTAAATTCACTGGGGGGCACGGTGAATATCAATCAAGATCAGTCAACAAATGAGAGTAAACATCAATATTCGTTTGGAGGAAAGCATTTGACCATCTGGCTGGCTTCATCATCGACCTCGTTGCGAGGCTTGAGCGGAAGAACATTTACTCCTACTATGGATTACGTGCTGCTCCTCCTTCTGCGTCATAAATTTGATTAGGTTGGCTTTTTTATACCTCTACAACTGGAAAATTTTAAAAGTAATCTACGACTTTTGGCCATTCCGTTTGATCGCAGGAAATTTGCAGCCGGATCAGGATACAATTGCCAATGGCCGAAAATCTTTTCTGTCGGAAATTAAAGGTCTTTTTGTCCAGCTATTGTTGATCGCACATGAAGTTGGTGCCTTCAACTTGGGTAATGTTAGTATGGATGGATCAAAAATCCAGGCCGACGCTTCAAAAAGCAAAACAGTGAGCTATCAACGACTTCTTGAAATCGAATCTCGATGACTCCAGGAGGTTAGTGGACTTTTGGTGTCAGGTGAATTTACTGACCGTGGTGAGAAACTGCCTGGTGGTTTGATAATAAATGAAGGCATTGAACGGAGACAAGGAGGTTTGGCTAGCTTTATCTGAGGCCAAAGCAGTTATGACCGCACGTGATGAAAAACGATCTGCAGATGAAGCGGCCACTGAGGTTGAAAAGTTGCGGACAGGCGAAGAAAAAGGAGCATTACAGGGCGTAAGTTAGGAGCTAGAAAACCTGTTCCACCAATCTCAGGTCCTTGAGAGAAAAGAGTTGAAAACAGAAACGTTCCATATCAGATATATAATAGTGGACACCGTGGGGACTCTACTACTGTTCAAGTGGCAGATACTAACCTACTCAAAAGCGACACCTTGAGTTGGGAAAGGTTAGATGTTAGGCGGATTTTCGCCTTTTCTTGATCCTTAGTTCCATCTTGTGCTCAACCTGCTGGATAATCACCTGGAGCCTGAGATTGTGTTGCCGTTGGAAGATACTCCAGCAGTGGGATCTCGCGGCTGGAAGCCCGAAGCAGGAACAGATAGGCCGGAATGGCCATGCCAAACGACTTTTCGATCCGATCTTCGTTTCGGCTGACCTGATGCTGCCCCAATCCCAGACCACTCTTCCGTTCCCAGATCAGAAGTTCCACCGACCACCTTCTTTGATTGATGCAAATCACCTGTCTGGGTCTCACCTCGGTCAGATTGGTCACGATGAGTTTGTTTTTTCGGACTCAGGTTACGCCCTTTCCTGCTGAGCACCGCCATGACATCACCGCCAAAGATCCAGAAGGTCTTTGGCGGTCTCTCTCCGGCCAGTTTGGGTCTCCAGGTTCGCTGGTCCAATGTACGAGGTCGAGAGGTGACGAAATCCTGCAGCCTCTTGCCGTCTTCACACTTCCAAGTCCGAGTGATCCCAAACACAAATCGCCAACATCGGTCTCATAGGCAGCATCTCCTCCGATAATGACGAATGCTGCCCATGCTGGAGGCTCAAACGGCTTCACTATCTCTCGAAACAACGCATTTTCTGTCTTGTCGTCGGCATGTCCCTGGGGCAGGATGAGACCAAAACTTCCCGCGATCCGAGACACATCCTAACCGGCCATCAAAATCACCAACCGAATCCCGAACAGCCAGGGATACCATTTGCTCTTGCGACCTTTCTGGGCAACCGGATTCTTCTTCCCTAGCTTCTCTTTCTGGCTACCGTCGCCAAAATCTGGTCCAAAAGTCCGAACTGAACCGACTGAACAATGGTTATCCCTCTTCGGAGATTGAATCCCAGGTGACTGATGTGGCCGCGGTGCTTCTCCTCTACCTCAAAGATGGATGTCTTATCAGCAGCTGTATTCGTCATGCTCACTCTGAGGATGCTACCGCTAACAGTGGACATACTGCTCGAAAACCTGGCCTGAAAAGTCACGGTAGCTATGGCGCTCAGGATACTTCTGGACGATGAACAACTCGATCCTGTTACGATAGACCATATATCAGGCTTATCTAGTGTCGAATCATTAGCCGCAAGATAAGCCGAATCGAGCTGAACCAGGTTCTCCACTTCCAGCCACAATACCTCAGGCTTGGGGTTCAAGCCGCCCAAGCAGACGTGTGTAGGCGTCAGGCGCGATCGGGCCGGTTGTACTTCGAGCCACTTCAGTACATGAGGCTACTTTGGGTGAGGAGATCAGCCACTGAATGTAGTCTTCGGCTTGGCATTTTGGTGGATTTATTGGTGTCCCTATTCAAGAATTAGCCTTGCCATCAGACATGATTTTGCGCTCAACTGCGTCAGTCCTATACAAATAACAATATCTTTCGACTTTTAGGTTGCCCCCAGATAATGGGCCAAAATACCAACTGCTGGAAACTAAAACCCCCGATGGTAATCAGCCTAGGATGACATTAATTGAGGAAACGTGCTCCCATCGCATCCACTATGTAGGTGTTGGCGGACAACTAGGTGACGTTCAAATCAAAAAAATCGAGCTCAATTAGGTTAGTTTATCAGAGCAAGAACAGGCGGTTGTGTTGAGAAATAACGCTTTTCAATTGCTAAGCTTAGGTAAAAGGGAAAGTAATTCTAGTAGAGGTGAAGAGAGTACCGCATCAGCAAATTCAAGATGGAGCGGTAAAACTGATAGGAATCAAAACGAATCAACAGGCCAGGAAGGGATGCAAGAGATGCGTCAGCGATTTCAGAATGCCTCTCCAGAGGAAAGGGAACAGATGCGCCAATAGTTTCACCAGCGGTTCGGCGGTGGGTGGATGGTAGAGGTAGAGGTAGAAATCGAGGCCGCGATAGATCACAGCGAGGAGGTAATCGCTAAATCATTTTCCTTTAAGCAACCAAGAGGAAGCATCGAGCGAACCAGGCTTGACTTTGTGGCATATTCGTTTCTAGGTCTAGTCGGTTAGTAGTTCAGCTAATACAATACCAACCTAAGTAATCCACCATTTTAGAAACAGAGGAAATCACCTAATTATTCCAAAAGACAGTATGTGTACATTGGAATGGCCCGAAACAGCTACAATTTTTGTTAGACTCCCAAGTAGAAGAGAGTTTTTCCGAACAATAATTGTTTATATGTGTCTAAAGACTATCGGAGATATGGAAAGTATTACTTGAGAGGAAAAAACCAAAAATGTTAGTTAGAAGAATCAGTACTTTAGTTTTTACAATAGTTCTGGTATCGGTAACAATAATGCTGAGTGCCCAAGAAGACCCTTCGTTAGATAATCCGGACCTAGATCAACAAGATCTGGATCGTTTTGATACTGATGGAGATGCCAAGCTCAGCCAAGAAGAGAAAGAGGTAATGTTTGAAGCTATTACTCTCGAGGTCTTCACCGGACAAAAATTGAGTCGCGATGATTTGAGGGGTATACGCCGCGGCCGTGGTGGGCGCTCGAGGGGAATGGGGCCGAATCGTCCGGAGCAAAAACTCACCAAAAAATTTGATATTGATAAGAACGGGTTTCTAGATTCAGCCGAACGCCAGGAAGCCCTGAAGGTGGTCCAAAGTAGCAGCCGCCAAGGAGGACCTCCAGGTAGACGCCCGAGAGGAGGCCAAGCTCAGGCTGGCACCCCCGGCTCGAAGGTTTCTCCGAAGGACGTCAAGAATTACCCCAAGGCAAAGCTTTATGACCCGACTGTGTTGCGGACCGTCTTTATCGAATTTGACACGGAAACCTGGAAAGAGGAGATGGCTAAATTCAAGAATACCGATATCGAAATTCCCGCAACCCTCACGGTCGATGGCAGGAAGTATCCGATGGTTGGGGTTAAGTTTCGCGGCCAATCATCCTTTGGGCATGTCCCAGCAGAATCAAAGCGTTCTCTGAACCTTTCAATGGATTTTATTAATCGCGATCAACGACTCTACGGTTACAAAACCATCAACCTATTAAACTGTAACGGCGACGCTTCATTCCTAAGTAGTATCTTGTATTCGCACCTGGCAGCTGACTACCTGCCCGTCCCCAAGGCGAACATGATGAAAGTGGTGATCAATGGTGAGAGCTGGGGCCTTTACTCCAATGTTCAACAATACAACAAGGACTTCCTGAAGGCATTTTACGGCACCACGGCCGGCGCACGCTGGAAAGTTCCCGGCAGTCCTCAGGCTGATGGGGGACTGCGTTATCTGGGCGAGGATATAGACGACTATCGCCAACGGTTTGAAATCAAGTCCAAGGACGATGAGGATTCCTGGAAGGCGTTGATTAATCTCTGCCAGGTACTCAATGAAACGCCTGCCAAGGATTTGCCCCAGGCCATTGAACCAATTTTAAACGTGGACGGGGTATTGCGGTTCCTAGCCATTGATGTTGCGGTGGTCAACAGTGACGGTTACTGGACACGCGCCAGTGATTACAGCATTTATCTGGAACCCTCCGGATTATTTCACATTATTCCACATGACATGAATGAAGATTTTCGTGGCGGTCGCCGCCCGGGAGGAGGCCCGCCTCATCTCGTGGAGGAAGCCATTGAGCTAAACGAGCTAATGCTACAGCATTTCTGGGATCCGCAGAATGGGAGCTTGCTCTTGACTGCGGACGAATTTGGATCCACGGACGGTGGGCCTTTACCTCCTAGCGGTACATTTGGACGAGCTGACCCCCCAGGCGGTGGTCGTAGCCATGGGGATTCGACGCTTGATCCCCTAGTGGGTTTGGATAGTGAAAGGATGCCTTTACGCAGCAAGTTGCTGGCCATCCCCCAATACCGCACGCGTTATCTTCAGTACCTCCGGACCATCGCGGAAAAAAACCTGACCCACAAAAACCTTTCGCCGGTAATCGCTCACTACCGTGAATTACTGGATACTGAGGTTAAAATCGATACCCGCAAGACGTCATCGCATGATGCCTTTGTCCATGCAACATCTCCCTTGCAGAAAAGAAAGGCGCCAGCGCTGGGAAATCTCAATGACTTTATCGGAAAGCGACGCGACTTCCTCCTGACACACGCAGAAATCAAAAACATTGATGCAATTGATGTTGAACGCTCGATTGTCCCCAAGCCCGGTACGCCCAAGGGTAGTGCCAAGATCACTGTGGCCATCAGTGAATTTCTCGCTTCCAACAAACGAACCAATAAAGACCCGCAGGGCGAATTTGAAGACTGGATTGAACTCTTTAACTATGGCAATACCGACATCGACTTGGCCGGAATGTGCCTGACGGACACCCCAGACAATCTGTCTAAATGGAAAATTCCAACCGGGACATTAATCCAAGCAGGCGGCTATCTGGTTATCTGGGCCGATGAAGACGGAGGTAGCGCGGGGCTACATACCAATTTCAAACTTTCTAAGGGTGGCGAATCGATTATTCTGAGTAACAGCGATGTCGTTGTGGACAAGGTCGAGTTTGGTCCTCAGATGCCGGACGTTTCTAGTGGCCGTGTCTCTGGGCATACAGGAAAAATTAAAAATCTACGCCCCACCCCTAATGTCGCTAATCGAGTGATCGACTAAACCAATATGGCCTAGTTTTGCGTTGTCATGCGAGCAACAGACATTACTCTAAAATTCATATTTTCGTGCCACTGTCAAACTTTTACTTGGGCGTAACCGAACACCAGTGTTGTTCTCAGCCATAGACCAGTCAGCAGCTAAACCCCAAAGGTCATCAGCCGAGGAAATGGTACTGGGTGTACTGCAAAGCCCTGTTGCCAGAAAGATTGTCGAGTACTACTCAATTATTGCTAGATAACTATCCCAATCCATTTAATCCAGAAACCCGGAGACCTTTTGAATTGGCTGCAGATGCGGCAGAGACTAGCAGCGACCTGGCATGGTTGGATTCAAACCTCGATTTTTTGGGTGCTGATTTACCGATTTAAAAACCCATGCGGAACTTCGGTTCCAGCGCTGACCATCCTAAGCCTTAAATGGCTACGTTATGGATGAATATATAGGTGCCGTCGAATGCTTCACTAGTTCGATGCTCTGCGGCACAGGATTAAACAGGCATATTGGGTATGAAACCGGTGTTCTGTACTCTAAGCCATCCGATAACATTGGCGAGAAATCGCTTTATTTATGAAGGGATATGTACTCGATTCAAACCAACAACCTTTATCCTCTTGCTCTGCTAGCAGGCTGTCGGAGAAATCGGAATGGGGAACAACTTTCGGTTTATTAGCGTCAGAAGACGCTTTAAATTGAATGCAAGACACACTAAATTCCATTCATCAGCGGTCGCGGCCAACCTCCGCAAAGGAAATTAGCCAACTCCCAGGCTTTTTTTGATCGTTCCAATCACTGATTCCACCGTGCATTTGCCCTGGCTGTATATGGCCGGTCCTCTTTCCGTTTGGAGTTTAAAGGCCATCTTGACGTTTATGCCGGTATCATCTGGAGGAGACTCTGGTGTTTTAGACAACCATTCTTTCCCGCTTTGAAAGTGGGAGTTACCTTCCGTTGTCAGAGACGGATCAACTCCCCGTTCTGCCAGTTTTTTTATGTTCGCCTGGCTGAAGTAACCATTGTCTAATGCCGCCGCAGATGGCTTCCCGACTGTTGTTGAAATTGCATCTAACGTCGGTTCCATTTTAGCTGGATCATTGGTCTGATTAGAAAGTGAATTCCCTCCAATCAACAAACTCTCCTGATCGGCCGCGATTGGCACATTGTAGTGCTGATTAAAGCCTTTGTTGGTGCTGTTTTTCATGATCTGAGACGCCGGGGCTGTAAAATTGTATTGATCTTCTTCTACTAGAGTTTAGAGTCTCACCAAACAAATAGGAGAAACAATTTATAAAAATAGTTGGCATTGCGGCCCAAAAATCGTTGCCGCTCCTGGAACCGCTTTGGCTTTTTAACAGCTGTT
>Ga0066832_10000759_pt1 | contig 10189 bp, 9 predicted proteins | sample ETNtaG_35_FD_66731 | JGI IMG/M metagenome (GOLD analysis project Ga0066832, IMG submission 66731) | Marine microbial and viral communities from oxygen minimum zone, Eastern Pacific Ocean - ETNP201306PF51B | ecosystem: Environmental > Aquatic > Marine > Oceanic | place: Pacific Ocean: Eastern...
GCTCAGTATCCAGTTCCCAATCCCTACAGGGATTTCCGGCATAACTGCAGGAGTTGCGATCCACCGATTACCTGTCTCGCCTGGATGTCGGTATTAACCAACCAGGATTCGGGCCAACTTGGCATTTACGGCTTTCGAAAACGGGTTAAGTGGTAAAAGCCGATACGGTCTGATCTTGGTCGGTGTACTTGTCACCTACCCACCGAAACCATTAAAAGACCATTTGGTCTCCTGTTTCCTAACCTTCCTGACCCCGACGATAGAAAATACCCTCATCTTTCCCTCAGTCTTTAAGACAGAGGTCAACCGTGTCATCAATAACTATATGCTGGACGTTAGCAACTTTCGCACGGAAGATGGAGATTGGCTTCTGGTTCAGATCTACCAAATAACCGACAAGCGTTTTTGATTAGGGCTAGTTAACACGATCTAAGCGAATCGACAATCAGCACCAAGAACCCGAAAGCAGAAAACATCCGATCCAGCTGGTCCCAGCCAGAGAAGATCCGGCCAAATCCCTTCCGCCCCCTGAACAATCCTTCCACTTCATTCCTCTTTTGGTAGAGCTCTTGGTCAGACTCCCAAGGATCTAGGCGATTTGATTTGGCAGGAATAACAGCAGAGAAGATCAAGTCTAAAGCCGGCGGTCGAGCCGTATCTCCTTCATCTGCTGGATCCATAATCATTGGGCAGCCAGCCAAAGGGAAATCGATGCCTTTCAACCAGCCTTCTCCTTCAGGTGCATCATGACAGTTGCCGGGGGAGAGTCGAAAAGCTATTGCCCTACCAGTATCTTGGGCCAGCAGATGGATTTTTGTGGTCCATCCTCCTCCTGACTTTCCAATCGACGGCTGGCCGTTTTTTTCATGCTCCTGTTCCATCAGGATGCACTTTCACGGATCTGCTATCTAATCAATAGCCTTCTATCCTGACTGGAATGATATTCTTTGCTGGCCAGGCTTCAAATCGGCCATTTAAGACCCCTGTTTTGGCCCATCAGTACATCTCCCTGTAGATTGGAGGCCAATTTCCAAACCTAGAGGGAAGACCTCTCCATTGACACCCCTGCACGGCAACAGACCAAATCCGATTCAGAAGTTTCCGATTGGATAGTTTGACCTTTCCTCTTTGGACGGGTAAAGACGGCTTTATTTCTTGATATTGTTCCTGTGTTAGTTCCATCATAGCCCATTATACCGGATTTCTTTTCTTAGTGTTAACAGACCCTAGTTCAGCATCTGGTACAAACCAAGCCGTAGGATTTTTGCATGGTGGTGGAAATGGGCGTAGATCGCATCCCTCATGGATTTTATGCTTTCTTAGCTTTCTTAATATGTCGAGTGTCGGAACATTCCACTAGATCTGATCACCTACTCTGGTAATCTGTATTGGCGGTCGATTAGCAGTGTGGACTGAATCAGATTCATACATTCTAAAATGATACTGGGCCAAACGATGCCAACCATGCACACGAAGGAGTTTTCATTATGAAAATACCTTCAGATCAAGTAGCAGAAAACGGCTAGATCTGCATCCTTTTGATTGTGTCCTCACCATCCTATCCCCACCAGGAACACCGATTCCGGAGGGGATGATGGGTCGACCGATTCTTTAGTTTAATTTGATATTCAAGGTTGGGTTTTGTTATACTTTAGCCCACTAAATAGCTCGGTTCAACACCTAAGTTTTTGTTCGGCCCTGTGGGAAAGAGGTTTAGTTGTAAGTGAAAAAAAATGCAAAGAGTGCAATCGTTTGGTTCGTCTTAATCGGCATTGTTGTCTTTGCCACTTACCGGCTTATGGATCCCAAACCGCCTGAGCATAAGCTAAAAACCTCTGAATTTTACTCTCTCATCCGGAAAGATGACAGTCACCTCCTCTTTGAAGGGGCAATTAAAATTGACAAAGATTGGATTCGTGGCCGACTCAGCAATTCGGGGCAGCGACATGTCATCAACCCACCGCACACTAACTGGGATGGTTCTTTCAAAACGAGCCGAGATGTCTATTCCACCTATCCCTTAGAAGAAGAACTGATAGAAAATCAGATTCGCTTCGATAACGAAATGTCCTCTAACTTTCCACAATGGCTGGTTTTTGTCGGTTCGACCGTCTTGCCAATTCTACTTTTCCTTGGCATTATGATCTTTATTTCACGGCAGATGCAGGGGGCGGGTAATCGAGCCATGTCTTTTGGGAAAAGCCGTGCGAAACTTCATGGTGAAAGCCAGACAAACACTACTTTCAAGGATGTTGCTGGATGCGATGAAGCTAAGGAAGCACTGGTGGAAGTAATCGAGTTTTTGAAAGATCCCAAGAAATTTCAGCGGTTGGGTGGACGGATTCCAAAAGGGGTCTTGCTAATGGGGCCGCCAGGAACAGGTAAGACGCTTTTGGCGCGAGCCGTTGCCGGTGAAGCCGAGGTTCCATTCTACAGTATCAGCGGATCTGACTTCGTAGAAATGTTCGTTGGGGTCGGCGCTTCTCGTGTCAGGGATCTATTTGAGACCGGCAAAAAAGATGCCCCCTGTATCATTTTTATTGATGAGCTAGATGCAGTAGGCCGCCACCGCGGTGCTGGAATCGGTGGCGGACATGACGAAAGAGAACAAACACTCAACCAACTGCTCGTCAGTATGGACGGGTTCGATAGCTCTGAAGGGTTGATTTTAATCGCAGCCACCAATAGGCCTGATGTATTAGATCCAGCACTGCTTAGACCAGGACGCTTCGACCGCCAGATTGTGGTCGACATGCCCGATGTCAAGGGGCGTGAAGAACTGTTCACCGTTCACACCAAATCCCCCTTCAAACTAGCCGACGATGTAGATCTAAAAATTCTGGCCAAAGCAACACCAAACTTCTCTGGCGCAGATGTCTCTAATATGGCTAACGAGGCTGCACTCCTAGCAGCTAAACAGAATAAAGAGAGTGTTGATCTAGAGTGTTTTGAAGAGGCTAAGGATCGGGTAATGATGGGACCTGAACGCCGTAGTCTGGTCATTAGTCAGAGAGAGAGAGAAATTACCGCTTATCACGAAGCGGGACACGCGATTCTCCATCACTTTATTCCAGAAAGTGACCCCAACTATAAGTGTTCCATTATTCCACGTGGACGAGCGATGGGAGTTACTGTCGCTTTGCCCACTGAAGAACGACATAATTTTGGTAAGAAGTACTTGATCGGACAGATCACCGTCCTCTTGGGTGGGCGAGTTGCTGAAGAAATCAAGTTCGATGAACAAACTACTGGAGCGCAAAATGACTTTGAGCGTTCAACAGATCTGGCTCGTAAGATGGTGACGCAATGGGGAATGAGCGAATTAGGGCCGCTGGCTTTTGGCAAAAACGAACAACAAATATTTCTGGGTAAAGAGATGGCACATCACAAAGACTACAGTGAAAGCACGGCCCTTGAGATCGACCACGCAGTACAAGGGATTGTGACCGATTGTTATGACCGTGCCAAGTCAATTATTACCTCTAATTCGAACGGATTAAGGGATTTGGCAGAGGAACTACTGGAAAAAGAGACACTCATTAACGAGGAAATTATAGCTGTCCTCGGTCCTAGACCACAAACCAGCACTAGCTAAGTTAGAGCCTACACTTTAAAAACGAACCTGTAGAGGCAACCTGATCCATTGTAAGCTAATTGGATCAGTGTTGCCTCTGTTTTTATCTACAGACCTAATCAGATGGAGTTTCGAAATAAGCAGTGGACCTTCGGCCAGCAAACGGCGGTTATGGGCATCTTGAATGTCACTCCCGACTCCTTCTCTGACGGTGGCTGTTATGATGATGTCGATATAGCTGTCGCTGGTGCCAAGCAGATGGTTCTCGATGGGGCAGACATTATCGATGTTGGTGGCGAATCCTCTCGACCGAATGCTCAACCCGTGTCGGCAGATGAAGAGTGCCGACGAGTAATTCCTGTGATCCAAGCACTGGCGGATCAAACGGAGACGATCATCTCGGTCGATACCTGCAAAGCTGAGGTTGCAATGAAAGCACTGCAGACTGGAGCCCACCTCGTCAACGACATTACCGCTCTCTACGGTGACCCTAAAATGGTTGAGGTGGTCACCGAAGCGAATGCCAGTGTAATATTGATGCATATGCAGGGCACACCAAATACTATGCAAAAATCGCCCAGCTATCAAAACGTCGTCACCGAAGTCTACGACTGGTTAAAGGAAGCAATCAATCACGCAGTCGATAAAGGAATTAGAGAAGATCTAATTATTGTAGATCCGGGAATTGGTTTTGGTAAAACGTTTGATCACAACCTTCAGCTACTACGAAATTTAGAGGTCTTTCGCCAACTGAAACGTCCACTGCTGATTGGGACTTCGCGTAAAGCCTTCATTGGACAGATATTGGATCTACCCGCCGATCAAAGGGATGAAGGTACCGCTGCAGCCGTCGCCTGGTCAATATCCAAAGGGGTAGATATTGTAAGGGTTCACGATGTGGCAACTGTGAAACGTGTGGTGAAAGTCACCGACGCAATCTGTCGCTGACGGTAAGCGACCCATTAATTCCCATAATGAGGCACGACTCACAACTCAGTATTATTGGTATTGGTATCGATATTATCGAAGTCGACCGGATTACCACCTCCTGCCAAAGATGGGGAACTCGCTTTGAGCGACGTATCTATACGATAGGAGAACTAAATTATAGCGGAGAACCGCCGTTGCGCTATCAAAAACTAGCCACCCGTTTTGCAGCTAAAGAGGCCACCTTTAAGGCGCTTGGCACAGGGTTAATTAACGATATTAGATGGAAAGATGTGGAGGTATTACCTGATAAATTGGGAAAACCCATCCTGACTCTTTCCAACGGAGCCAAACGATACGCAGAGAAAATTGGCGTTACGGACAACATGATAACCCTCTCCCACACCGCTTATTATGCGATTGCTAACGTGATTCTGCTTGGTCACCCTGAACAGGTCGAAACCTCGTTTTGATGAAAATTTGGACTTATTACCTCCTTTTTCACCTATTAATCGGTTGGTCTTGGACTCAAGGGCAGGTTGATGTATCCATTTCAGAACCAATAGCTATAGAGTCTACTACAGGTCACTTTTTAAGGCAGTTTAGCCGAAGTTCATTACTCTATGATAATCCAGCAACAATTGCCTCTGTCCCTAAAGTAGGTCTACAAACCCGAATTGCTGTTGGACGTTACCCCCATTCGATTTCACAATTAGCACAGCAAAATCAGGAGGGGAAGTTAGTCGATAGCCAGCAATATGATCTAGTTTCTGGGGGGTACGAACGATGGAGCCTCGCCACGCCGATAAAGAATATTGGCATTATCGGCCTCGACTTCGCCTTTGAGCATTATGGTCCATTTAGCCGAATGACCAACGTAGGTAAAGCGGCCAGTTCCTTTCGCCGTTCAAATCATGCCTTTGGGTTACGGTACGCGCTGAAAATCGTACCACGCCTAGCATTCGGTTTGGATGCAAAATGGCTACGTTCAAAAGTGGAATTAGCACCTGAAGTTGACTACGTTGGACAATTAGGACACGGTTATGTTTACAATTTAGGGTTGGTACAGACGATCAACCCACAGTTTCAGGTCGGCGTCATGGTCAGAAATCTGAGCAACGGTCTCTCTTTTCAAAACCCGGAAGTTCCGGATAAACTCCAGCCAAATGTGATTGTCAGTAGCCTTTACCGAGGTGAAGTCGGTGACTTTGATTTGAACTTTAGCTTGGCACATCTACCTCAATTTGAACATGGACTGCAAATCGACCTAACCAGCCAAGCGAAGTATAAAGATCTACTGGCTTTGCGGTTGGGTTATGTTCGATGGGTGGAGGGGCAACAACAGGTGGCTCACAACTTGACCGATGGCAAAACTATATCGACCCGGCGATTGTGGCGGATGGAGGGATTGAAATTTGGGTTAACCTGGCAGATATTCCAAACACAATTAACGATTAACTATCAGCCTTATTTTCAACCAGAACCGGAGCTTTTTCAACGCGTTACTGTTACTCGTGGGACTTCGATGCTGGCCTTTGCTATCCAACTGGGGTAGTCACCATGACCAGCCAACTCTTGATAGATGAATATAGTACGATTGCTGATATGACAACGTCAAAATCAGTGATTAAAAAGTCCCGCTTTATCGGACTTGCCAACTCGATAGCATCTATTGAGTTGGTTAAAGGTTTTGTCTCTTCAGCACAGCGAGATTACCCAAATGCTACTCACTATTGCTACGGATACCGGATCGGTTTAGGCCTGCAACAACGAGAGTACGCCACTGATGCGGGTGAACCAACCAACTCGGCCGGCCCACCTATTCTCTCCGCACTTCAATCCTCAGATCTATCGAATCTCATATGCGTGGTTGTTCGTTACTATGGTGGAATCAATCTCGGCATCGGCGGGCTAATCCGCGCTTACGGCAAGTGTGCTCGCCAGTGCCTGGCCCAGGCCAAAATTCGTACTCAGATTTACTATCGACAATTGAAAGTTACTGTTAGCTACGATCGAGTTGATCAGATTTACAAATTGACCCAAAGGTTACAAGGGAAGATTGTCAATGTCATCTACGATCAAGATGTGGTGATCCAGGTCAAAATCCGGCAAAGTGCAGTTCAGTACTTCCAGGCGAATTTGCACCAAATAGATAATGTTAGATTTGTCGAACTACAGGAAACCTGCTAATCGAAATTCGGAGGCTATAGGATGAACGCCTTTTCAAAACGTCTAGACCGCTTACCGCCCTATATGTTTGGTAAATTGAAGCAGCTGACCTACGAACGCCGAACACAGGGCATTGATGTCATCGACTTAGGAATGGGCAACCCGAACGATCCAACACCACAACCAATTGTGGATAAACTCTGCGAAGCAGTTCAAGACCCACGAAATCATCGCTACTCAGCATCAAAAGGGATTTTTAACTTGCGACGTGAGATCTGCAGGCACTATCAGCGCCGCTTTGGGGTTGATCTGAATCCCGATACCGAGGCGATCTCTGTAATCGGTACCAAAGAGGGCTTGTCTCACTTGGCGTTGGCACTGATCGACGAAGGTGATTTAGTCTTGGTACCAAACCCAACTTTCCCAATCCACATTTATAGCATCATCTTAGCAGGCGGGAGTGTTGTCAGTATTCCCCTGCATGAAGAAAACCAGTTTGTGCCTAGTCTGTCGGAGATTACACGCGATATCTGGCCTCGTCCCAAAGTGTTAATCCTGAGTTTTCCACATAATCCGACAGGAGCAGTAGTCGATCTGGACTTCTTCAGAGAGGTCGTCGATTTTGCCAAAAAGAACCAGATCGTGGTTGTTCACGACTTAGCCTATGCGGATATCGTTTTTGACGGCTATGAAGCACCCAGCCTTTTACAGATTGAAGATGCTAAAGATATAGGGATAGAGTTTCTCTCTCTCTCCAAATCCTACAATATGGCGGGGTGGCGGTGCGGCTTCGCTGTCGGGAACGCAGAGCTAATTGACGCTTTAGCCCAAATCAAAGGCTATTACGACTACGGAATCTTTGCACCGATTCAGGTGGCCGGTATCACCGCCTTACGATCTGAACCAGACCTAGTGAAAGAGCATGCGCAAACCTATCAGAAACGGCGTGATGCTCTGGTCGAAGGATTGAATCGCATCGGCTGGTCAGTGCAATTGCCGCGTGCTTCAATGTTTGTCTGGGCACCAATTCCCAAACCGTATCAGCACCTGACTTCAATGGAATTTGCTACTAAGATACTCGACGAAGCGGAGGTTTGTATTTCACCTGGAGCCGGTTTTGGCCACAATGGTGAAGGCTACGTCCGGATTGCGCTAGTTGAAAATGTGGACCGAATCCGACAAGCTGTGCGGCAAATACGGCGGGCTCTATTCTAGATGTCTTACTATCATCGATTTTTCATGATGGGGTTAGCTATCACTGCTGCAAGCAAAACAGCGAGTTTCCCAGATAGTACCGGGCTTTTCTCTCTTTTCTTTTATGCACCCGATTGCTTGAAACTGCGTTTAATTTCCCGCAAACTTACATCTTCGATCCTATTCACTTTCGACTACAGACCAGACAATTACCAGTCCTCTTAATTCTTAATGAGAAGAAAATTGCCACTCTACAATTCTATTCAGACAGCTACCACTCCCCTTGGTAAAGGGATGGCATCGCCACAAGTGATGGGAACTGTCTACATCGAAACCTACGGCTGTCAGATGAACGTCAGTGATAGCGAACTCATGGCTGGTATTTTATCAGGTATTGGTTATTATCTACTGGACCGGGCGGAGGATGCGGATGTTATCCTTATCAACACTTGTGCAATTCGAGAAAATGCGGAAGAGAAGGTTTTTCACCGTCTCCAACACCTTAACAGCATCAAGCGTCGAAAACCGGATACGGTTCTGGGCGTTTGTGGTTGCATGGCTCAGCATCTGCGTCAGCAGATTATCGAAGCAGCACCATTTGTAGATATTATTCTTGGTCCAGACGCTTACCGTAGTCTTCCACAAGCAATCCACGCTGCGAGATCTAAAGATCCGTTTGTGGGACTAAAACTCGACAGAAGCGAGGATTATGCCGATCTAGCACCGATTCGCAAGGATGGGGTTCGCGCCTGGCTAACGATTCAACGGGGTTGCGACAAGATGTGTATTTTTTGTGTGGTTCCCTTCACACGTGGGCGAGAGCGAAGTATCTCTGTTCCGATACTGGCTGAAGAATGCCACCGGCTGGTCGATGAAGGGTTTAAAGAGATTGTCTTACTCGGTCAAACGGTTAATTCTTATCAAGCTGGGAAACATGATTTCGGGGATCTTCTGGTTACCCTAAATCAAGTGGAAGGGCTGAAGAGAATCCGCTTCACCTCGCCTCATCCCAATGATGCTTCAGAACCGATGATCGAAGCGATGGCAAACTGCGACAAAGTCTGTCAACAGATTCATCTACCGCTGCAATCAGGATCAACACGAGTTTTGCAAGCTATGCGACGTACTTACACGGCGAACGAGTACCGTGATTTAGTAGCCCAGATGCGAGATCGAATGCCCAACTTGTCCATAAGCACCGACATTATTGTCGGTTTCTGTGGGGAGACTGAAGAAGATTTTCAACAGACTTACAGCATGATGGCTGAAATCCGCTACGATTCCGCTTTTATGTTTAAGTATTCTGATCGAGAAGGTACATTAGCCCACAAGTCGCTGACCGATGATGTGCCGGAAAAAGTGAAGATCGAGCGGCTACAGTGCATCATTGAGCAACAATATCAAATCTCCCATCAAATCAACCAAGCATTAATCGGTAAAACGGTTGAAGTGCTAGTTGAAGGGGAATCAAAAAGGTCAACTGACGACTTCTTCGGTAGAACGCGCAGTTTTAAGACAACTGTCTTTCCTCGCTTAAGTGCCAACGTTGGTGATACTGTGTTGGTTCAGATTAACTCGGCTACGGCACAAACCTTAATTGGCAATATCGTATCACCTGGCAATTAGAATTCACCTTTCATCAAAATTACGCCTGACGGTAACTTCTACGAAACCAAAAGGTGGCCTTGAATCGTATCATTGAGAGTAGATTGCGCAATTATAACTTTAAGTAATGAGAAATCGAATTCGGTTAAAATCCAAAAAAGATATTGAGAAAATGCAGGGAAGCGGTCGAACTGCCGCTATCATGTTACAACGCATTGGAGAAGCTGTTTCCCCTGGCGTTTCCACTGCTGAACTAGATCGGATTTGTTGTCAAACGATCAAAGAATTGGGAGGAGAATCTTCCTTCCTCGGTTATCAATTACCCAATCATCCTCCTTACCCAGCGACAATCTGTTCCTCGATTAACGAAGTAATCGTCCACGGTGTGCCAAGCGAAAGCCAGATCTTGCAAAGCGGACAGATTGCCAGCATCGACACTGCTATCTTTCTGAATGGCTTTCATGGAGATAACGCTTTTACCTTTAAAGTTGGTCAAGTTTCGGCTGAAGCCCAAAAATTGCTGGATGTCACCAGAACATCACTTTATAAAGCCATCGAACAAGCTAAGCCCGGCAACCGTTTGGGCGATGTGTGTCATGCCGTCCAAGCCTATGCGGAGTTGCACGGATTTCACATCGCGCACAACTTTGTAGGACATGGTATCGGTAGGAGTATGCACGAGCCACCACAAGTTCCCAATTCAGGGGTTCCTGGAACCGG
>Ga0066832_10000763_pt1 | contig 10181 bp, 8 predicted proteins | sample ETNtaG_35_FD_66731 | JGI IMG/M metagenome (GOLD analysis project Ga0066832, IMG submission 66731) | Marine microbial and viral communities from oxygen minimum zone, Eastern Pacific Ocean - ETNP201306PF51B | ecosystem: Environmental > Aquatic > Marine > Oceanic | place: Pacific Ocean: Eastern...
GGAGAGGGCCTCAAAGATCTTCACCGGCATGCAGAAGGCGAGGTACTCGGAATCGTCGGGCACCGCGAGAGCAAGGTTCGCCCTCTGATAGAGTGGGGCGAGGGTCTCTCCGTGCGCATGTGAGAGGGTGACGTTCCGGCGTTCCTCGAAACGGTAGAGATGACCGTGGTGCTCCAGGGCTCGTTCCCGGGTAACCACCTCAAGTTTCGCGCAGGATACGGTTTCCACCGCTTCAATATAGGGACGAAGATCGTAGTGCGGCGGAGCGATGTTCCCGACATAGAGCAGGTTCAGGCACCCGCCCTCTCCCACGGAGTCCCGCTCGACGCCGGGATCGGGGTCCCGTTGCTCGCCACCGGGCGGCAGGGTCCTCATCTCGGTATTCGAAAAAGGGAAAGGCACATATTGACCCATGTTCCTGTGCGGCAGAAAGAGGACATCGAGAGACTTCTCATAGTGGCGCAGTTCCCGCCGCGCAAAAGCGGGTGTCAGACGCTTCTTCACGAACGATTTCAGGTTGATGGCTCTGGTCTCTTCGAGCATCCAGTAGATGTCGCGGTAGAATAATCCGGTGGGCACTCCCCGCCGATGCAGGTCCCGGATCAGGTGATAGTCGAAGTTCATGCGCCAGGGCCGCCGCCGTGCCCACGTCAGGCCTGGAGGAACATTAACCGACTCTGAATAGAACACGGTGTCACTCTCCAGGGCCCTGTCCAGCGCGTCCGCCTTCCCCACCCGGGCCATCCCCCTTCCGCTGATCTCGATGACCTCCTCGCCGAGAGATCTGAAGGCTTCCAGCATTCGAAGTGGACGCAAGGTGGACCCCACCGCTGCTTCCGGATCGAGTTTCCCGGGATAATGATAAATGATCATTCAGATTGAAAGGGCCGCCACGATCCGGCCCGCCGCATTCCCGTCCCCGTAGAGGGGCTCCCATGAAGGGGGGGGCTCGGACTCTGCCACCAGGTTGGCCAACGATTCCACCTCGTCACCCAGAACCACATTCCAGCCGGCCTCCACTGTTTCCACCCACTCGGTTTCCGTCCGGAGGGTCAGGCAGGGGGTTTTTCCCCAGTAGGCTTCCTTCTGCAATCCGCCTGAATCGGTGAGAACCAACCGGGCCTGATCCAGGAGCAGAACCATCTCCAGATAGCCGACCGGGTCTATTGTGACAATGTGGTCGCCCAACGACAATTCCTCCCGCAAAAGAGCCTTCCGCGTGCGGGGATGAACCGGGAACACCACCTGGATATCCAGGCTGTTGAGCTGTTCCACCAGAGCCCGGAACCGCACGGGATCATCGGTGTTCTCAGCCCGGTGAAGCGTCAGGAGAGCGAACTCATCCGCCAGCCTGTCCGGATTGGCCGCCTTCCAGAACTCTGCCGAGCGCCCGGCCACCACCTCCTGCGCCAGCTTGTTGGTATCTGCCATCACGTCTCCCACCATCTCCACCCCCGCCGTGATTCCTTCCCGCCGCAGGTTCTCCACCGCCAGTTCACTGGAGCAGAAAAGACGGTTGGAGATGTGATCTGTTAGCACCCGGTTGATCTCTTCCGGCATGCGACGGTTCCACGAACGCAGGCCGGACTCAACATGGCAGACAGGAATGTGCAGCTTGGCGGCCGCCAGGGCCCCTGCCAGGGTGGAATTGGTATCCCCATACACCAGCACCCAGTCCGGCCGGTCCTCCGACAGGATCTTCTCGATTCCCTCCAGCATCCGCCCCGTCATCGCCCCATGAGTGCCGCCTCCCAGTCCCAGGCTGTGCCGTGGAGGAGGAATCTCCAGCTCCTGGAAGAAAACCTCGGACATTTCAAAGTCATAGTGCTGCCCCGTATGCAGCAGCACTTGCTCGATCCCCGCCGCTGCGAAGGCCCGACTGACGGGTGCGGCCTTGATGAACTGGGGGCGCGCCCCGATGACGGTAAGACATTTCATGGCTCGAAATCAGATTCTGCTCTGCCGTTCATCCCTGCCCTAGGAGGCCATGCCATCGCCACGCCCCCCCAGCCGATGCCGGACAGTGTCCCAGTATCCCTTCAGGTCTTTTCGATAGAGGAGGAAGAATGGCGGACCAAGGAACACCAGGAACATGGCGGTGGTCGTCATGGCGACCACCAGGGCGTTTTCGAAGGGCAGCAACTGCTGCAACGCCGTTGCGGCAACCCCGGCCACTATCATCATGAGGATCATCAGACCAACCTGGCGATAGGGCATCAGTTGAAACCATTTTACCTCAAGCAACCGGCTGCAGTATCCGAGGCAGTAGGGAATGACGTAACCCCAGAATACTATCACCGTTCCCCAGGCTGCTCCTTCGATCCCGAAGTAGTAAATCAGGGGGTAACTCACCAGGGTGTTCAGGACCAGGGTCCCGATCGCGCGCTTCAGGATCAGGTCCGTGCGACCCGCTGCCTGGAAGATCGCTCCAAAAAATATCAGGCGGGCCGGAAGCAGGAGCAGGTAGATGCGCAGGGGCCGGGAACTCTCGATATACTCGCTGGAATAGAGCACGGCCATCAGTTCCGGCGCAATCACGAAGAGGACTCCTCCGATAGGCAGCAGAACCACCGAAACCTTGCGGGCAGCTTTGCGCCACAGTTCGAGCGCCTCGCCCTTCTGGTTGTTCTTGTAAAAGGCCACCAGTTCGGGAAGCACCACCGCGGTGGCAGGCACCGTGATCATCCGGATGAACGGAATCTCCATCGCCCCGTTGACGAAAACCGCGAATTCCCGGGGACTGCAGAGTGCCGAGACGAGAACCTGGTCGATCCCCATCGCGAGTTTCTCCAGCATGAGGGCGAGCCCGATGGGCACCGCGTACTTCAGCTGCGATGACATCCCTCTGAGGGTCGGCCGCGACACCTCGCTGCGTGGCACCGCGCGCAACATGAGGTAGATTCCCGAAGCAAACACAATCCCTCCCGAGACGGTCATCGCACCCACCGCTCCGAGTGGTCCGGCCGCACACAGCCACACCACGCCAAGGACCAGGAACAACCGGGAGAGACGGGTGGCCACCGTATGCAGGAAAAGCCATTGGACCTTTTCCTGGACCACCAGCACTGCGCTCACTGCCGTGGTGGGGAGGAAGAGGACGGGGTAGAGCGCGAAAACCAGCAGGGTCTCTTCGAGCTCCGGATTGGAGAACTGCTCGGCGATGAAGACATTGCCCCCGAGGACCAGAAACAGCGAAAAACTTCCTCCCAGAGCTCCCAGCAGAATCAGGTTCTCCAACAACACCGCGCGGATCCGGCTCGTCTCGCCCGGCAGGAAATAGAACAGCGCCGCCGGAAGGCCCAGCGCGAGAAGAGGTCCGGAAAACTGGTAGACCAGGAGAGTCTGCCGGTAGGTCGCATAATCGACCTTGTCGAAGACCCGGGAGAGCACGGCCGCAATCACCAGGGTCACCACCGCTGTCGCTGCGTTGCTCGAGGCAAAAATCAATGCCTTGAATGTCCGTGACCTGGTCACCATTCAGCTTGCCGGCCATCGGTCCAATCCAACCATCTCTGAAGTTTCAACTGACATCGGGGGGCAAATCCTCTCCATCCTGACAAACGGAACGTCCGAGGGGTCGCGGAAGTCATGGGCCGGGATCAGCCTCCCCCAAGGCTCCCGACAAGGAGAACCCTCCCGGCCGCTATGACCCGTAAGCCTCGATTTCCACCACGTGGAAATTGCGGTTCTCGGTATTACTGAGTCCGTGCACCCTGATAAACTGGAGTTTCGTGTCTTCCAGTCCGATCTCCTGCCATCCACCACGGGCTCTTGGATTTGAGCGGACCTGGTTCCATGAAGCTCCATCCTCCGAGACGAAAACCCGGTAGCCATATCTCCGGTTGTCGAGATCGTAGAGGAAGAGACGAATCCTGTTAATGGTATGAACCGCCCCCAGATCCACCATGAAGCTGCACGGATTTGTGGCATAGGCGTATCCCTTGTGCCGATCGTGCTTTGTCTTGCCATCGATCATCAGATCCGCCTCCTTGCCGCCCGACGCCTTGGCTCCCCTTGAAGCCAGAGCAAGGTCCTGCAGATCCTCATCGACTGGTTGACCAGGCTCGGGGGTAATGACCAGGGCTTTCACCTCCGGAAGATCCCCGACCCGCTTTTCTTCCTCCTCGATGACCAGAGCGTCCTTGATTTCACCCGCTCGCGTCAGCCGCCGTTTCTCGGTATCAAGGGCCTTCAGATACAGTTCCACGGTTGTCTTCAGTTTTTTACTGCGGGCAGAACGGATCTCCGTCAATCCCCTCTCCCATTTCTCGCGAACCCGTTTGAAACGAAAGTCCGCATCGGCCGGAAGATCCTTGGACTCCTCCCCGTCTTCAATCATCTCGATCTCTGCCAGAACCTGGGTGGCGCCCTTGAGATTCTCGGCTCTCCCCAGCTCCCCCTTGAGCTTCTTCAGTACTTCAAGGTAGTTGAGTCGCAGGTCCCGGGCGGCTTTCCCATGTTCGTCCAGCTCGGCGTTCATCCGCCTCTCAAACGAAGTGCGGTACTTTTCCACGGTCTCCGCAACATCCGCCAGCACCGGCACGGTCATGCTGAAAGCCAGGACAACAGCCAGAAGACGATCACGGAAAATTCTTTTCATACTGGTGAGTGAAGGCCCTCTAGTTTCGTTGCGAACGATGCCCTCATCAAGCGGTAATTGCCTCCTTAATCCGGATGGTCACAAACCCTTGCCCGCTGTTCCCCGGTGGGGAGCAGACAGCTTTTCCTGTCCCGCAGCCAATACCGATTGCGGGCCACCAGACCGTAGCACCAATCCCGCAGGACGCAAGGCACCCAAAGCCCAAGGGCGGCCAGAAGCCCATATCGAGGCAGCCGCGTCCCGACGCGCAACGCGGCTGTGCTGCGCTTGAAGAGGTGTTCGTCCTCGAGCAGGCACATGGTGTCCAGGTCGGATTCGCCCACGTCGCGATCGCGTAACAGCCGGCGGCCTGCCTTTGACTGGATCGAAGCAACGTGGAAGAGACCCTGGCGATCCCGCTTCAGGATGAACTGCATGGTGGCCGAGCAGAAGCTGCCCTCTCCCTCGGAGAGAATCACCATCATGGATTTGCCGGTTCAATCCGCTCCCAGGAACTCTGCCAGGGTCGTTACCACATGATCCTGCATCTCCCGTGTAAGCTCGGGATAAATCGGCAGGCTCAGCGCTTCTGTTGCCAGCAGGTGAGCTCTTTCGTTCCCCGTCCGGCTCCTCTCCGGAAGATTGGCAAAGCACTCCTGCTGATCCATCGTAAGGGGATAATAGATCTCAGATCCTATCCCGTGGGTGCCCAGATGCTCCCTGAGGGCGTCGCGCCGGCCCTCCCCGCGCACCCGCAGGGTAAACTGATTCCAGATATGCTCGTTGTGCTCGCAGCAGGTGGGCAGGACAACCCGGGCCTCCCCCGGGGATTCTTCCCGGCCGTCGGCGCAGCAGCAGCGCGCCGGGGCCGCCACCACCCCTTGGAGGGCGGACAACTTCCCGGTGTAGTAGGCGGCATTCTCCTGCCGGGCCCTGGTGTAATCGCCGTAACGGCGCAGCTTGACCCTGAGGAGGGCGGCCTGCAGCGGATCGAGGCGGAAATTCCCCCCCACTTCGCGGTGAAAGTATTTCGGCTTGGACCCATGCATGCGCAGGATGCGGGCCCGCTCCGCGAGATCGTCATCGTTGCAGACCACCATCCCGCCGTCACCGAACCCGCCCAGGTTCTTGGAGGGGAAAAAGCTGTAGGTCCCGAAGTCCCCCATCGCGCCACAGCCGCGTCCCCTGTAGCGCGCCCCGATGGCCTGCGCTCCGTCCTCGATGACGTGGAGGTCGTGTTCCCGGGCGAGGGCCATGACGGCATCCATTTCCGCGGATTGGCCGAAGAGGTGGACCGGGATGACGGCCCTGGTGCGCGGCGTCACCTTGCGGGCCGCATCGTCGAGGTCCAGGTTGAAGCACCCGGGACAGGCATCCACGAAGACCGGGGTTGCCCCCGTCCGGGAAATGCACCCGGCCGTCGCGAAGAAGGTGAAGGTGGGACAGAGCACTTCGTCACCCGGACCGATCCCAAGCGCCATGAGAGCCACCAGGATGGCGTCCGTCCCGGAGGTCACTCCGATCCCGTGCCGGGCCCCCACGAATTCGGCCACCTCTGCTTCCAGGGCTTCCACCTCGGGGCCCATGATGAAACGGCCCGAGTGGAGCACCCGGGTGAAGGCCGCGGTCAGTTCTTCTTCCAGGGGAAGATTCTGCGCGTTGACATCGAGGAGAGGGACTTTCATGAATCGGTCAGTTTGAATAATTGGGGATTTGAGACTGATCCTGTGATTGAGTTGAAACTGGGCTGGTGAAATCTTCGCCGCAATTTGACGGTCATCCCGCGCATCCTCCCGCCGATCATCAGCGGGCTTTCAGCTCTCCTTGAACTCATCGTAATTCTTCTCCCCTTGAGAAAGCTCTGGGGGGAGAGATGCTTCTTCGTCCAGGTCCAGGCAGCGCAACACCCCGTCTGATTCCCGGTAGCGATAACCGCTCTCCGGGCAGACCATCACGCCCTCCGCGTCCGGCCTGGCAAGACGATGACCGTGTCGCGACATCCAGCCCTGCACCCGTCCCGGCACACCCATCACGAATCCGTAATCCGGAATATCACGGGAGACCACCGCTCCAGCTGCGACGAAGGCGTAGCGCCCGATCGTGATGCCGCAGACGATGGTGGCATTTGCTCCCACCGTCGCCCCGCGCTTGAGAACAGTCTCTTCGTAAAGCCCCTTCCGCTTCACCTGCGAACGCGGATTGGTGACATTGGTGAGGACGCACGAAGGCCCGAGGAAAACGTCGTCTTCCACCACCGTGCCCGTGTAAATCGAGACGTTGTTCTGGACCTTCACGTTGGAACCGATGATTACCCCGTCCGCGACCATCGTGTTCTGACCGAAGGAACAGTGCTCGCCGATGCGGGCTCCCGCGCAAATGTGTGCGAAGTGCCAGATGCGGCTCCCTGCCCCGATCATGGCGCCTTCGTCGATGACCGCGGTCGGATGTGCCGAGTACTCACTCATTCCCTTCAATGCATCAGGATGCGTTCCAGCACCGTTACCACCGCCAGGCCGTTTCGTCCGTCCGAGATCGGCGCCTTCCGGGTCCTGATGCAGTCAATGAAATGTTCAAGTTCGATCCGCAGGGGCGCTTCACTACCCTCAAAGACCAGCTCACTTCCCTCGTCAACGCTTTCGAGGTCGGCATTGATCCGCTTGCGGTGCAGGGTGACGGTGGCCGCGTTTTCATCGTAGACCAGCATTCCCTTCTCGCCGATGATGGTGAGTTGCCGGCGGTTGGTTGGCCAGAGCCAGGAGTTGTGCAGGTGAGCCTTGATCCCATCGAGGAATTCCAGATGCACGTAGACATCATCCTCCACCTTCTCCTGGAGTCCGCAATGGCCCGAGGCGAAGACGTGGCGCGGTTGACTGCCGACCAGGTAGAGGAGCACCGCGATATCATGCACTCCGAGGCTCCAGGTGACATTCTCAATGTAGCGGGCCCTCCCCAGCTTCTTTCGCTCCTGGTGGAGATGGTAGATCTTCCCCAGCTTCCCCTCGTCAAGGAACCGCTTGATGAACTGAATCGGCGGCTGATAGAGCAGGAGATGACCCACCATCAGGATGCGCTCGTGTGTCTCCGCCAGATTCACCAACTCCTCGGCTTCGCCCGCGGTGAGCGTCATCGGCTTCTCGACGAAGACGTCCTTCCCCGCCCGCAGGCTGGCGGCTGCCAGTTCGAAGTGGGTCGGCACCGGCGTCGCGATCGCGACCGCATTGCAGTCTCCTGCGATGAGGTCGCGGCCGCTTGAAGATATTTCCACGGAGGGAGCGATGTCCCGGACCGCCTGCTGGTTGGCTTCGACTGGATCTGCAACCTCACTCAGGACCCCCAGCTCCAGAAAATTTCTCACCAGGTTTTTCCCCCAGCTTCCGGCTCCAATGACTCCTACTTTCATGGTTCTTTTCCTGCCTGGCAGCGCCCTCAGCTTCCCAGCACGTCATGCATGCGCACCACGCCCTGCAGTCGCCCTTCTTCATCGGTCACGGGAACCGCATACACCTTGCGCTGGGGATTTTCCATGACATCGAGCACGTCGGCCAACCGCTCCTCCGCCCTGATCGTCACCGGGGTGGTGGTCATCATGGCATCAGCCCGGGTTTCATAGCGCTTCCCCATGACCGCCCGTCGCACATCCCCGTCCGTGATGACACCCAGGATTCTGTCTTCGGCGTCCAGAACACACACCAGGCCCAGGGGAAACCTGGTGAGGGCCGTCACGATCTCATCCAGACTCGCACTTTCCCCAAGAACTGCCACGTCGGGTCGGGGTTGCATGACGTCCCCGGCGCTCAACAGGAGGCGGCGGCCGAGGACCCCCCCGGGATGGAGAACCGCGAATTCCTCCTCTCCGAAACCGCGCTCCGCCTGCAGGGTGGCGGCCAGAGTGTCCCCCGCCACCAGCGCGAGGGCGGTGCTGCACATGGGCGCCAGGTTGAGGGAATCCCCCTCTTCCCCGATCTCGATCGGAATGACAAGATCCAGATGGCGAGCCAGGGAACTGTCGGGCTTGCCCAGCAGGCCAATGGTCTGCACTCCGATGGCCCGCAGGCTGGGCATCATGCGCAGGAGTTCCTCCGTCTCCCCGCTGTTTGAAACAAGAAGCACCACATCGCCCCCGCACACCACGCCCATGTCCCCGTGCAGGGCCTCGGCTGCATTGAGGAACACCGCGGGAGTCCCGGTGGAGGCGAGGGTTGCCGCGGTCTTGTGTCCGATGATGCCCGATTTGCCCACCCCGGTGACGACAACCTTGCCCTCGCTTTGGAGGATGAGGTCGGCTGCCTGGCGCACCCTTTCCCCGGCGGCGCCCCGGAAGCGCTCGAGGGCATCGGCCACCGCATTGATCAGCTTGTGAAACGGCTCGTTCTTCATGGGATCACTCTGCTTTTCAGGTCTTCCTTCCTGCCCCCTGCCTAGGCCTTCACCACCTGACCCTCGCGTGGCGTCAGGCCGGCCCGGGCAATGGCGTTGCGGGTGTCGATCACGAGGTCGGCAGATTCAAGGAGTCCCGCCAGGTCAAAGACCCGGTGATTGGTGGCAAGCAGGACGCAGTCGAAGCCCGCGATGTTTTCCGGCGTCCACTCCACCGACCTGGCCCCCGTCCAGCGTGCATGCTCACGAGTCGGGCCGATTTCCGGGATGTGCGGGTCGTAGTAGTCAACCTCCGCCCCCAGACCGGCCAATTCGTCCATCAGGGTGAAGGTCGGCGATTCCCGCATGTCGTCAACGTTCTCCTTGTATGCCAGGCCCATGAGGAGAATCCGGCTCCCCTTCACCGACTTGGAACGCTGGTTGAGGGCCTCCATCGTGCGCTGCACCACCCAGTGCGGCATACTGCGATTAATCTCTCCCGCCAGTTCGATGAAGCGGGTGTGCACGCCATACTCCCGCGCCTTCCAGGTCAGGTAATAGGGATCGATGGGGATGCAGTGCCCGCCCAGGCCTGGTCCGGGGTAGAACGGCTTGAACCCGAAAGGCTTGGTTGCAGCCGCCTCAATCACTTCCCAGATGTCAATGCCCATCCGCTCGGCGGCCACTTTCAATTCGTTCACCAGCCCGATGTTCACCGCCCGGTAAATGTTCTCCAGCAGCTTGGTGAACTCGGCCACCTGGGTGGAACGCACCGGGACCACCTCCGAAACCACGGCCTGATAGAGGGCCTGCCCCACCCGGGCACAGTCCCCGGTGGTCCCCCCGACCACCTTGGGAATGCTGGTGGCCGAGAAGTCGGGATTGCCGGGATCCTCCCGCTCCGGGGAGTAGATCAGGAAGATGTCCGTGCCGACTGCCAGCCCCCGGTCCTCGATGAGGGGGCGCAGTTCCTCGTCCGTGGTCCCGGGGTAGGTTGTGCTTTCCAGGCTCACCACCTGCCCGGGTCGCAAATGCGGCACGAGACTCTCCATGGTGCTGAGGACAAAGCTGAGGTCGGGCTCAAAATGTTCATCAAGGGGCGTGGGCACGCACATGATGAGGGCGTCCGGGCGACTGGCCTCCGAAAAATCCGTGGTGACTTCCAGGTTTCCGCTCTCGACGGCCTCCGCAATGGACCCGCCCGGAATGTGCTCGATGTAACTCTCCCCCGCCCTGATGGCCTCAA
>Ga0066832_10000765_pt1 | contig 10179 bp, 3 predicted proteins | sample ETNtaG_35_FD_66731 | JGI IMG/M metagenome (GOLD analysis project Ga0066832, IMG submission 66731) | Marine microbial and viral communities from oxygen minimum zone, Eastern Pacific Ocean - ETNP201306PF51B | ecosystem: Environmental > Aquatic > Marine > Oceanic | place: Pacific Ocean: Eastern...
GTGTCCAGTATTGATGTCTATACGGACACAGATTGGGCAGGTTGCCCCCGGACGCGGAAATCCACATCAGGTGGATGCGTCATGATGGGGCGTCACGCCGTCAAACACTGGGCATCAACGCAGACGAGCGTGACACTGAGCTCCGGAGAGGCCGAGTTCGCGGGAGTCATCCGCGGTGCAGGGCAAGGCTTGGGCTACCAGGCCCTGCTGAAGGATCTCGGCATCGACCTCCCTCTCCGAGTGTGGACAGACTCGAGTGCCGCAATCGGCATTTGCTCACGCCAAGGGCTGGGCAAATTGCGGCATCTCGATACACACACTCTATGGATCCAGCAGGCTGTCAGAACAGGCCGCATTGATCTGCGCAAGGTGGACGGCGAGGTCAATCCCGCGGACCTGTTCACCAAACACACTGCGAGCAGACAGCGACTGGACCATCTTGTGGAGCTCTTTGGCTGCCGGTACCTTGAGGGGCGAGCAGCGTCGGCACCACAGGTCAAGCAGGGCGATTCCGGGCGGACCACCATGGCGGAGGCAGATGGAGGAGCTCTTCAGCCGCAGCCGATCCGAGGGGGAACACTCGTTACAAAGCATCCCTCGGACGGCAGCACGAGCACTTCGACCTCATCTCTTGGACTACCCTACGTCGACAGGTCCGCGGGCTTATCGTCGGTCGGCAGTTCAAGACGAAGGTCTGGGGAGGCAGATGAAGGCATCAATGAGATCGAGGACAACACATCCATCGTCATTCTGCCACACATCCACTACGCTCCCGACGCTCTTAATCATCGCTATCCTCCACTTCAAGCTCCTGACGAAGATCATCTCGAGGACTTACACGATGATGCTCACGATACGGTGCTACAGACAGGCATGGCCATTGCCAGGGGCATTAGAAGCCAAGGCCAGACGGAGGGGAGAAGACGAAGGCCAAATCTTGACGATCCTGAGAATCGCTAGCGGACACGGCACAGGAACCTCCTTGGACAGACAATCGCTCGTCGCTCAGTCTGAGGAGGAGTGACTAAAGGTGGTTCCTGCTGGACAATCTACAAGGAAGAGTGAAGGGTCTTTTTCGGAACTTTTGGCTATGCCAGTTCATTATTTTCCACCCGAATGTTCGCCCGTGAAGGCAGCAGGCCGCTGCCTTCACGCGCCCCTGGTGCCCGTGAAGGCAGCAGGCCGCTGCCTTCACGCGCCCCTGGTTCCGCCCAGAATGCTTCATTTTGCACACAGACTAGGTAGGGAGTGACATCCCGGGAAGGATGTCCATATTCGGTGATTGGGGATCCAGGGTCCCGAGTTGCCTAGTGAGCCCAGTGCCTAGTCTCCTGGACTGCGTCACTCTTTTGGCTCAAGCTATTCTTTTAACGCGAGATCACTTGCTGATCTTAAACCTCGACTTGAAAACAAAGAGACTCTTGTCTGTCATGCCCAAAGACAACTCCGGGCATTCCGAAATTCCCATGGTAGCGGAGCCAAGTGATCCGACGGCCGCCCATCATGCTATCGCTATGGCTGCTGCTGGAATGATGGGCGCTGGGGCCCGTGGAGCCTCACCGCTGGGGACGATGGTGTCGGACGATTTTGAGATCTCCGACGACTCATTCACAAAGACACCATCGCCCCTGAAGAAGAACCTCAAGCGAGAGCAGCGACTGCGCAGCATTCCCCGGAAGCGCGGTGCTTCTTCGCTGCCCCGAGGCACTCGTGCTGCGTCAGTGGGAGCCGCCGGAGGCCGCGGCATGCCGCGCCCGCCTTCGCCGGCAATCAAGGCGGCACCACAGGAGATGGAGCACCAGTTGGCGGTGCCTGCTGACACCTCAGCAGAGGCGCGCCTCGAGGCCCTCGAGCGCCAGCAGAAGCTTGACCACACGCACTTCGTCAAGCTCAACAGGACTTTCATGAACGTGTTCACCGTGATCGAGCACTACGGCAAGAAGTTCAAGGAAGTGGCGCAAGGCCGGGACGAGCAGGCGCAGCTTGGCCTCAACCTTCGACGCGAGGTGTATGCGATGCGCGACAAGCTCGAGGCGGACATGAAGGAGGCCGGCAACGTCATCACATCGCACATGCCCGCCATCATCGATCAGGCCTCGACCGCGCTCACGGCTCGCATCATGGCCAGCGAGACCCTCCTGGAGCAGCTGAAGGAGACCACCACCAAGCAGGGCAACTACCTCAATGAGCTGCACGACGCGCGGCCCAAGGAGGGCCAGGCCGTTGTGGAGACCTTCCAGCGGATGGACCAGGAGTTCGGGCGCGTGAAGAACATGGTCAACCAGCTGGAGGGCAAGAACGTATCCCAGACGATCTTCCCGCAGGGCAGCACCGTGCTGAACAAGGAGATGCTGGACGCCTTGGCCGACATGCACGTGAAGGTCAACTCGATGGCGCAGCTCTACCAGTCCTACGCGGTGATGTTCCAGAAGGTCGAGCACAACGCGCTCCTCTCCGAGGCCCTGAGTAACAGCTGCGCGGAGTTTGTGAAGCGCTTCGACGCTTTGGACGAGCACATCATCAACGATGGTCCTCAGCAAGATGGAGGCGCAGCGCAATGGCAAGCCGGGATGTGCGGCAGCTCCATGAACGCCGCGGCCCCGGCCTGGAACTCAGGAGCCCCGTCGTGCTGCCCACCTGGGATGCCTGCCTCGAGCGGCGCAGGCGACGTCGGGCGGCACATCCACGCGATCATCGAGGGCAACGGCCGATGCCACTGCGTGCATGTCAAGGAGCTCATGGAGAAGTTTGCCGCTATGGAGACAGGCGATCCATGGCACCGAGGCACGCCTCCACGTGCGGACGGTGGCCGAGCCCAGCCGGGCGGCGCTGGCGGCACAGCGAGCACTGTCCCCGCCGCTCAAGCTGCAGCATTGCCGCTGAAGCTGTGCGGTCCCATTGGCGCTATCGGCTACAAGGACCGCAGCTTGTTCGATGACAAGCTCACTATGCAGGAGGAGTTCCGATTCTACGGCGTGAAGGGCGGCCCGCAGTGGAAGGGCCGCATAGAGCGCTACTTCATCTCCAAGGCGCCAATCCTCAAGGGCATCCTGGACTGGGCGGAGGAGAAGGACCGTGAGACCATCGATGTGGATCTCCTGCGCAAGGCCATCGGGCGGCAACTCACCGAGGACCAGATCCTCACCATGAATGCTGCCATCTGGGGATTCCTATCCGGAGCGCTGCACGGCACCGCGGAGACCATCTTCAAGCGTGCCGAGCCCCTCAATGGCATCGAGTCCTGGCGCCGCATTGTGCGGTTTATCGACCATGGCCGCGAGATACGCCTGGAGACGTTGCGGCGCGAGGTAAAAATGCTCCACCTGAAGCCCATCAAGGAGATCGAAGCCGTGGAGGAAGGCGTGGCCGAGTTCGAGAACACCATCCTGGAGTACGAGCAGGCCGGAGGCACCGCGTTCCAGGACGGCGAGATGAAGTCCGACTTGCTCGCTATCCTCCCAGCGGCCCTCAGGGAAAACCTTCTATGGCAAGCTAGCGACACCGGTACTTTCCAGAAGTTCCGCGACATGGTCGTTGCGCAGGCCGCCAAGGTTGCCATGAACAGGCGCAAAATGGCCGTGAACCATCTCCACGACGAGGCCAAGTGCGAGGACGAGGAGCAGCCCGGCATAGACATGGCGTCGATCTCGAACGTCGAAGACTTCATAGCTGCGGTGAACCGCATGTGGAAGTCTGGAGCAGGAGGACGTCGCCAAGGAGGTCAGCGCCAGGACGGTCAGCGCGATGATCGACCGCCCCGCAAGTGCCCAAATTGCGGGAAGACACACGCCGAGCGCAAATGCCCCGAGCCACCAGTTGCTCCGGGCGATCGGAAGTGCTGGACCTGCAACAAAAAGGGCCACACATCCAGCGCATGCCCTGACAAGAAGAGGTCGTCCGTCAAGGCCATCGAGGACGGCCCGACGCCCTTCTTCGGGCAGATGGGCTGCAACATGATCATCGATGACGATGGAGGCGGCGAATTCAACATGGTTCGCCGAGGAGGCCGGCCCCGGCCACATCAGCCGACGCTGGGCGACTACATCAGCGCCAATACCTACAGCGCGCTGAGTAACGCTGATGCCCCGACTCCGAAGAAGTCCGCAGCCGGCCGTGACAGCTCATCTACTCCTACCTCTACATCTTCTTCGAGCTCGAAGCCTGCGAAGACGCGCGCCAAGAGCGTCCAGCAAGCTCACGAGGACAAGATCATCAACGAGGCCCTGCTGAACATCGAGAAAGCAGTCCAGCAGGAGGAGAACGTGGAGGATCAGAAGATAGCGGCGATCTTCGACGAGGAAGATGCAATATGCGCCGCGACTGAGGAGGTCGCCATCCGCGTCGCCATGGACAGCGGCTCGGTGGGCAACGTCATCAGCCCCGATGAGCTGCCGTACGATGCGAAGGTGGAGGTCAACAAGACCGGGCGCCACTTTGTGGGAGCGGGCGGCGGCCGCATCCAGAAGTTTGGCAAGTGCAACACCAAGCTCGTCAGCCAGCACGGCGAGATCGGCTGCGGTTGGCAGGTTGCGGATGTGACCAGGCCGCTGCACTCTGTCAGCGAGGTCACCGGCCCGATCGAAGGAGACGGCCTGCAGGACGTGCTGTTCAACAACAAGAGCTGCTTCGTGGTCCCTCCCGGCATCGTGAAGGAAATCATGAAGAAGGTCAAGCCCGTCGCCGAATATGGGCGCGAGGGAGGTCTATACGTCGCTGACATGAAAATGACAAGTTTTCATCGGCAGGGTCAGGACGCATAGGCCTCAAGAAACCGGCACCTCGCAGACCTGTAAGACCGCAGAATTGTTGTGACATGTGCACCACAACTGAGGTCCGGGGCTTGGGCGAGAAGTTGGTGGCTCCAGCAACGGAGGAGGAGGCAGAGGGCGCCGAGGTGAACATCGAGGACGACATCGACGAGGAGGTCGAGCCAGTCAAGATGGCCCCGGATCCAGGCCAGCCATCCGAGAAGCAAGTGGAGGACCATCGGCGGGCCCACATCCCCTATAGGTTGTGGTGCAAATGGTGCGTCTTCGGACGCGGAAGGGGATTTCCCCATCGTCGCAGAGGCGGATCGACGATCGCGATCATTGGCCTCGACTATTTCTTCATCACGCACGGCGAGGTGAAGGTCCGGAACGAGCTCGAGGAGTTCAGCCACGACGAGGCCGGCGAGAAGGCCCTCAGTGAAGCACGAGGGCGAGGCGAGGTCATCAAGTGCATCGCTATTCGATGCGCCAAGAGCAAGGCGATCCTGGCGCATGTGATCCCCTGCAAGGGTGCGGATGAGGAGCGATACGTGGCCAACCTTGTGGCCGAGGCCATCGAGTGGATGGGGCACGTCAAGATCATCCTCAAAGCCGATAACGAACCCGCGCTGCAGAGCTTGATCAGGCAGGTGCTCAACGTCGTGAGAGTGGAGTGCAAGTCCCTGGAGCAAGCTGCTAAGGAAGAGCCGGCGACCTATGACTCGCAGTCCAACGGCTCAGTTGAGCTCGGGATACGCCTCGTGCGCGGCATGTTCCGCACGTTGAAGTGCTGCCTCGAGGCGCGGATTGGCAAGACCATCCCCGTCAACCACGCTCTTATCCCGTGGCTCTTGGAGCACACGTGCCTACTCATGAATACGCTGGTGAGAGGCAACGATGGGCTGACATCATGGCACCGGCTGCGCGGCCGGCCCTTCTCGCAGCAGCTACTGGGCATCGGCGAAATGGTCATCTACAAGTTCCCATCGAAAGGGCCAGGCCATAACCCTGAGGGCAACATGGGCGTGCAGGGACGTGAGGCTATATTCCTTGGGTACAGCCGATCATCGAACACCTACATCGTGGGTAACAGCGACGGCGTGATACGGACGAGGTCTGTAACCAGACGCCCTCTGAGCGAACGCTGGCGAGCCGACGCCCTCGCAGCCCTGCAGGCCACGCCATGGTCTATTCGCGAGAAGGTGCAGACCAAGGCTCAGTTCAACGAGACCGCGCCGGCAGCGGGGCCTACCGCAGATACCTCAGCACCGGCCATGCCTAGGCGGTTGAGGATCAACCAGAGCGACCTCACGGCGCACGGCTACACCGAGGACTGCCAGCAATGCCGCCACATGCAGCGCTATGGGCAAGCCCGAGCCGGAGGGCAACACTCGAACGCGTGCCGCGAGAGGATCCTCAAGGCGATAGGCTCGAGCGAGGCCGGACGTGCGCGACTCGCTGCGCACGAAGAGCGAGTAGACCGCGCCATCGCCGAGCGCATCGAGCACGACGACAAGCATCCAGCACCGCAGGCCCCCGGGGCCCCCGCGCCCACGGCGTTCCAGCCAGCACCGGAGAACGAGCTGGGGAGGCCTCGCCCGCCACCCGCCAGCGCGCGCGTCCGGACCACCGAGGAGAATGAGCACGAGCCAGAGTGGAGGAACGTCCCAGGAGGAGAACGTGCACCGATGACGCCCCCGCGCGTCGCTCCTGCCGAAGGACCACCCAGCTTGGCCGGGGCCGAGCCCGCTGAGAGCCGCGCCCGGCCCGGCGACACCACCGAAGAGGCCACCATCCACGAGGACAGCTACGACGACATGGAGATGGAGGACACACCTGCAGGAGATGTCGACATGGGCTTCGTGGGCTCGCTGTCCCACGATGTCAGCTGCGGACATCTTGGATCGCTTGAGCCGTCGTTCGACGACGAGGTCTCAGCTCTAATGCTGGCCCAGATGGGCTGCACCAGCCGCGGATACCGTCGCGAAGGCCGCACCGCCATCCGACGCCTCGTATCCGAGGTGTACTCCCCGCCCAGGGTCACAGAGTTGCTCAGGAAGCTCAAGCACAAGCACCTCATGCCAGGGTTCGCGCTTGACCTAACGGTCGACGACCCCGATGATGGGAAGCCCTGGGATTTCTCGGTCAGGGAGAAGCGCGAGAAAGCTCGTGCCAAGTTACGAGCTCAGAAGCCATACGTCCTCATTGGATCACCATGCTGCCGGAGGTTCAGCACGTGGCAGGCGCTCAACCGCTCCAAGCACGGCGAGTCCACTGAAGACAAGCGCGCTATGATCGAGGCGAAGCTGCACATAGCCTTTGTCGCATCGCTGTACCGTGAACAGCTGGACGGAGGGAGGTACTTCGTCCATGAGCACCCTTATTGGGCGACATCATGGCCACTCGATGAGATCCAGGAGCTCTTGGAGATCCCCGGCGTCCAACGCGTACGCGGCGACCAGTGCCAGTTTGGACAAGAGATACGATCCGGCCTGAACAAGGGCGACCCGATCAATAAACCTACAGGGTTTATGACAAACTCCGAGTGCATAGCGAAGGCATTGGCGAGAGTGTGCCATGGCCACGACGGAAGCTGCTCGAGGCCCGGCGGCGGGACTCATCGCCTGTGCTCAGGGTCTCATGCGCGACGAGCCGCCGTCTACCCGCCTGGCCTATGCCGTGCAATCATCAAGGGCATCATGGAGCAGCTCAAGGCCGACGACCTGCTCATCGACGGGTGCTACGGCGTACAGGTCCCCAACGACGACGCAGAGGTGCTGCGGGAGATGTACGGTCCTGCCCAAGGGTACTCTGGGAGGTTCAAGGACGACTTGACCAGGCAGGTCCTCAAGGACGAGCTCGTGCACGCAGCCAGGGCCAAGGAACTCGCGTACTTTACCTCCAAGGGCGTCTGGAGGAAGGTGAGCAAGGCCGTTGCCAGGGCAAAGACCGGGAAGTCTCCCATCTCAGTGAGATGGGTGGACGTGAACAAGGGCGATGAGCTGCAGCCCAACTACAGATCCCGACTTGTGGCGCGGCAACTCAAGGCGCTCGACCACTCGGGACGGTCGTACTTCGCTCCAGCGCCGCCGCTCGAGGCCCTCCGTACCGTCGTGAGCATGGCCATGACGAAAATGGGCCGACATCAGCCCATATGGGATCCTCGATCACCGCATCGGGCGCAAATCAGCTTTGTTGATGTTAGCAGGGCGTACTTTAACGCCAAAGTTGATGAGCGCGAGCCACCCACCTTCGTCAACCTCCCCACCGAGGACGGCGACCACCTCGACATGTGCGCGCAGCTATTGCGGCATATGTACGGCACGCGAGGTGCCGCCGATGGTTGGCAGGAGGAGTACTCCACGCTGCTGATCCGCCTAGGATTTCGCCAGGGAGATGCGTGCCCGAACGCATTCTACCACTCTGAGCGAGGGATAGTCACATCTGTGCATGGTGATGACTTTACATCCAGCGGCCCCGCCGACGCCCTGGATTGGCTCGAGCAGTCCATCGGCGCAGAGTACGAGATCACCATCGGCCCGAGGCTGGGCCCCGGCCCGAGCGATGCGAAGGAGGGACGCGCCCTAAACCGCATCATCAGATGGTGCGACAGCCACGTGGAGTACGAGGCAGACCCCAGGCAAATCGAGCGGCTAATCGCCGAGTGCGGCCTCGATGGTGCCAAGTCTGTCGCCACGCCAGGCGTGAAGCCCGTGTTCAAAGAACTTGAGGAGGACTCGCCCCTGCCCCAGGACCTGCACACGGCGTTCCGCGGCGCAGCCGCCCGAGGTAACTACCTCGCCGCTGACAGGATCGACGGCATGTTTGCTTGCAAAGAAATATGCCGATACATGTCCAAGCCTACGCTCCACGCGTGGAGGGCATTGAAGCGATTCTGCAGGTATCTCAACGGCGCACAACGCTTGGTCTACACCTACCCGCAGCAAGAGGTAGACCATGTTGATGTGTATGTTGACACCGATTGGGCTGGATGCCAACGCACACGCAAGTCCACATCGGGCGGGTGCGTGCTCATCGGTCAACATACCATGAAACATTGGTCCAGCACCCAAGCTAGCGTGGCCCTCAGCTCCGGGGAAGCTGAGTTTGCGGGCGTGATCCGCGGCGCAGGTCAAGGCTTGGGGTACCAGGCGCTTCTCCACGACCTCGGGGTCGATCTGCCACTCCGAGTCTGGACTGACTCAAGCGCAGCTGTAGGCATCTGCTCGAGGCAGGGCCTCGGCAAGATGCGGCATCTGGACACCCACACTCTGTGGATCCAGCAAGCCGTCAGGTCAGGCCGGGTAGACCTGCGGAAGGTTGACGGCGACGTAAATCCGGCCGACCTCCTGACTAAACACAGTCTCAGCCGAGAGCGCCTAGAGAAGCTCGTGACACTCTTCGGATGTCGATTCATCGGTGGACGCGCAGCCAGCGCCCCGATGATGCGCAGAGGTGACTCGACGAGGACGACGATGGCCCAGGGAGCTAAGGCGTTAAGTGCGGTAGGCGGCGACGCCGACGATCCTGGCACTTCCCCGGCCGAGGCAGACCCTGTAATGCCACATGTTATGTTCAGTGACTGTGAGCTCAGGAGCCGATACCCATCGCTAGAGGCTCCTGAGGATCTGAGCCTCGAGGACTTCAAGAACGAGCTTCGAGACACCGTTCTCCAGAAGGGCATCAGGATTGCCAGCGAGATCCAGGAGAAGACGGCCAAGTCAGGGAGGCGGCGGCACGAGGCCACAGCAGCAGCCGAGGTGGAGAAGAACTCAAGCGAGGTCGGCGCGGTCACCGACGAGCCGACGGAGAAGAGCTTCAAGGTCGAGACGTATGCTTTTGACGTGGATAACCCGGACGGGGGCCCCGCGCGGTTACCCAGGGCCACGTTTTCTTTCGCAAGGACAGCTATGATCCCTAAGCACACTGGCTTGGGGGTCAGAGCTGGCCACGGTCTAGCGCCAAAGGTACCCAGTGGAGGCCATTTCAGGCCGGTAGCTGGGACGCCTATGGCGTCAGACAGCTTTGGAGGCAAACGAACGAGCGCTACTGTGCGAACCGACGGACCCAGGCCGACGGATCGCAGGAGGAGTGAGAAGATACGCCCTCCGTTTCCTACCAGTGCCAGTTCATTGTGCCCAGCAGCATAACTTTCGGAAAATCTTATGCCGCTAAACTTTTTCCCTCCGTTTTTAAGTCGTTCAGAGCTTCCTGGGGGCACTGTGTTCGTACGAACACAGTGCCCCCACCCGCGTGCGAGTATTTCACACCTCCAGTACTTGTACAGTGTTTGATCGGTGCATCAGTCCAGGGTTGGACTGATGGGCCGGTCCGGGGTGGGCAGTAGTTTGAGCCTAGCTGGAGCCTCATGGGGAAATGTGTTCTGGCATTGGCTCAAGCTATTCTTTTAACGCGAGATCACTTGCTGATC
>Ga0066832_10000770_pt1 | contig 10165 bp, 7 predicted proteins | sample ETNtaG_35_FD_66731 | JGI IMG/M metagenome (GOLD analysis project Ga0066832, IMG submission 66731) | Marine microbial and viral communities from oxygen minimum zone, Eastern Pacific Ocean - ETNP201306PF51B | ecosystem: Environmental > Aquatic > Marine > Oceanic | place: Pacific Ocean: Eastern...
TATGGAAGGTTTCTGTTGAGATGATATAGTAAATTATACTTTTATGGTCAAGACCACCATTCAGTTTAGTCCACGACACCAAGTCAGGAGAACCACGCGTTCCCGATTATGGCCTCACTGAAATCTGTTTGCCGATTCCTCTATTCTTTTTTACTATTTCTGCTTTTTACATCTCGTTTCTCAATGCTGTGGCCTAATTGGCTGGATTCGTATAAGCAAGTGCAACACCAATCGTATAGGATGTTGCGATGAGAAAACAATATAACCATCTCTCTATTGAGGAAAGAGCGGTCATCATGACTGAACTGGAAAGGAAGAGCAGTATCAGGAAGATATCTACCCTTCTTGCTTGTTCTCCCTCCACGATCAGCAGGGAGATCAAGCGATTTCCTGACCCATCCAATTATCATGTCAGGACAGCCAGTCAAGCTGCCAATGCGCCAAGCGATCTGTTCGTACTAGAAAGCTTGCTCCAGAGACGGTTCTGTGGCAAATAGTCAAGACCCTGATCAGAGTTGGCTGGTCTCCAGAGCAGATTGCCGGCCAACGGAAGCGGATAAATCCTGAAGATCTCTCCAAACAGGTCTCTCATCAGACGATCTATGCTGCACTCTATGCGCTTCCAAAAGGTGAACGGCGCAAGGAGTTGATTGAATCTCTCCGCCCGGGGAAACAGAACCGACGCCCGAGAAGGCGTGGAAATGACCGTAGAGGTCAAATTCCCAATATGGCGAGTATCCATGACAGGCCAGCGGAAGTGGAAGATCGGCAACTGCCAAGTCACTGGGAGGGGGATCTGATCAAGGGGGCAAGAAATCAGAGCGCACTTGGCACTCTGGTCGAGCGACAGAGCCGATACGTGCTGATGGCCGGAATGGATGGCGCTGATTGCCCACTCGGCACTTCAGGCTTTTAGCAGAAGACTGAGACATGTTACCCGATGCCTGAGAAAGACGATAGCCTATGATCGTGGAAAAGAGATGGCGATTCATGAGGAGTTAGCTAAAATACTTAAGATCCAAGTCTACTTGGCTGATCCATACAGCCCATGGCAAGAGGCTGCAAAGAGAATACGGACGGATTGATCCGACAGGACCTTCTCAAAGGGATTGATCTCTCTGAATTCTCACCAACAGATTTAAACCAAATTGCTATCTCACTCAACACCAGACCCAGCGATGTCTCGATTTCCAGACATCGCTGGAAGTGTATGAGAGGATTGTCTCTGAACCTCAGAATCCATCAACTGTTGTACTTGGGATTTGAGACCAGCCCGACATTAGATGGTTGACATACCTCTAGCAACTCGATGTCAAATAGAACGCGACGCTGGATCGCCGAAACGTTATGGAAGAAAATGACATCTTTGTTAAACTGATAGATCATCCAATGACGTTTCCAATTGCATTCGAATTTATGGCCCCTTACATTCCGCCAGGTATGTCCGAGGTGATTGTCCGCCCACCAGATCTCGAAGGAAAGGGAACTTTACATACGGATGAAGGCTAGGCAATGCGGCAGATACGGGTAACAGGCAGCAGCCTTCCACTGCAAATCAAAACCCAGTACTTTTTGACCGATCTTCATGGTACGGATAGCGGGAATTTCACAGTTGTACCTGGTCGTCATAGGCGACCATTCCCGGAAAGCGGTTTTGAAGAAGGGCCTTACCTGGCCGATGCAGTTCAATTATGTGTCAATGCCGGTGACGCAGCAATTTTTTCCCATGCTTTATGGCACGGTTTTGTTGCAAATAAATCGGCTGACACGCATAAAACGCTGATTTATTGTTACGTCCAATAATTTCTGCGTGCCTTCGATTATCAATCTGCTTCAACAGAACTCTTAGCACGATGTACAGCAAGGCAGCATCGGTTAATTGGCGATATTGGGGAGTGGCGTCCTGGCTTTTATTTCTACTCTCCTCCAGACCAGGTTCAGATAGTGGCTGGGACCTAAGAGATTGGTTCTGACAAGTAAAAAAAGATAGATTTTCTGTTCCTATCTTTTTCTCTGTCCAGACCGGTAGCGGCTTTTTCCTGTCGGCCTTTATGGTATTTCAGCTTGGTCGCCTGTAAGCAAGTCGTAATTATTCCAATCACTTATACCTGCGAATTAAGCAATACACCACAACTACTATACCCACAATTCGCTGTGGTTTACCGATTCGGCGTTACTCCACTCCGTCATTTACTTGTATCAAAGATAGTTCCCCAGAGACCGCAACACACTCCGAAGGGATTTTACCGGTTTCATTATCCCCCCAAATATCTAACGCCGCTTGAATCTAGTTTCCAGTTCCTTCTGGGTAATCTCGATGATGATAGGACGTGAATGTGGGCAGTTAAAGGGGTGTTCAGCCTGCGATAATTCTTTAACCAGGTGAATCATCTCCTCCATTGTCAGGCGATCGCCAGCTTTTACGGCTGATTTGCAGGACAGCATCGTCATAGCTTGGTCGTGTACTTCCAGTAGTTCTACATTCCCAGTGACCGATTCTGACAGATGGTCGATTAAATCCGTGACCACAGTTGCCACCAATCGTGTAGGCACCATCGATGGAATACCCCGCACCAGCAGAGTTTGTCCGCCAAACTTCTCGATTTCAAAGCCGAGTTGATGAAATAGGTCCTGATGTTGCTCAAATGCACCGAGTTGTTGGGGCGTAATTTCCAAAGTGACCGGTAACAGTAGGCCTTGAATAGGAATTCCGTTCGACTGGAGTTGGGTCACCAATCGCTCGTAGAGGACGCGTTCCGAAGCGACGTGCTGATCGATGACAAAGATCCGATCACGGCCTTCGGCTAAGATATAGGTATTGAACAGGTTGGCCTTCAGTTGGACATCGTTAAAGTCGAGCAGTTCCAGGTTAGCTTCAGCCGAAATCTGGCGTTCCGGTGGTTGGACCAAGAGGTCGATAGCCGGCAATTCTTTATCTGAGATTGCTGACTCTCGAGCCAGTGACGTTACGGATAGGTCGCTGGGTTCAGGGCGAACAGGAAAAACTATCAGCTCGTCTTCCTCAGTAGAGGTCGGGGTGGTTACTGGAACCGGTGGCTTGAGGTCGGTTGTGGATTCTGATGACTCGGTAGTAGGAGATTGAGGCGGTTCAATCGGAGAAGATGTGTGTTGGGCTTTCCACTGATTCCTGACCGGTGACACCGGTTCTGGATCGGAAGGCTGAGGTGAAGACTCTCTCTGGACCGGTGTCTCGTCTACGTCTGACCCATTAATCGAGGGAATAAATTTTTGCTGATAAATCCCTTTGTTTAGCAGGCGTACTACTTGAGAATAGATGGTTCGTTCATCACGAAATCGAACCTCGATTTTGGCGGGATGGACGTTGACATCGACCTCTTCGGGTGCCATCGTTAAGAAGACAAAAGCCACCGCGTGTCGACCTTTAGGCACGGTTTGGCGCGTGGCTTCGGTCAGTGCTCCACTTAAGATCTTGCTCCGGATAGGTCGGCGATTGAGAAAGAACAGTTGCCAGTTTCGAGTTGACTTGGTAATGTCTGGTTTTCCGATCCAGCAGTGGACCTGAAAATTAGGCAACCCGGTTTCGATCTGGATCAGGTTTTCCGCCATCTCTTTACCGTACAATAATCGGATTCGGTCAATCAGATCGTCGCAAGGGCGTACATCGATTACCGATTTTTGGTTGTGTTGGAGCGAAAAACGGATCTTTGGATGTGCTAAGGCCGCCCAAGTGATCTGATTGGTAATATGGTTCATCTCCGTGGTTTCGGTCTTCAGAAACTTGAGCCGAGCAGGCACATTGTAGAACAGGTTATTGACCGAGATTTGCGTTCCGGGCGAACACCCGCTTTCTTGAATCGACTGCACAACCCCACCTTCGATCGAGATCTGTGTACCCTCCACATCGTCGTGCCGTCGGGTTTGTAGATCCAGTTTGGAAACTGAAGCGATGGAGGGCAAGGCTTCACCGCGAAACCCAAATGTTTGAATCTGTTGTAGGTCACCGATGTCAGTCAGTTTACTGGTGGCGTGTCGTTCAACGGCCAGCGTCGCATCCTCCGTCGACATCCCGACGCCATTATCAGAGACGCGAATCAACCGCTTTCCACCGGCACGAATATCGACCTGAATATTGCTACTATCCGCATCGATAGCGTTCTCGACCAATTCTTTGATCACCGAAGCAGGGCGTTCTACTACTTCACCGGCGGCGATTTTGTTGGAGACCTCTGGTGGTAGGATCTGAACTGACATTTGAGTTTCTCTTAGTGAATTTCTGTGCCGTCGAGTGGATATTTCCCGTTTCAGTTTTCTTTCGGCCGGTTTTTGTAGAGTTTGTAAGCCAAACTTTCGGTCATCGCTTCCCAACTGGCTTGAATGATATTTTCCGATACCCCCACTGTCCCCCAAGAGTCCGTACCATCGCTAGATTCTAGTAGGACACGAACTTTAGCGCCGGTTCCTGATTTAGTATCCAGAACCCGTACCTTGTAGTCGGTCAGACGAACCTCTTTCAGTTCGGGGTAAAATCTTTCTAAGGCTTTGCGTAGTGCATTGTCGATGGCGTTGACTGGCCCATCTCCGTCAGCCGCCGTGTGTTCAATTTCGCCGTTTGGCCCAGTGACTTTGATAGTAGCTTCAGATTTAAGTCCGAATTCGCCCGACCGCTCTACGATTATGCGAAACCCAACCAACTCGAAACAGGGCTCGTAGTTATCGAAGATTTGGCTGGTTAAAAGTTCAAAGGAGGCTTCGGCGGCTTCGTACTGATAGCCCTGCCGTTCCGCTTCCTTCATCTGTTCAAATAGGGCTATGATTTCAGGCGAATTTTTGTCGTAGTCAGGATACCTTTTCTCGATCTTCTTGATAATGGTGCTTCGGCCAGCTTGATCGGAGACCAAAATCCGCTGCTGGTTGCCGACCGACTCCGGATCGATATGTTCATAGGTGAGTCGATTTTTACGGATTGCATCGGTATGCAGCCCTCCTTTATGGGCAAAAGCGGATCTGCCTACATAGGCTTGTCGATCGTCGTGGGGTAAGTTGGCTAGCTCGCTGACCAAACGAGAAACATCAGTCAGTTGCTTCAATTGATCGTCTGAGATACAATCGATGCCAAGTTTGAGCTTCAAGGTTGGAATAATACCCGACAGGTTAGCATTACCACAGCGTTCTCCAAAACCGTTGAAGGTGCCCTGTACATGGGACGCACCCGCTTGTACGGCGAGTACTGAGTTGGCAACACCAACACCAGAGTCGTTATGAGCGTGAATGCCAACCGGTAAATTCAGTTCAGCTACAACTTGGCGAACTGAATCCTGGATCTCCAGTGGAAGCCGTCCCCCGTTGGTATCACACAGTACTAGGCACTGTGCACCACCATCAGCGGCAGCTTTCAGAGAAGCTAAAGCATAGTCAGGCTCATCACTGAAACCGTCGAAAAAGTGCTCGGCATCGTAGATCACCGACCGCCCCTGGGTGGCCAAAAAATCCACCGATTCCCTGATGATCGCCAAATTCTGTTCTGGGCTTATCCGTAACACATCCTGGGCATGCAATTTCCAGGTTTTACCGAAAATAGTGACAGTCCGTGCTCCTGTATCCAGGAGTGCATTCAGGTTAGGATCCTCTTCCGGTCGATACTTAGGATAATAGGTACTACCAAAGGGGATGATTTCCGATGTTTGCAGATCTAAGGTCTGTGCTCGTTTGAAAAACTCGATATCCTTTGGATTAGAGCCCGGATAACCACCTTCGATGTAGTGGATACCGAGTTGATCCAGTACTTTGATGATCAGCAGTTTATCTTCAATCGAGAAAGCAACCCCTTCGCCTTGACTACCATCGCGTAATGTTGTGTCATAAAGTTCTACCATTTAGTGTTCTCTCTATTCCGAATTTATTCCATATTTTCGATTTATTTCGTTGCTCAGGATAAGCAGTGAGGCCGACGGAATCAAGTCAGTGGTTGTTAGATATTTAGAGATATCTCAATCGTCTTCAGTATCTCACTTGATAATAAGTCTTTCTCTTCATAGCCTTGCCCGAATATTTCATCCTTGGAAATCTTTGCCCGTTTTTTCCATTTCATGTTTTTATACTACAATCGAAACCGGGCGGTTACTTGCGGCTTCTCCTATTGTTCCCGACAGTTCTGCTCATAGGCCCTGATCCAGTTCCCCATCATTTTTATCGTTTTTTGGCGAAAGAGTTCTTTTCGATTCCACCCATTTTCAATGTATAGTTTTGGTCTGTTCCAGAAGTAACAATCTACTAAAGAAAACCTTCTCTTGCCTTTCAGACCACCTTCCCCTTACCAAAGGGCTTTTTTTACATAGAGAAGGTTTGAAATGGAAGTAGAACCAATAACCCTAGAATCAATAATCTTTACGATACTACCCGAAAAATCACTAGCAAAAAAACAAGGAGTGTTGCTTTCAAACATCAACAGGTATAAAAAAGCCCCAGTTGAAGCTGGGGCTAAGAGTTAAAAGCCATAAATTCGAAAGTAAGAACTCGAAAGCGACGGCTATTTTTACAGTGCCAGGACGTCTAATTTTGTAACAGGCAACTACGTAGAAAAACGCCGCAACGTGTAAAGCCTTCCGGTCGGCGATCACCACTGAAAACAGCGTCTTCGTGTTCGATCACCACCGGGCAGTCGATTTGCCGTTCATGGCACATCGCGAAAAATCTCTGCCAATCGAAGTCGGCAAATCCCGGTAGCCGATACCGCCACCAGCCTCCCCGACGAAAGACACCGGAACGCTGTACCTGATCATCAAACACCTCTGTATCTTTGGCATGGACGATATGAACCCGGTCGGAAAATTCGTCTAGTGCCAAGTGTACATCAATTCCTTGCCAAATCAGGTGGGACGGATCAAATTCCAACCCCATTACAGGTGAAGGAACAGCTTCGAACATCAATCCCCAAGCCTCTGGTGTAACAGCCAGATTGCCACCGTCACTGAATGGGCCACCGCCGCCGGGCCAATTCTCAAAACCGATTTTGACCTCTTTCTCTTCGGCTAGTTCTGCAACATAAGAATAGACAGCTTTGTAAAGGGATATATTTTCTTCTAAGCTGATGTCCGGATTGTAACCCATAGGCCCGGCACCGGTGGCGACAGCGTCGTCCATCTCTTTGCAGACATCAAACACCTGACCTAGCTGTGCCAGGGCGTTAGGTAGATCTGCTTGACCGGTTCTGATCGAAGGCCAGTTGATCAGAAAAGACGCAACCGTTAGGCCGTTTTGGTGGATCAGGGATAAAGCGTTTTGACGGGCTATTGTGGCCTCTCCACTATCACCTACCCATTCGCTGGGTGGCCCAGAAATTTCGAGACAATCGAAAGAAGAATCAGCCCCAGCAAAGCGTACAATTTCTTCTGAATATCCGGTTAAAAAACCAACCTTCATTGTGAATCCTTTTTAGATTATCAGTTCAGCCGATGTGTACATCAGTTGTCGGCCAATAAACCTTTAGTAGAACGGAAAAGTAGGAATTGGGTATTAACAAACAGACAAGCTGCCCAACTCCTGTGGATAAAAATCAGACTCTCTTTATTCTTCAAAAGCCGAGTCAAAAGCGATATCTGAGGTAGGAAAGTCAACGTTGCGTGTGAAGGCACAGGCTTCAGCTGCACCGTGTTCTCGATCCATTCGGCCATCTTCCCATTCGATAGAGAGTGGACCGCTATAACCGATGTCGTTCAGTGCCACGATAATATCTTCAAATTCAATATCGCCGTGTCCCAGTGAACGGAAGTCCCAGAAACGGCGTGGATCGGTAAAGTCGGTATGCCCGCCGAAAACGCCTACTGTTCCGTCGCCATGCCCCCACCAAACGTCTTTCATGTGGACATGGTAAATACGATCGGCGAAAGTGCGAATAAACTTGACGTAATCGACACCTTGATAGCCAAGGTGAGATGGATCGTAGTTGAAGCCAAACCGTTTGTGTCCATTAACGGCTTCGATGGCACGTTCAGCCGAGGCGATATCGAAAGCGATTTCAGTTGGATGGACTTCTAAACCGAAGTTGACGTTGACTTCATCAAAGGCATCCAAAATCGGTGTGAATCGCTGACCGAAATCCTTGAATCCTTGGTCCCAATACTCTTGAGTGGTAGGCGGAAAGGCGTAAATCGAATGCCAGATGCTAGAGCCGGTAAATCCGTTGACCGCAGCCGGAAACTCTTCTCCGCCCGGTCGGGCATCAATAAACAGACGGCAAGCCTTGGCGGTGTCGATCATTTTTTGAGCCGATCGTTGACGAACTCCTTCCGGATCGCCGTCCCCCCAAACATCTGGAGGTAGAATCGCCTGATGTCGTTCGTCGATCCGGTCGCAGATAGCTTGACCAACCAGGTGGTTGGAGATGGAATAGGCAGTTAGCCCATGCGCAGCCAATATGTCCCAACGGCCTCTGACGTATCCATCATCGGATAGTGCGCTGTCAACCTCAAAGTGGTCGCCCCAACAGGCCAGTTCGATACCATCATAACCGAAACTTTTGGCTTTCTGGCAGATGGTATTAAAGTCCAAATCTGCCCACTGACCGGTAAACAGGGTAACTGGTCGTGCCATTATATTTTTCTCCTCTTGTGTAAGCCTAACCTTAGGGTTAGATAGAATGTATAAGTTTAAAGGCTGTTTATTCTGGTGGCGTGTAGCTGGCGTCGACCCAAGCTCGTACTTGACCGCTCTCGACCGCTTTGTGGATGAAGTGTACCCCGACAGCACCGTCCTGGACAGTCGGGAAGTCGGTGTCAAATTGCCCCGGTTCCTCACCGGCCAGTTTAGCCGAGATGGTTCGAGCCGCGTTGATATAGATGTTGGCGAAAGCCTCGATAAAGGCTTCTGGATGCCCGAACGGAATACGGGTAAAGTGCTGCGTTACTTCGGACAGGTAATCGTTGCCTCGCTTGTAGACCTGTTCCGGACCATCAGAGAACTTTAGCTGTAGATAATTGGGCTCTTCCTGTCGCCACCTCAAGCTGGCTTTAGTACCATAGACACGGATGTTCAGGTCGTTCTCTTCCCCAACAGAGATTTGCGAAGCATGCAAAATACCTCTGGCACCGCCCTGGAATCCGACCAGAATATTGCCATCATCTTCCAGCAACCGTCCCTGGACAAAGGTGGTTAGATCAGCACAAATTTCCTCCAGTTCCAACCCAGTAATATAGCGAGCTAAATTCTCGGCGTGAGAGCCAATATCACCGATGCAAGACGATACGCCAGCCCGTTGGGGATCCGTTCGCCAAACGGCCTGTTTAGCTTCTTCTTCTCCCAGATCTTCCAAAAATTCAGCCAGCCATCCCTGTGGATACTCGACCACCACCTTACGGATTTCGCCTAATTCGCCGTTCTGCACCAATTCCCGAGCCTGCTTAACCATCGGGTAGCCGGTATAGTTGTGGGTAAGAGCAAAAACGACATCGTGCTCGTTGACCAATCGGCACAGGTCTTCAGCCTCTTCCACCGTCAGGGTCATCGGCTTGTCGCAGACCACATGGAAACCGGCTTCAATGGCTGCTTTAGCTACCGGATGGTGGACGTAATTGGGGGTCACGATCGAAACGAAGTCAATCCGTTCGCCGTCCGGCAATCGGCTCTCTTTGTCGATCATCTCCTGGTAAGAACCATAAACACGGCTAGGATCAAGGAAGAGTTCTTCCCCTTGTTGGCGTGATTTGTTCGGGTCGGATGAAAAGGCACCAGCGACCAATTCAATTTCACCGTCGAGGGCGGCCGCTTTTCGGTGAACCTCCCCGATGAAAGCACCAGGACCTCCGCCAACCATTCCATAACGCACTTTTCTGCCTAGTGGCATATCTGTTCTCCTTATCTGTTGGAACTTGCGTCGAGCGATTGCATCAAAACGCATCCGTCCTTCGGTCGGCGATTATAGCATGGATTCGCTTGGATTGTCAATTGGCCGGTCTGCTGATGCCGGCCGGTTCAAGACTATATCAGCTGTGACTTTTCGGCATCCTCAAGAAGGCCAGTAACCCGGCTGTCAGGAAGGGCAATATGGACAACCCTCTCAGCAGACTGACTCGCCCAATTTGATCCGCCAGGCTCCCCAGCGGAATGGTGATCAGACCAGCCACCCCCCAGGCAGCACCCATCATAAAACTGGAGGCGATACTCTGATGATTGGGCAAGAGTTGCTGAC
>Ga0066832_10000781_pt1 | contig 10098 bp, 9 predicted proteins | sample ETNtaG_35_FD_66731 | JGI IMG/M metagenome (GOLD analysis project Ga0066832, IMG submission 66731) | Marine microbial and viral communities from oxygen minimum zone, Eastern Pacific Ocean - ETNP201306PF51B | ecosystem: Environmental > Aquatic > Marine > Oceanic | place: Pacific Ocean: Eastern...
AATTATATTGATAATAATAGAGCGGAGCAATTGTTGGAGAAGTGGAGTCCTGTATTGGACTATACCTCTGACAAAGTTACGCCTATTGAGAACCCGCATACGCGGGTGAACACCGCCATTCTCCTTGAGAACCAAGAAGAGTGGTGTATAAGAGAGGGTAACACATCAGCCAGCCCCACAGGGGGAAGTGCTGGTGTTTTTGGTAATGCTCCCGGTGATGCAGCTGGTCAAGCCGGTGGAACATATGGATCTGGCGATTCATATGCAGGTGGTGATGCACGTTTACCGAAGATTCTTATACCGATGATTCGCCGTACATTCCCCGAGTTGATTACTAACGAGATCGTTGGTGTTCAGCCGATGAGTGGACCGGTTGGTCTGGCATTTGCTCTTCGCTATAAGTACAGTGCATCTCTGATTGATGGTGATCACGATGTGCTGACACAGGCGACTCACGGTCAAGTTTTTGATGCAACAGGTGCAACTGATGGAACAACTGCTCATGAGAACCTTGAGTCGCCCGCTAAAGGTGGACAGGACGCAGGTGAGTTAGGTCACAATTACCTAGGTACTGGATTTACCGGTGCCTCTGGTGCAGAGGGCTGGACAGCTTCCCTTCCGGGAGCCAACGCCGAGATGGTTGGTGCGGCTCATCCTTGGTTGTCTGGTGCTAGTAAGCCAGGTAGTCCAGATGATGGTTTTGCTGCTGCTTTATCAACCTTCGAGCTTGATAAAGCCAGGAATGCCCCTACAGTTGAGTTGAGCTTCGAGAAGACAGCTGTTGAGGCTGGTACTCGTAGGTTGAACGCTCGCTGGTCGGTTGAACTTGAGCAGGATCTCAAGAATATGAATGGTATTGATGTTGATGCTGAATTAACAAATGCTATGTCATATGAGATTCAAGCTGAGATTGATCGTGAGATGATCATTCGTATGATCCAAGCTGCAATGGGTGCTGGTACCGCTGGTGGCGGTGTCTCCCGTTATGCAGTTTCAGCTGCTGATGCTCGCTGGTTAGGTGAGAGGAATCGTGACTTCTATCAGAAGTTAATCGTTGAAGCTAACAGATTGGCTGTTAAGAACCGTCGTGGTGCTGCTAACTTTATTGTTGCTACACCTAGTGTTTGCGCCCTTCTTGAGATGCTTCCTGAGTTCTCTTGGATGACAGTTAACGGAAACGTTAATACGCAACCGGTTGGTGTTGCTAAGGTTGGTAATGTTGGTGGACGTTTTAACGTTTATCGCGATACACGTACTGAAGCGCAGTATAACCTGGGTAAGGGTGCGGATTTGAAGGTTGAGTACGCCTTGCTCGGTTATAAAGGACCTGAGTATTATGATACTGGTATCATTTACTGTCCTTATATCCCGGTCATGGTGCAACGTTCAATTGATCCGAACAGCTTCTATCCGAAGGTCGGTATGTTAACACGTTATGGTGTTGTTGATCACCTCTTTGGTGCTTCTAACTACTACCATGTTGTGTTCGTACTTGGTTTAGGAACGCATGTTGGAGCAAGTACAGCTGCCTCATACACACCGTTCCAGTAATCCTAATAGTGATTATTATCGAAGGACGCTCGAAAGAGCGTCCTTTTTTTATTGTCTAATGGTCTTAATCCATGGGATAGTTTCATCCCACATCATATCATCTATTAGGTCGATTTTACTAGCTCTAACTGGATTAATATCCCAACCACCTCTGCGTGAATATAAACACGCTACCATTAGTTCTCGAGGGGAGAACCTATCATATAAGCGTTTATAAATTGTTTCACATATTTCCTCATGGAAGTGGTTTTCGTCTCTAAACGAAATAATATATTCAAGTAGCTCTCTTACTCCAGGTAACCATTGACCCTCTATATGAATAAATACATCTCCCCAATCTGGTTGTGATGTAACACGGCAATTACTTTTAAGTAATGAAGACATTACATTTAGATTATTTAGCTCTGCCATAGAGGTATATTTAGTATCAAATATAGACGGGTCTTCTTTATACTTAGTAATATTAATTTCAGACTTTGCACGATATCCAGTTGTCAGAAAATGCTCCAACCTTACATATTTCTTAGTTGAGATGATCGCTAATGAGTTCGGAAGACCGTCGTATGCTTCTAAGAATGGATTAGATACTCCTCTCAAATCTGTATCACAAGAGAATAATTTAACCTTTACTTCTGTTTGTAATAGCTTACTAAGATCTGCAGCAGCATGAAATTCAATACCGCTTACAACATCTTCCATCGTTTCGCCAAATTTTGTCATATTGAAGCTATTCCAATATAACTTCATAGATTTAGATTCAACAATATATTTACTATCACAAGCATACACTACTTTAGCGACAGCATTAACAGGCATCCCGTTATCCATTAAGCCTGAAACTTCGTATCCATTCCAGACATCATATCCTACAAACGGTAAATCTTTATCTTTGATTTTAAGATGCTTACGATTGCTAGATCTAGGCTCTCTCACTAAGAGCTTTTCATCATATTCGGATTTATATTTACTAGTTTTACCTAGATGCTTGCTTACGTTTTTATTATCAAGTTTACTCATGATACATTATCTCTATCATCTTATTATAGCGTGTTTCGACACTCCCTTCAAGTACAAACACATTCGGATACTTACTTAAAATTAGCTCTTCATATAATTTAATAATCCTATTGCGAAAGCTTTCGCTCATAGATCTTTCACCATCATTAATTAGAGCTACATCATACGGACTAGTATAAAAGATGTAATTATATTTCGAAATATATCTCTTAAGCATTCTTGTAAGCATCATATCCGTAAACTCGTCAACTTTACCTTCCATTCGAAAATATCGCGTGTAAATAAAACCATCGACAAGACATCTATCTAAAACAGTATCCATATCCGTATTAGTATATGAAAAAATATTATTTAGATGGTCAACTAATATTGCGGTTTGAGTGTCGATGTAGTTACCTCCATCATCATTTATCTCAAACCCTTGTCTTTTCAGTTTGCGAGTAACTTCAGGAACTACATTCCAATGATTCCTACAATCATTCCAATGATTGAGCGACGTAGTTTTACCGGAAGACTGAGCTCCTGTAAATGATATTAGCATTATTTACCCCAGACACCATTATCGACTAGCTGAGCAATTTTGCAATATAAACTTGAATCTTTCCATGCATCACCAATTGGTTCATTTGCCGCTTCACTACGTTTCACAATGACGAGATTAATCAGTCTCTGTACTTTATCATGAATACGGAACACTAGACCCGTTTTTGCGACATGTTGTCCATCTGGTTTAGATAAGTCCTGTCCTACTGAAATATTACCAGGACCGTAATCGTGTTGTTTGGTAATGAATAATTTATATTCGTCTTCAAGCAAGGTCTTTAACATTTTACATGTCTCAGGATAGTCTTGCTCAACTTCCGCTTTAATTGTATCGTAATCTTTCATTTAAAAAATTTATCCATAATTCTGAGGATGCAACGTGTAACGCGTCTAACATATCAATAAATGTCTCGAAATTGTTATGTATCATTTTCTCGGCTACAACTTCTCCTGAATCTAATTCCGGGATGACCTTATGTATCACACAGCCTATTCTAATATGGTTTTCACTCCAAGCCTTTTTTTGAGGATTCATACCTTTGAGATTTGGATGTTTTGTAATTAATCCTGGATGGCCATTATAAATAGTAGATGATTTAGTAAAGTCAGGAGGTAAGATTCTTAGATAGCCATGAAGAGTAATAAGGACTTCATTCATCCATTCTTCCCTTAGTATAGAGAACCCTAACTTATCAGCTGCTTTAAGATAATCTATTTCTTTTGGCCATGTAGGTAGTGTAACTAATTTAGTGTTTTCTAATCTTACTCGCTTTACAAGTTCAACATGAGTAGTTTTATTGTTTTGTTTATTAGTTACAACAAGATCAGGCCATCTGTTAATAGCTCTAGATATGTTAACTATTTCAGAACCAGTCTGACTAAAAAATGCTATCCACTTCATCGGCCAATAATACTTTTAAATGCTTTAGTATTGTATCTAATAATTTCTTTTGTGTCTTCATCCGGATCAGCATGGATAAGATCTGCTAATAATTGACTCGGTTTGTGACTGAGCCCGAAATCACCATTATACTGATACCCTAACAACCCCGCAACTATAGGATTAGATGTATCTAGACTTCTAATATTATAGATATTATTCTTTACATACCATTTAAACTCTCTTGCAAGTGAAGCACCTAACAAGTGGTGCGGTTTATCCCAATCCCACCATCCCTCATCAATAAGCCTTTTTACGAGATTTTGTCTCCCTGTAGTCTGTCTCATGAGTTTTTCGTTATCTATTAATCGACTAAATCCAGTTACATTATACATACTAAAATCAAAACTAATAGCAATATAGTCAGCATGCGCTGACATAAACCTATAGCAATAAACGACATCTGTCCATGTTTTGCCCTGTACCGCACCAATTGTTGCTCCAGGTAAGTTCTTATAATCTTTTGTAAATGCTTTAAAATTCGCCATAGTACCATCTGCTGATTCTAATACATCGGGTACAATATAATAATTCGGTTGTATCTTTTCACACCACTCAGCATATTTTCCTGAATCAAAAGCTTCTTTAAGTTCAAAAATAGAATTATCTAATAAGATTTCACCATCCGGTCTTTTCGCTCTATATCGACCAAGAAACCAGTCTCTATATTCTGGTTCTTCCTCCATTAAATGTACTAAACAATATTGATAGTCATTATATAATATAGACTCCGGTAGGAGTGTGATAGGAGACTCGTGTGAGACTTTAATCATCCGATTATTATAGCATATCTACTACAAAGATCAAGTAATAAATAATTATACATGCCTAGTATAGGGGAAACAGTAAAAAGCGCAGTTACAAGTACAGCCGCAGGCGCTGCAGCTGCAATTAAAAAACTAGTTGCAATTCCAACGATCCCACCATTTATGGAGATGGTAGGTAATTTTAAAAGTATGGTTTCAGCTAAGGCGTTAAAAGCTGCGATTAAGAAAAAGACGGATAAGGTTAAAGATCTTTTAAATCCAGCCAATCCATTAGCGCAATTAAGAGGCGAAAAAACAGGTATTATTGCTTCAATAACTCCTAAACAAGTTAAACAATTTGCTAATGGTTATAAGGAAGGATTAAAGCTACAACCAAAAGAAGCCTTAACAGGTGTTATAGAAAAATTTACAGGAGTAAATTTAGATCAAGATAATCTTTTGAAGAGTTTAGGCGCCGCAGCCATGGATTCTATTAATAAGCAAATAGATGCTATTAGGTCAACAATTGCTAGAACAGTATTAGGTTGTATTCATAAGGCGATTAGAGATTTACTTAATAAGATACCAGCATTAGACTTCTTATTAAATTTTGAAAGTAAAATAAACAAAATTTTAGGAAAGTTTCGAAACCAATTAGAACGAAAAATCGACGCAGAGCTTCGAGGGTTAATGTATCAGAAAATTAAAATACATCAATTAACATTATTTAAACAGAGACTGCATGGATCAATTAGATCTATATGTCCTGAAGCTACCCCCGCTTCGTCTGCTGAAGTTCAAGCATTTATGAATGCTTTTGAAGAAGGGAAGAGAAAAAGAGAAGAGGAGAATAAAGTTGAACAGACAAAAGAGCAAATCGATGAACCGGAAAATCATAAACCGGCTCCAATAGCGGACGTGACTCCACCAAAAACTGCTTCTACGACTCGGTTAAGAAATATTAGAACAAAGCCTGAGATTGTGCAAAAAGAAGTTACTGAAAATACCGGAAAATTTGTAAAGGATTTTAAAGATAGTGCTAAAGAAGGTCAATCAGTTAGTAGTAATACTGTACAAGCATTAGTTTCATCGCGCCGGAAGCACGGCGGCGCTAGGTTGATGCAAATGTCAAAAGAAAAGTGGCCGCGGGTTGAAGCTAAGCTTTGGCCATAAGATATTAAAATAAAATGAGTATAAATGTAAACGCAAGTTCAACGTCCAATAAAAGTGAAAGATATTTCGGTAATTATTTAGGTATAGTTATACAGAATAATGATCCTGATAAAGGTGGAAAAGTAAAGGTATGGGTACCTAGCATATCTCCTACTGTATATAAAAACTGGGATGAAACAAACGAAGACAAAGCTTTTAAATTTATTGGAAGAAATATCGATAGTGATATTACAGATATTATAGAAGAACTCAAAGCTGTTATACCATGGGCTGGTTGTGCTTCTCCATTAATAGGTAGTATTACTCCTGGAAGATATAATGCACATGATCAAACAGCAACAATATCAGATTCGAATAGAAGTTCTAGTTTACATCCTACAGGTGCTGTTGATGAATATACATTGAATTATGACGGTATAGGAGAAAAGCCTGCTAGGAAATATGAGCATCATGACCTTAAAGTCCCTGATGCATTTTCAAATAAAGATGAAGTTAGATTTAATAATGTAAATAAATTTTCATATAGCTATGTACCTACTTCTTATTCTAATAGTGCAAAAGGTAGTTTTAGTATTCCTAATGTAGGTGCTCATGTATGGGTATTTTTTGCTGAAGGTATTCCAGAATTTACCATATATTTTGCAGCTACGTACGGTACAGCGGAATGGAAGTCGATCTATGATTCTAATTTAGATTATCCTGGTACATATGAGAATAAATCAGAAGCCACAGACCCTAGCTATAATCATAATACTGACACTTATAGAAATAAATATGTTATAAATCAAAAAGGTGGTACTATCGAAATAGTTAGTACTGATAATAAAGAATCATTAAAGCTAACTCATTATTCTGGGTCATTTAAAGAGTTTAACAATGATGTTAATATTGAATTTGCTACAAAAAATAATCAGAAGCTAGTACAAGGAGATGAATTTTTTACTGTTAATGGACATAAGAATGATTATGTTAAAAGAGATTATGATCAAATTATAAATGGAGATTATTATAAAAAGATTGGTAATTTAAATAGAGAGTATCAAAAAGAGTGGCGAGACCTTATGGAGGATATTGCTGACGGTAAGCAGTTATTTGAGATTAAAAGAGCTAAGGCGATAAATGATGGGAATGATTTTATAAAGAAGACTTCTGGTGCTCAAGATAAGTCCGGTAAACCAGCCCCTTGCCCTCTGTGTAGTGATGTAAGTTTAAAAGATCAGATATGGGATAATTTATATTCTTTTAACGGTGTTAAGCAAAACTTTGCATACGATAGTGCTGTGTCTTCTTTTGATCATACAGAAGTTCAATCATTGTATGCTAGTACTATTAGTGATTTAATTACTCCTGGTAGTCCAACACAGTTTTTAGGTAGTAGTCCTTGCCCGGTTTGTGGTGGTTCAGGTGAGAGTCCTTCTAGTCGTGACGGTACTTGGGATGTTGATACACAAAAAGAAACAGCTGTAGTAGATAATCTTCAAACAAAACTTCAGAAAATAATTAATATAGAAAAAAAATTAGGTTTAGGTGGTAGTGAGATCGTAAACATTACTAAACATAAAATTGAAAATATTGGTTTAATGTATAATGATTTTCCATCTGTGCGTATAGATGAAGTTGGTAAAATAGAAAATTATGAAGTTCAATTATTTCCTCAAGGGGCTGTTACTACAAAGAAGGAGTCTGCTTTATTAGAATATGTACATCAAGACGATTTCCCGGGAGGAGATTATACACAGAATATTGGTAATAAATGGAACGTATTAGTAGGTAGTGGTGGAGTTAGTATTAAGTCAACAGGTGGTGTTGATATTGGAGGAACAATAACAAATATTGCCGGCCAACAAGTTAATATTAGTTCTGAATATGAAATTAATATGTCATCTAAAAGAGTTGAAATCGCTGCTGAAATGTTAGTTTTACGTAATAAGCATAGTAGACAGGTATTAGTAGATAGTAATTTAGGCGTTAGTCAAAATGTTATTATTCAAGGGGGAGCTCATGTAGAAGGTGAGTTAAGTCTTCATCATGTTTCCGCGCCAGTTGAAATACAGGAAACAGAACCAATTGTTGTGTTTAGTAAATTATTAAAAGGATTATCTTTTGAGGTTAACATTGCAGGTGGTTCTTATTTAAATCATCCTAAACCGGGCCGACCGGTGATATGTACAGGATGTACATTGACATTAGTAGCTCCAAGTAATGATAATAAAGTCGAGGCTTATCCTCATACACATCCGTTTAAAAACTTACCTCTTAAATTATATGAATCTAAAGACAGTGTTCGATCAGTCGGAGCAGAGATGAATGACCATCTTAGAGTTCAAGCTGATCCAGTTGTACATGAAAAGAAAGGCGGCGAAACAGTTTAAATATTCCGCCGCCTGCTATTATGTTAAGGGATTTTAAGCAACTTCGACATTAATTACTTTATGGTCTTTGCCAGTATGTGTATCTTTTTCCAGTCTTGGAACAGTAATACGTAAAACACCATCAGTAATTTTTGCGTTTAATTGCTCGATATTAAAATCACCTCCATCGATTCTGAATGATCGGTTATATGTTTCTTCCTTTGAACCAGTTTTTGTAGTAATGGTTCGTTTAGCTTCAACATATGCCACATCTGTATCATCATTGTAAGTGACTTTGAGGTCGTCTTTCTTTACCCCTGGGAGGTCAATTTCAACACTAGAGCTTTCCTTAGTTTCGTTAAACCGGATATTGTCATTGGAAAACGACTCACCTGGAGCTGCAAACGATTGTTCTAATGTATTAAAAAGATCAAACATAGGACTGTATGATCTTGCTACCTGCGGTTTTGTTAAGTAATTTAATAAGTTATTCATAACATAACTATTTATGCTATCGAATCTGACGTTCCACTTTTTTTCCAGTCTTTATATTCTGGATTATCATTTTCTTATAAGAACCGATTGTAACTGTAAAGGTTACAGTATCGCCAGAAATAACAGGAGGTGAGTCTATAGTACCAGGATACCTGTAAGTTTTAACTACATTACCGCCTACAGTCTCTCTCACTTGAAGTTTAATAGAACTACCTTGTTGAGCGGCTAATGCATAATACGTTGCATTCTTGTTCATTATAATTATTTAATAAGCCTTGTATTAATCATATCTAGATATTAAATATTTTATATGGCAGAGGTCAAGAAAGCTAGGTTATTTTTAAGACGTGGTACTGATACTGATAGAAAAACTACTACGTTATGTGAAGGTGAATTAGGCTATTCAACAGATGCTTTTAGAGTGGTAGTCGGAGATGGTACTGTTGTAGGAGGGCGCACAGTAGGTACAACAGTTTTTATTAGTGGTGGGTCTTTAGCACAAGGCTTTCATACTAGGTTAACTGACGCCGCGTCATACGCTCCACTCGCTCCAGGGTTACAGTCAACCGGGTTAGCTATGATAGGTGACCTTACTGTATCACCTGCTGCGCCTTATTTTAAAGCAGATGGTGTTGGAATTTCTACACCATCTCCTAGCGCAACTACAATTATGATGTTAACAGGCGGTAATGTCGAGTTTGGTTATAATTGGGTCGCAGTTAATTCTGGTATACCGTGGGGTAATATACATGTACAGACTGATGATATTAAAGGTGATTATATTTCTGGTGGAGATATTTCTGGTGATGTAACATTTAGTGGTACTGTTGATACACCAAGTGTTACTGGTACAGATGTATATGTAAGAGGGCTCGTAAAGGCAGGTGCTGGTAATAGGAGTGTTGTTGTTACCGCCGGTGGGAAATTACTTGCTACTGAAGCCGTTGATGGTGGTGCGGTTATAGCTGACGGTGGTTTAAAGTTCCTTCCTGCTACAGTTGAAGTCTCTCAGTCCCACGTTGCACATAGTGCGAACTGGACAACATCACAAAATTGGAGCGGCGTTCCTCGAGCAGACGGCGACGCTGCTACTATTGGTTTATTTCAATTTGTCTATAGAGGCTATGCCGCTGGGGTTGGGAGTGATAAACATCATCTTTTAGAAGTGAGACAAGGATCAGCAGCTACTACTCCTACGCTTACAGCTGCATATGAGCGAGTAGACTCGTCTGATACAACTAATGGCGGTGCAGTACAATTTAGTTGCCCATTAAGTAGTATT
>Ga0066832_10000783_pt1 | contig 10078 bp, 8 predicted proteins | sample ETNtaG_35_FD_66731 | JGI IMG/M metagenome (GOLD analysis project Ga0066832, IMG submission 66731) | Marine microbial and viral communities from oxygen minimum zone, Eastern Pacific Ocean - ETNP201306PF51B | ecosystem: Environmental > Aquatic > Marine > Oceanic | place: Pacific Ocean: Eastern...
CCAAAGACATTGCCTTGAATTTAAGGACGTCATAACCGTGATGCTGGGCTACCTCCTCATCCTCACGTATTGCACGAAGAACTCGCCCAAATGGTGAGGACAAAATTACTTCGAGGAGGAACCAAACAAATAAGAATAAAGAAATACCAATTATAGCTAATAATGTGTGATAAACTGCAGGTTTTGTGAGATTTAACCAAAGCCCAACAGTTTCATTGGGACCACTCGCCCACCAATCCTTTAATGGAAGTTCATAGTTCGAAATTCCTACCGCTGATGTTGGAGTTCCTGCAGCCAATAAGGGCTCGGAAAGAAGGGATACGCGTAATATTTCACCAAGGGAAATAGTCACTATCGCAAAGTAATCCATCCTTAATCTGGCCGTTGGATAAGCGAGCAAATATCCGAAAAGTGAAGTCAGAATAATTGCGAATATAAGGGCCCACAAAGGAGACCACCCATGCCCTCCTGGTTTGTCCTCAGGAATCGTAAGAAGCGCAACGGTTACACCACCCAAACCAACAAAAAAGATGACTCCAAAATTAGTTAATCCTGTAAATCCAGTATGTAAATTAAGTGCAAATGACATTAAACCAAAAACTGATAACAAAATCACAATACGAGATAGTTGCGATATCTTAGTATCATGTGAGAAACTAGGTAAAGACCAACTAATATAGAACAAAATCATTAAAAATATAAAGAAAAAGAACCACGAACCATTATTGCTCTCTCTCCCATAGGGTGCATAAGCATACCATTTGTCCTTGTACTTACTGTAAAGTTCACTAATTTTGTTCTGAACGCTAATTAAACTTGAAAGAAAATCACCGATATACTTGCGCGCTTTGTTGTAACGTGAGCCAAAAAAATCTGTTGCATGTGCTAAATTTGCAGATATAACCTCCTTAATCCATTTCTGATAAATGAATAGTGTATCTTTGAATTCACTGGAACTCAAAGTAACGGATTCAGAACCATGTATTTGATGCTTGTTTGGCCATTTGAAGGCTAAGGCCAGCACAACAAAGCCTGCAAATATCATCAAAACGACTACTGCAAAATTAAGACTAAAATGTGGAGATACATTAATTAAAGTTAAAGACCAAAATAATAAACCACAAAAAGTGAAGATATAACGCATTAAATCCCATTCAGCTTTTTCTTTTAGCAGCTCACCCTTCTTCCTGTCTCTCTCTATAGTCCATTTTTCGATATAGTGACCTATCCCTTGAGGAAGCAACAGGAGGACTACAATCAAGAATAGATATGGCGTTATTTCTGCAAATGCCGAGAATGAGGGCCTTGCTAATGGAGAACCGATGCCTATCAATGTGTTCTCAGCAGTAACTCGAATAAAACCTACAAGCAAAGATGCAATAAGAGCTCCTCTAATTGAGCCAAGGGTTCCTAGCACTATTACTGCAAAAGATGGCAAAAGAATGCTAAAACCGACCTCAGGATTTACACGTGTTACCATAGCAAAAAGAACGCCACCCACTCCAGAAATGCCGGCTGAAAGGAACGCACTTGTTGAGTGTATTTGATTAACATTAATGCCTGAGGAAGCAGCTAAATCTGGATTGTCTGCGACGGCACGCATCTGGCTTCCGAGTCTAGTTTTGTTTAATAGCAAAAGTAAACTAAATACAAGCGTAAGAGCACCAATAATGAGGGCTGTCTTAGTATAATTCAACGCATATAAAGAGGGTTCACCTGAAAGTTCTGTAACGTAATCAAAGAAGGAGACATCGGCCTTACCAAAATTAAACGACAACACTGACGTGTCAAATTTAAATGCAGAGTCAACTAGGCGCCAATCCCTATCAGGAACAAACAAACGCATTTTGGCATCAAATCTCAAGTAAAGCAGGGATCTAAGTATCATAGAAACACCTAGAGAAGCTATCATCATTACCTGAGGAAGGGCATTTTTCCTTCTGAAACGTTTGTAAACCAACCGGTCTATTAGTACGCCTAAAAAACCTGTTAAGAAAAAAGCGAGAATAATCGCCCATAAGAGAAGGCTCCATTCAACCACGCCATCAGATGGTTTGTCAACACCGGGGTGAAAATAATCGCTCCAAGATAAGGAAATTGCAATGAACGCACCAAAAAGCATCATTTCAGCTTGTGCAAAATTACCAAATTTCTGAACTTTGTAAGTAAGAGTCAATCCTGTTGCTATAGTAAGATAAGCTGCTGACCAATATAGTGTTGTGAACACAATTGAGGCTAAATTGTAATTTATTGTCGTTGATTTTCCTTGGCCCTCAAAAAGAAGTTCAAAACAAAATGCTAATGAAGCTATAAACAAAAGAGGGGAAAGAAAAATAACGTACTTACTATAATCAGAGGGAAATATACCTACAAGAAAATATATTAGGAATATACTACTTAGTATTAATTCCAAGGATTGTAGAAGCCAGACAACTTCCCCTTCAAGGATTACACTAAATATACTGACCCCTGAAGAAAGACCAAACGCTGCATCCAAGAAAAAGAAGAGAGATACTAAAAATTTCTTTTGAACTGCTGAAAATTTGCTAAATATGTGGTGGTCCAAAAGGGACATCTAACTTATATTGAAAACGCAGTTAAATAACCTACCCACTAAACAATCACGAAATTCAGAAGCCGCGACGGGTGGCCAAAGGGCCACCCGAAGGGATTGCATGAGATCCAACAAAATCCCAGCGTTTTGCTCTCTTTGCTTATGCGTCAGCGAGACCGTCAGCTAGATTCCAAGTTCTACCACATGTAAAAGCAGCATCGCTACCATCACTTGCGGTTGCTGTAAAGCTGCAGACTTGGTATCCGCTTCCGACAACATCACCGTCAGATGTGAAAGTGTGTGTACCACTTGCACCTGCATAACTGCTTCCAATTGTTGCCAGATCATCTTTGATATCGCCATCCGAATCTGCCATAGCTGCTGCTGCAATAATCATTACAGCATCATAGGTCTCAGCAGTATAGATTCCACTAGCGTTACCCGCGGCAGCAGTGTATGCAGCCTCAAAGGCTGTTTTCTCAGCTGAAGCTGAACCTGGGGATGGTTTGGTTGCACCAACACCGTCTACGTTGGTTGCATCAGTGAACTCATCTACGAAAGGTAGATCAGCCATTCCATCAGCACCTAATATAGGCACATCAACACCCTGTGTAGCCATCTCTTCAATGATTCCTGCTCCATCTGTTGCATATGAAACCATTACAACTGAACCGCAGGCACTATCCTTGACGGTAGTAACCATTGCTGAGAAGTCTGTAGCATCTTGGTCGTAACCAATCATTTCACATACATCTCCAGTCCAGCTTCCATTGAAAGCATCAGCCAGACCTGAACCGTAGTCATTGGTCATGTAGAGAATTGCTGGATTGGTAAGGTTATCAGCAGTTGCAACAGCGGCCATAGCTTGTCCCTGTTGGGCATCGCTTGGAACGACACGGAATAGATATCCATCGTCAGCGTGTGCCGTAATTGCAGGTGAGGTAGAAGCGTAGGAAACCATAGCAACGTTTGCTGCTTTGGCTACTTCTATAGCTCCTAGGGTTGCACCTGAACAGGCTGCACCAGCTATACCAACCACGCCAGCATCTATCAGAGCCTGGGCGGCTGTTCCAGCAGTCGTACCGTCACATCCAGAATCACCTACAACCAACACAAATTCATGATTTGCGTTTGCTGCATTTAATTCTGTAATTGCTACATTGGCTGCGTCTTCAAAACCTGGTGCGTAAACCGCAATTGGTCCTGTTATTGGCGACAATAAGCCAATTTTCACTGTCGTTTTAGTTACTACGTCAGTCGTGCCTGCGTCGTCGTCGTCATCTCCCAGACAGCCGGTGAAAGCACCGACCATAAGGAACATGCCGAGAGCGATTGCTTGATATTTTGCTGATTGCATGGTAATCACACCGTCCCCGCTAACAAAAGGGGTATTAAAAGGATTCTATTCTCCTACGCGTAGGACCGGAAATCTAGCGCATTTTCCACCTCGTTACTATGATAAAATTAAAGGAGCATCGTTATTAACCACACACAACCTACTCGCAAAAACTGGTAGTCGTATGCCCGACAAAGAGAAAATAGAAACTCCTAAATTTATCTACAACTGCGTCCGTTGCGGGCAGTACTGCTCTAGCGTCGACGGTGTTCCTGTCACATTACAGGACTTACTGCACTGGCAGGCTAGTGGAGATTTGGGGCGGCTCGTAACACATCTGGGGCTCGACATGGTCTCTGGCTTCCCGCGGCTAGTGCTAAAGCCCTCGGAAGGTGAGGAACGAGGTTGCCCCGTCTATGACGTTGAATCAAAGGATTGCGGACTCTATGCGGACCTGCCGCTCAACTGCCAGGCGTACCCGCTTGGCTTCAACGGTGAGAAGTACTTCGTCATCGACCAAGCGTGCCAAGGACTGGGGGAGGGTGAGATGACCACAGACAAACTGCGTGCGCAGCGTGATGCAGCACGGGCCGAACACGAAGCGCGCTCGAGCAGCGCAGCGACACTTCCAGTCATGTACGGGCTGGTAATGCGCGAACTAATGGATCAGTCCCGCCAGGCGATGGAGAGTATGACACCCGAGCAGAAGACGGAATTGGAGCGGTACTTCAAAGGTGGTGGATGAAAACAGTCTTGCTGGCGGCGCTGAAATGGCTCGCGCTGCGTGGCGCCGTGCGGCGACCTGTACATGTCTCCTCTGGTCAGCTCGCCAAGGAGCTTGACGTTACTCAGCAATCAGGCGCGCGCTACCTGCTTGAACTGGCTGACAGGGGACTGCTCGAACGTCGGCTGGTACGTGGCGGGCAGATGGTGCGATTGCTCCAGCCTGCTCGGGATTTGCTGCGACGCGAATTTGCTGACTACAGCCTGATTTTCGACGCGCAACCCGAAATCACCCTGACGGGTGTGCTCGAGACCGGCCTCGGGGAAGGCGGTTACTACATCTCGCGCAACGGCTATACCACACAGTTCGAGGCTCTGCTAGGCTGGACGCCGTATGAAGGCACGCTAAACCTGCGTATTGGCGAAGCGGGGGTACCCGAACTGGAAGCGATTCGCGCTGCAGATGGGAAGCTGGTCGAGGGCTTTTCCGAGGCGGAGCGCACCTTCGGGCGGGTCTGGCTCTTCCCCGCCAGTATCAGTAGTAACAACCAAAGCGAGTCGCAATGCGCCCTTATCACTCCCAAGCGCACGCATTACCGGCGCGTCATCGAACTTATTTCACCGCACTACTTGCGCGACCTACTAAGTGCCACGGATGGGCAAGAGTTGCAGGTGACAGTGCAGCTGGCGCGGGACTGACAAGGTTTTAACGGTCGCCGGGCCATGCCGAAAAGGCCATGGACCCCTTCCACCCATACTTTGGAATCGAATGGTACTGGCTGCTCGGGGCATGGGCGGCGCTCTCGATTGGTGCGCACATGTGGCAGGTGGGCTACATCGTACGGCTTATCCGACTCGGGGGGCCGGATGACCGCTTTAACGCATGGCCAGTTCGGATGCGCGAATTCCTGCGTGACTGGCTCGGGCAGCGCAAGGTAATCGAGGATCGGCTTGCAGGTGGCGCACACGCACTAATCTTCTGGGGATTCCTACTACTGGTGAGCGACGTGCTGGATCTAGGTACCGGCGGAATGCTAGCTGTATTTTTAGAAGATATATATTTAAAAGATTTCTGGAATATCGTAGTCGATATTGGTTACCTACTGGCCGGCACTGGAATTACAATTGCGCTCTACCGGCGAGTGGTGCTGAGACCTGCCAAGCTCCGCGGCGCTAGCATCGAAGGCGAGCTAATTCTGCTCGCTATTATGGGTATAATCCTGACTGCGTTCCTGCTCGAAGGAGCGGCGATGATTGACTCCGAAGGAGCGCTTGCAGAGCGCGACGGGTGGGAGCCAGTCGGCGCACTCTTCGCCAGCTTCATGATTAACATGGACCCAGCTATGTTGCAGACGTGGGTTGATGCCAGCTTCTGGCTGCACATGCTACTCATCGGCGGCTTCTTGGTTGAAATACCGCAAACCAAGCATTCGCACCTGCTCGGGACGATTCCAAACGTACTGTTCCAAGACCACGCCCCACTCGGGAAACAGAAGCCACTGCAAATGGCCCCAAATGGCCTTGCAGTCAGCACCGACGACCTGGACATCGAGAACCTTTCTCTCGGAACGAGCAATTATAGCGACTTCAGCTGGCGCCAGATCTCCGACGGCTGGGCCTGTACTGCCTGCGCACGCTGTCAGGATGTTTGTCCAGCTTTCGCGAGCGGAAAAGGGCTCAATCCAATGCAAATTATCTTCGATGTCAAGGATTACGGCTGGGAGCACGGGCGGCAGCTGCTCGCTGGCGAAACTCCCGAAGAAAGCTTGATTGACCGCTTCTCGGAGGAAGCCATCTGGGCCTGCACCACCTGCTTCGCCTGCGTCGATGCCTGTCCCGTGCACATTGAGCACGTGCCGAAGCTGACCGACGCGCGGCGGCACTTGGTAATGGAGGCCGCGCAATTCCCGAATGAGCTGCAGGCAGTCTTCGAAAATCTCGAGCGTAATTCCAACCCATGGGGCTTTGGTGCACACACACGCGGCGACTGGGCCGAGGGACTTGAGCTGAAGGTAGGCGAACCGGCAGAGTATCTCTTCTACGTTGGTTGCGCAGGATCGTTCGACAACCGCAACAAACAGGTATCACGCACGCTGGCACGTCTGATGCAGCAGGCAGACGTCGACTTCTCAATCCTAGGTGAGACAGAGATGTGCAACGGGGACCTTGCCCGCCGCAGTGGCAACGAGTTCCTTTTCCAAACGCTGGCTGAGATGAACGTCACGACGCTGCAGGAAGCCGGCGTCCAAAAAATCGTGACAGCCTGCCCTCACTGCTTCCACACACTTGGTAAGGAGTATGGCGACTATGGTGGCGATTTTGAGGTTGTCCACCACACCCAACTGCTGGCCGAGCTGCGCGAACAGGGCAAGCTAAAGGTCAGCGACCGCGATACCACGCTGACCTACCATGACCCCTGCTATATGGGGCGCATAGATGACAGCCACGACGCTCCACGCAAAGCCCTCGGCGGTGAAATTTTAGAAATGCACCGCTGTCGGGACAAGACGTTTTGCTGTGGTGCTGGCGGGGCGCGAATGTGGGTTGAGGAGGATGCTGACAAGCGCGTAAACCTGATTCGCGCGCAGGAGGCTCTCGATACCGGTGCCGATGAAGTCGGCACTGGTTGCCCATTCTGCATGACCATGCTTACCGATGGGATGAAGACGCTAGGCTCGGAGACACAGGTGCGTGATGTCTCCGAAATTATGGCTGAGCAACTCGAGGCGTGAAACTAATATAGCAGCTTGACTGCGCGCAGCGCTATGGACATCGCGGTTCTCATCAAGATTGTACCGGACAGTGAATCCCGGCTAGAAGTGCGTGGCGGCAAGCTCGATGAATCTGACTTCAAGTACATGGTCAACCCGTACGACGAATTCGCTGTCGAGCAGGCGGTCCAGTTCAAGGAGGTTGCAGGTGGCAAGGTCACCCTCGTCGCGCTTTTCTCAGAGACTTCCAGCATCGACACAGACCTGCGCAAGATGCTCGCAATCGGTGCTGATGAGGTCATCGTATTGCGACAGTCAGACTACCGCGGTGACCGGCCAGCTGGCAACGCGACTGTGCTAGCTGAGGCGCTGAAACCGCTCCAGCCCGACCTCGTGCTCTGTGGTGTGCAGGGCATTGACTACTACCAGTGCGCGACCGGACCAATGGTTGCACACCAGCTCGGTATACCGCACATCGCGTCAGTCACGCAGCTAGAGCTAGCAAATGACAAGCTCAAGGCATGGCGGCAGGTCGAGGGCGGCTTGCAAGTAATTGAGACCTCGATGCCGGCACTGATAACCTGCCAGAAGGACCTGAACAAGGTGCGCTTCCCGGCACTGAAAGACATCATGTTTTCGAAGAAAAAACCATTCGAGAACCGAGCTGTCCCTGCTGCCACGGGACCTGACCTGACTTGTGCACAGGCATCGCTACCGCCAGCGCGAGGAGGGGGCGAAATCATCGATGGTAAAACTCCGGCCGAGAAAGTCACAACACTGCTCAGTAAGCTCCGCACGGAGGCGAAAGTGCTGTGAGTGTCATCGTGATTGGCGAGGTAGATGGCTCGGCCATCAAGCCGGCGTCGCAGCAGGCAGCTGCCCTGGCGACGCAGCTGGGCGACCCAATCGGACTGGTCTTTGGCTCCACTAACGCAGCTGGCAAGCTCGCCACACCGCGCGTTATCTCCGTTCAAGGAACGGAGCACTATGACTCCCTTCAGTTCGCAGCGGTCGCGACGCAGGTAGCGCGCAAGAGCGGGGCGACCAGCGTCGTAATGGCTGCAACTGCGATGGGCAAGGACCTAGGGCCGCGGCTGGCTGCAGAGCTGGGATGGAGTTACATCGCTGACGCGCTCGAATATGATAGTGGCACCTGGATTCGTCCCAACTACGCCGGCAAGGTGCTGGCGCGACTGGAGCCGAACGGTCCCTTCGTCGCGACACTACGGCCTAATGCGTTCCCGGCAGCCGACGACACGGCTGGTGCTGTGGAGGAGTTCAGCAGCGAACTCCCCGAGTCTACAACAGTGACACTTGGGGTGGAATCGGCGGGTTCGGGTATCATTGAACTTACGGAGGCGGCGATTGTCGTCAGCGGCGGTCGCGGACTGGAAAGCCCAGAGAACTACGATAAACTAATTCGTCCTCTTGGAGCGAAACTGGATGCGGCTTGTGGTGCCAGCCGAGCTATCGTTGATGCGGGTTGGGTATCACACTCGCACCAGGTAGGACAGACGGGCAAGACCGTCACTCCGGAGCTTTACATGGCAGTCGGAATCTCAGGTGCCATCCAGCATCTAGGCGGAATGTCAGGCTCTAAATGCATCGTCGCTATCAACAAAGACCCCGACGCACCCATTTTCAAGGTTGCCGACTACGGCATCGTGCATGACCTGTTCGAAATTATACCGGAATTGATGGCTACACTGGACGGCTGAGGATACCGTTAAGTAGCCGCGACGTGTCCGACAGGATAGTGTCTGAAAAGCCTGATGAAATCGCCAAGCTACACCGGACCATTCACGAGTTACAGGTAGAAGTGCGGCTGCTACAGGAGGCTGTAGGCTCGCTGCTGGCGATGGTCGACGAAGACGATTTGGGTGACGAACGCTGGTTCGCCGGTGGTGAGGGCGGTGGACCCGCTTTCAGACTCAATATGGGGATGTAGCCGCTGGCTGTAAACTTTAAGCACCCCGTTCAGGTCCCGCGTCGCGCTCGAGTGGTGTAGCCTGGCCTATCATCTCAGCCTGTCGAGCTGAGGACTCGGGTTCAAATCCCGGCTCGGGCGCCATTTTGCACGTCATCCTTAATTCCCTGCCCTAGTAATACAGACCAATGAGAGGTCGTCGCTACCAAGCACTGATTGTAGCAATCCTACTGCTCACCCTGCTCCCCTACACCCCGGTGATGAACATCCAGAGTGCACAGCATGCCAATCCCGCGACGCAGGGGCGCGACCCCTCATTCCCGGAGATGGACAGCGATGGCGACGGACTCAACGACTCCTATGAACTGGAACTGGGATTTGACCCCTTCGAGTTCGACAGCGATGGCGACGGCATTCCAGACGGGCTGGAACGCGAGATGCTCGAAGACCTAGCCGGCTCGGGACTATTGCCACCTAATATCGAGGACCTGATTGGTCCCGATGGTGACCTGGATGGGGACGGAATTCCCAACTACCTAGATGATGACATGGACGGGGACGGACTGCTGGACGGGCTGGAGTGCGAGCAGGACTTCAACGGCGATGGAAACATCAACGAGGCGGACAACGAGCATGATAGCGATGGTGACGGGTTCAGTGACTGTCTGACCGAGATGATGACGCCGAACGGTATTGGAGATTCGGCACCAGTCGATGGATTCTACGGGCTCAATGAGCAGAATCTAGCTGCTCCGGTTTTCATGGTTGACCCGGGCTACAACCCTCGTTACTGGCGCGCCGCCGCCTACGACGAGTACACTGGTGCG
>Ga0066832_10000786_pt1 | contig 10065 bp, 5 predicted proteins | sample ETNtaG_35_FD_66731 | JGI IMG/M metagenome (GOLD analysis project Ga0066832, IMG submission 66731) | Marine microbial and viral communities from oxygen minimum zone, Eastern Pacific Ocean - ETNP201306PF51B | ecosystem: Environmental > Aquatic > Marine > Oceanic | place: Pacific Ocean: Eastern...
GCCTGTCTCAATCGCGTTACCGTTGCGGCCAGTATTTTCAATCTCCAACTCCAGGCCTGCCCAACAAGGGGTGATATTCTGATTAGGTACGCAAGACACTAGCCAATGGCCGGATCTGAGACCGGCAGCCTGATCGTCGGGCAATGGAAGGAATGCAAGGAAACTAGCGATATTAACACCCAATAGCGTATCCGTCTCGTCGTGGGTCAGCGCCACCAATCAGTGCGTAAGGATGATGGTTGATCATGATCACTTGGGCATTACCAGGGCCATCCCAGTCTCCTAAAATTTGGAGATCATGCCCTTTTTCAGCTAGCCCTTGACGGGTTTGGTGGCTAAACCGATCCTCCAATTGTAGAACATCAGCACAGGTATGGGGGACTGTCGATTCCATCGGGTTTTGCAGGCTGCGCCAGCGAGGGGCTTCTACTGCTTCTTGAGGCGTCATGCCAAAGTCGATAATGTGGGTTACCAATTGCAGGTTGGTTTGCACTTGCGTATCTGCGCCTGGTGTGCCGCAGATCAGGAACGGCCGACCGTCTTTCAGTACGATCACCGGATTCATCGTATGGCGCACCCGTTTACCCGGCATCAGGCAGTTCGGATGGTTGGCCTCAAGATGCCAGTAGGTCATGCGGTTGTTCAGCAGAATGCCTGTATCGCCAGCTACTAGGCTAGAGCCGAACCCTGACTGGATGCTCTGCAAAACGCAAACCGCATTACCCCATCGATCAGCGACACAGAAACAGGTGGTATCCTCGAACTGCTCCGGTGTTCCGGCTACTACCTCGGTCAGCATCTGACTGGGATCAATACGTTCGGCTTGCTGGGCTGCGTAGGCTTTGGATAACATCCCTTCTAACGGGATATCGACCCAATCCGGATCTGCCACGTACTTCTCCCGGTCAGCGAACGATAGTCGCTTGGCTTCAACCATCAGATGGACACACTCCGCTGTATTACACCCCATCGACTGTAGGTCGAAATGTTCCACAATATTCAGCTCCTGCAACAAGATATGACCGCTAGAGTTGGGTGGCATTTCATAAACATCGTAACCGCGATAAGTGGTATGAATCGGATCCACCCAACTGGCCTGGTAGTCTAACAGATCTTTTTCCGTCAGCAGGCCATCGTATGCCTGGCTGAATGCTACCATCGCCTGCGCGATCTCACCCTGGTAGAAGGTTTCACGCCCCTTGGCAGCAATCTCCTTCAGTGTGCCACCCAGATCTCTCTGGTAGAGTATCTCTCCCGCCTTCAACGGTTGCCCATCATCGGTAAAAATTGCACATGTGTAGGGATCCTCGGCAAAACGCGGATGTTCGCCTCTCAGTGCGTTAGCGAACTTATGGCTGATGGGAAATCCATTCTCACATAGTGAAATCGCCGGATCGAAAACCTGGTCCAGTTTGAGGATACCGTAACGCTGATGCGCCTGCAGCCAACCGTCAACTAATCCAGGGATAGAGACGCTGAGAATCCCTTTCATCGGGATACCTCCCTGCTGAAGATAGAGGTCTCTATTGGCCGCATAAGGGGCCGGACCAGTGGCATTGACACCGGTTATGGTACCGGTTTCTGCCTGGTAGATCAGGATAAATCCATCGCCGCCAACACCGGAACTGTGTGGTTCAACCACCCCCAGGGCTGCTGCTGTCGCGATCGCTGCATCAATGGCGTTGCCACCAGCCATCATGGTTTGGACGCCAGCCTGTGATGCTAAAGGGTGCCCTGAAGTTACCATTCCGTTTCGACCCATAACAGAGGGTCGAAATCCCGAAAATTTAACGCTGTGTGGTGATTGCATCTATATTTCTCTCTTTTTTCATACTGAACGTTCAGTATGATAACACCTTAACATAAAACCTTTGATTCAGATTCAAGCAGGTGAAAGTACCAGCATGTTTACGGGTTGAGACAAAATTGCGTTAGTAAACTTCAAACCGTTTAACCCTCAGCATTTGATTTATCTTCTACCACTGAGCGTAACCACGCCCGCAAAGCTGTTCTGGCGGGTGAGGGCCGCAAGACCCAGCCATCGTTGTGATTCCTGAAACCGGTTTCCCAAAAACAGAGGTCAGCCTGAGGGGCCCAACGGTTCAAGTAGTCTCGGGTGTCTGCCAATCCGATCCGGCCTGATTTCCCTTTTTTCTGGCTCACAACTTCGTGGCAGATAAACTGGGGGCGCGTTCCCAGTCGACTCAACCGCTGAAGGGCAGAGTCACAGTCGGCTGCGGGGTATCCCCAACTTTCAACCACACCATCGTAGTGACCGTAAACAATAAAGGCCCGCCAGAGTTGAGCGATTCGATCATTGTGCAATCCCAGATAGTTGCAGGCAATGCCCCCTCTGGAAAAGCCTGTCAGAATCAAGCAGTCTGGATCTCCACCGTACCGTTGACAAGCCCAATCTACTGCCCATTGGCAATAGTCCAGCGTTCGGGTAGGGTCGTAGTTAGGAGGATCGCCCCACCATCGGCGAATGTTGGCTGTTCCCAATTGGTTTAGATAGGGCAGGCAAAGCCAGATAAAGTCGTAACCCGCCGAGATGCCATAACCGAGTTTGCTATCCTCGAGCAGACCGGAACAATGGTCACCGTACTCATTTTGGTAAGGCCCATTACCTGCGTACTCAATCAGGACAGGATAAAATCGATCTGGACACCAATTCAAGGGCAGATACAGTTGATGGTAAATTGCGGTATCTCGATACTTCGGGATGGTTTGAATCAAACGTTGTCCCGTGTTTCCAACGTCTGCCCCCAGTTCTGCAATTACCCTATCCCTGGAAAGATGGGGTAGGAACAGATCTGGAGAAACAGAACAGATATCTGGAGCTAAGACCATTGGGTATTGCTTGTTAAAACAGTGTTCCATCCATACCAGAGACAAACCGTTCGACTATTCACAGCCTACTTGTGGTATGTCAAAACTTAATTTACTGCAGGCACGGGAAATAAAAGACCCTCATCGGCCAACTCGGTTCGTGACACTACCATTATATGAGAATTTTAAGCAGCGGTCAACACGGAAAAAACGGAGGGAATTGAAAATGATCGATCAGGCTGACTTATTGGTGATTCCTCAATTTACAACCCTACCTTTTTTGTTTTGATATGCCTTTGAACTTCAAATATATTGCTCATATTCAATACCTTTGCTAAATATATAAGAAGTCTCAAGGACAAAAGAGAAGAGAGATGTATCTTACCTAAGGCAGAGGCTTGATTGAAAATAGCGTCAATAGAGATAGGCCCCGGTAAACAGGATAGCCATTTTAATGTTACAGAGGAAACGAACCGATGCCAATAGAGAACTAATAGGGACGGGAATAGGTGATATTCTATCCACTGTCTTTGGTGGTATCATGAGCACTGTCAGCCCTTAGCGCACGGTAGCCAACTACCAATACGGTGGCTCGGAGTTGGCTCTCACGGGTGGAAATCGGTCTCTTTTTCTAGCTATAATGTTGTCCCTAGCACTAAGAGCCATTAATTTAGCTATTTCTCTGAGAATGGCAATTCCGTTACGGAATCAAAGTCAGTATAGACGCAGAGGCAACGAGAATATGCCGGGCGCTTGGAACAATCCCGCCAAAGATCAATGTTTAGGTGCTGATTTGCGTAGTTGAGTAAGGGCCTTTGAAAAAGAGAGGTTTTGAGGTAAAATAACATGTTAGGAATTAGCATATTGTATGAGGTCAATTTCTGATGCGGGCTCAAGGGTTCAACTCAACTTTCCATGGATCTATGGTGAAGATCTGTCACCTGATCTAGCCATTCTATTATGGTGTCCCAATAGTACAAACTCTAAATCTGGATCGTTTGGTTATCGAAGGGACACAGCATACAAATACCTTTGTCACCTACCCAGTTTGCTCCCTTATCCAATTTGCTATTATTACCGGTACTTACCAGACCAACGCTGATGCCTATAAACATCGTAGTAATCGGGATCAGCTGTTACAGCAGAACCTTAGCAGCAATCACGGTCGGGCCCATCCCATAGTAAAGCAGCTCTTTTACGATGGTGGAATTCGGATGCCCTTGATTATTCGTTGCCTAGGTGAAATCAAAGCCAATACCACTGTTGATATCTGGTTAGTGTACCAACCTGGCTCTGACGATCCTATCGATTATGGGATTAGAGGTGCCCGGCTTTATACGGGATTTAAGCCTCCTTGGGAGAACTGGTATTTCGGGGCGACTACAGTAGATTCAATACCACCGCTGCTACTCTGAGCATGGGGATGATAATTTCATCGAGTAGGGATTTTTGCCTCAAGCGACTGACTTTTAGTTGGCGCGTAAATTTGTGAACTTCTAGTCCATAGAGGTTTAATCAGAGAATTCATATGCATAAATTGACTAACCAACAAATTGAGACTTTTCGCCAGCAGGGGTATTTAGGACCATTTGAGGCTATGACACCCGACCAGATGTTGCCAATCCGTCAGCAGATTATCAGCGAAATATTAACCTCGGCCTCTCCATTTAAAGCCGACTCCCAGCAGTCTCGACATCTGGATTGTCGGCTGGTTTTTGACCTCTGTTCTCATCCGGCAATTGTTCAGCGGATGGCCTGTATTTACGGGCCAGATTTACTCCTTTGGCGATCGCACTTTTTAATAAAGAGCCAGGGGCGGCTGAAGTCCCGTGGCACCAAGACCTCCACTACTGGCCGCTTGAGCCGATGATTACTATTTCGGCTTGGCTGGCGATAGATGAAGTCACCGTTGAAAACGCTTGCGTTCAGATTGTCCCCGGAGCACATAAACAGGTAATTCCCCACGTCAAAGCCCCACCGGAAATGCTGTTTCGACAGATGGCCGATCCTAATTATATTTCTACCCAGCCGTTATCGACATGGAACTCCAACCGGGTCAGTTCTTTCTGTTCAATGAACAGACACTTCACCGTTCGGCCGCCAATACCTCGAATTATCGTCGGATCGGTTTGGCAATCCGGGTCACAGTTCCGTTAGTCAAGGTCTACCATCAGCAACTGTTTGAAGGACATAAAGTTATTATCGTTAGTGGTAAAGATCCACTTGGTTTCAATCAAGTGACTCAACCTCCACCATACAGTTAATTTTAGTATTGAAGCAAACTTGGTAGTGAAACAACCTATGCAACCTGCCCCAATTCATGCAGAAGTGGTCTCCCCTCAGAGAGGAGTAATACGTTCAATTGCCTCTGTGATTTGGATCCTAACCCAAATTTTGGCCATTTTAGGGATGGTCTCTTTTTTCCTTCTAGCCGGGACTATTGGGGGAGTCGTAATGTCAGCCTGGGAGTCGGTAAAGGAGGTCGACTTATCTCAACTCGACTATCAACGAGCCGATACGTGGAAGCAACACTTGGAGATCTATTCATCCGTCTGCACCGCTCAGACAGGTGATACAGCCGATTTCCTGTTGCAAAAGATCAATCGGCTGAAATACGAAAAGATACCACCAACTCACGTTAGGAAACAGAGGTGGTCACCAGGTCAGTATTCACTTGCGTTAGATGAAGCTGAACAAAATGGAACCATTGAGATATTTATCCGGGGCTTCCACTATCCAAGAGCAGATCAATCCGCTCGGGACCTAACCCTACAGATCCGAAACGGAAAGATTTCTGCTATCCAAGAATTACGGTCTGGACCGTCAGCCGGGCCAAAAAACATCAGCCGTTTTCGGTTGGAGCCGGAATTGATCAGTGAGATCTACGATCAAGGGGGAGCGGCGCGTGAAATTGTGACACTCAACCAGATGCCAGAGAGCCTGCTGTGGGCTTTTTTAGCTGTTGAGGACAAGCGTTTTTATACCCATTGGGGAATCGATACCATCCGTGTTTTTGGAGCTTTCTTGTATAATCTAAAAACAGGTCAAATGCATGGGGCCAGCACCATCACCATGCAACTCAGTCGCAACATCTATTATGACACCCGTAAACTGTGGCTGAGAAAAGTCAAGGAATCGCTATTGGCAGTTCGAATTGAATCCGATTATTCTAAGGACGAGATCCTTGAGCGCTATCTCAACTTCATCAACCTGGGGCGTTATGGAACACGTGATCTACTCGGCGTGCAGGAAGCGGCTAAAAGCTACTTCGGTAAGCCCGCCTCTGAACTGGAAATCCATGAATGTGCCACGCTTGCTGGCATTCCAAAATCACCCCCTCGGTATTCACCGGTTCGGAATCCACAGAGATGCAAAGTTCGTCGGAACCTCATCCTCAAGTTGATGCGTAATAATAATTTTATTACGCAGGACGAATACCTATCCGCTATTCGACAACCGCTAGAGGTGCAAAAACTAGAGCGGTCTAACCAACAGGTCCGTGCCTATCACTTCTTGGATTATATACATAGTGAATTAAAAACAATTGAGAGTTTAAAAGGACAACTCTATAATCAAGGATTAAAAGCCTATACGACTATCGATATATCGATGCAGCAGGTTGCGAATGTAGCAGTTGGCGAACATTTGAGGGAACTAGACCAAGACAAAACCAAATATCCAGATCTACCCAATTACGATGAAAACAAGCATGCTCCTAATGGGATTGATCCTATAAAGAGCTATTTGCAAGCTGGGCTAATTGCCATTGAGCCACAGACCGGATACATCAAAGCGATGGTGGGTGGTCGTGATTATTATGTGACTAGACAAACGGTCAATTTTTACAATCGCGCTGTGCAGGCTAAAAGACAACCTGGTTCTGCTTTTAAACCCATCGTCCTTGCTGCCATGTTTAGCCAACCTTCGTTAGCAACACCAGCTACGGTACTGACCGATGAGCCCTGGTTCACCGAGGGAAAGCCAGGTGAAAGATGGGCACCTAGAAATTACAGTAAGCGTGGAGTTGGGGTTCACTTTGGCGATGTAACCATTCGAACTATTATTGAAAAATCGATCAATGTAGCTATGGCACGTTTGATGAATGAGACACCATTAGAACTACAGACAGGAGTTGTAGAAGGAATCACCCGAACTCTAAAGTTAGCGAAACAGATGGGGATTACCAGTCCGTTAAGGCCGTTTCCTGCTCTAGCATTGGGCGCTTCAGACCTGACACTACTCGAAATTACCTCCGCCTACGGCTCGTTTGCCAACGAAGGGATTTATGCCAAACCGATTTCGATCCAGTTTGTGGAAAATCGAGCGGGTGAGATTCTGATTGAAAATCAGGTTAGTCGTCATCGAGTACTGGATCAAAATGTCTCCTACCTGGTGACACACCTGTTAGAAGGTGTAATTAAGAATGGCACTGGAAGGCGAGTCAGAACAATGGGTTTAACGCGACCCTCAGCAGGGAAAACGGGAACCACTAATGACTTCACCGATGCGTGGTTTACCGGTTATGTCCCAAACTTATCGGTTGGCGTTTGGGTCGGATTTGACGATCCACAAAAAAGTGCTGATCAGGAGGGTGCCAAAGGTGCTTTGCCAATCTGGGCTAGATTCATGTTGGACGGTCTTCGGGGTGAGGTTCAGGATTTTCGCTTGCCAGCAGGCGTGATTTTCAAGGAAATCGACAAGGAGACTGGCCTATTGGCCTACGAAGGTAAATGCTCTCCAGAGAACATTGTGCGTGAAGCTTTTCTGACAGGCCAAGAACCCAAAGTTTTGTGCAATGCCCACGACTGAGTTTTCTGGAATAGTGCTCAGCTATCGATTTTTTAGCGAGCTAGCCATTAACTACTAATTTAGTAACGATTGGCGAGCCACATCTCAACCATCGATAGTAGTAACACCCCCAGTACTATAAACCACCAAATTTGTTGTTGGCGTTCTACCCGCGAAAGCGAGGATCGGGACGCCATTTCCATTGTTATGGCCTGACCTTCAGCCTTTCTTTGCACAGTAGACAACGCCTCAGGTCCATTAAATATCTGCGGGTTGGCCCTGTTCTCTTTCTCCTCAACTGGCGCTTTTATCATGCTCATAACCTCATCCGGGTCGTAAGACCCCAGATCGGATTCAACCGTATCTAGATTAATAACCCAATATTGGTACTGACTCGTCCGAGCAATCGGATGATCAGGCTTGCCCTGGGCGTTAATGGAGGGCCCATAGATTTGATATATCCCCGGTAATTCTGTCTCAGAGAAGTGAATTGGTGTTCCCATTAATTGAGCACTGATTCGGTGTTCCTTACCAACGGGGTCATAGACAGAAATCGCTCGGTTAACAGCTGTTGTTGCATCTTTCGGAAAAATAGTTGCCAGGTCAAGAACATCGCCAACAGTATAGGAACTGGATTGGTCAGTTGAATAGAGAACTAGATACCGGATTACCGAATGAAGAAACGGCAAGTAAATGGAACGAATGGGGAAATCGGTTCCTTGCCGGTCGAGTCGAGTATTAAGGAAAATCACCCGGCCTAGACCAACAGACTTCTCGATCAGTAGCGGTGTTCCATCCTCAAAACTAGCAACTACTTCCGCCTCAGCATCAGGTAAGCAAGGCGCAACCCAATCAAACTGGATTTGGCTAAAATCGCCTTGGTATTGCTGCTGAAATGAGCGGAATAGCGGATGGTTGAAATCTATTTCAGTTAAGACCATTTCTCCAGCTGCGTCAATCTTGGGGCGGCTCGAAGATGCTAACCTCTGATCGGAGCCGGAATCTTTTGCCCTTGTGGATGTATCTGTTGAACGAGATGCTGACATTACCCCTGATCGTACCAATCTTGGGTTGGTTTGAGGGTAAAACTGGCAGGGATACAGTGAAGCCAAAAGAGAGGCCTTCTGGTCAGAGTTGGGGGGAAATTTATCGCTCGCATCTGTATTACTGCCGGCAATCAATAGCCCACCTCCTTGCTGGACAAAGGTAAGCAATTTAGCCAGGTCTATTGATGTCAATGAGGTACCATGTACAATCATCAAGTCATAAGCAGTCTCTAATGATTGGCCGTTTGGTAGTTGGGTTGAGGCTGTCCAGTTGACGGGCAAGATCTGCTGACCTGCTTGTAGTGCTTTCTGCAGATAAAACATTTCATTGGGACTCTCCGATTCCAGTCCTCGAGCAGAATCTAGGACATGCTTTCGCGGGAATAGTTGAGGGTAAACTTGATGAATTAGATGCAAACGAATCTGACGAATACGTTGAGTACAAAAGTAACGACGATTATCGATCTGCACTGATTGGTCGGTGATCTCAACAAACCCTTTATGCTGTGTCGTGCGCAACCCAGTTGTTGTTGACGCTTCGGTTTGAAACTTAACATCCATAATCTGCTGAGGCTCAACTGTTATCTGCTTACTTTGGGTCTGCCTGTCATCTAAAAAAAGGTTGACCGTTGTCTGTTGCTTAACCTGCCCAAAATTACGAATTCGTGTCAGGACGGTCGTTTTAGTTGAACCAATCGTCTGGGGAACAACTAGGTCAGTAACGGCTAAATTAGGTGAAGCCGATTGATCTGGAGTAGTCAGCAATCTAATTGAAGGAATATTGATGCTTTTCCGACCTGAACTGAGTTGGTCACTTTCATCAATCGTGGCTAAGAGCTGAGACCAACCTACTTTTTGTAGATCGCTAGCTAGCCAGATCTCCTTTTGTCCTTTTGCGTTTTGTAAGAGTTCACCTGCTATCTGCAGACCACTGAGCAAGTTAGTCCCCCGGCAGGTCAGTTGAGCACTATCAACGACGGCCTGAGTTAACTGATGATTTTCATCCAGCAATTTGTCCGGTTTGGCATAATTCGAAACGTGCACCAAGGCTGATTTATCCTGTGAAGTCAATTGATCCAACGCTTCTGAAACTAGCTGTTTCGTCATCGTAAAGGTATTAGACCCGTTGGCAGATGCTCCCATACTATAGGAGCAGTCGAGTACGACCACCACGTTTCGTTGCCGATCAACAGTTTCGAGCACCTGATGGTGTGGCCAAAATGGTCTGGCAAAGGCCACCCCCAGACAACACAAAATTAAAGCTCTCAGTAACAGTAGTAATAACTCCTTAAGCCTGTAACGTTGCTGGTTAGAGTAGGTGGATTTTTGGATAAAACGGGTAGTGCTAAAGATGAACCGCTGAGTTTGGAAACGATTAAGTAAATGAATAATGATCGGCAGA
>Ga0066832_10000802_pt1 | contig 10011 bp, 7 predicted proteins | sample ETNtaG_35_FD_66731 | JGI IMG/M metagenome (GOLD analysis project Ga0066832, IMG submission 66731) | Marine microbial and viral communities from oxygen minimum zone, Eastern Pacific Ocean - ETNP201306PF51B | ecosystem: Environmental > Aquatic > Marine > Oceanic | place: Pacific Ocean: Eastern...
GAAGCGCCCAAGCCAGCTGCAGTCACCTCATTAAGGGGAACATCATCTACACATTTTACACTGTGCTTGTCGAACCGGAGCCCAAATGGATTTTCGATAGCTTTATCTGTCGGGGAACCATCCGCTATTCGGCAACACACTCTTCGAGGAAAAAAGATTTGCGGAGTACTTTACTTATGAGGCGCTGTACCTTCAGCGTTTTGACGGGCCAACATGGAGCGAACCCGTGCCGGTGAGTGAACCGGCTGGTACCCGAATATGAACGAGGATGGGCAGGATGGCATTGGCATCTTCTGTCTGAAAGGCTCTGAACGCAGACATCCGGGCAAAAAGCCGCCACTGGACATTATGTTTGCCACAACCGGCACGCCACACTGACGTTCGTTAAACGGTGAAACCCAATAGCTTTAAGATCCTAACCAGCCTGGCAGTCAAGCCAAGGAGAGTTGTTCGATAAGGATGGTTTGCTGGCGCTGCGATTACAAGTAACGGGTTCCTATAAGGTCCACTTGAGTTACATCCTCGCGTAGTTTCTATGCAGGGCTAACAATCAGCCTATTGTGCTACCTTAGCCTTCATCTGTTGGGCTTATGTAATAAAACGCTTGCCCGTCTGGTTACAGAGGAGTCCATCCCTTCTCAAGTGTAGAAGTCAAGCTATCTTATGAATGGTAGATTAAACAGTAATGTTAATTGTACTAGCCTTTTAGAATAGAGTAATTAACAGAAATATAGAGGAGAATGTTTAGCAATGGAAATTAAACAGGTGGTGGTCACTGGTCAATTGGAGGCCGAACTGAAAACCGATCGCCTAAACACTGAAAATCTCGGACCCAATCAGGTGTTGATCGAAACTGAATACACCTATATCAGTACGGGTACCGAATTGGCTAACTATTCGGGTAAGGAACCCAAAGTTTTTCAACCAGGACAGTGGTGTGCCTACCCCTGGAAGTCTGGTTATGCCAACGTTGGCCGGGTCAGGGCTGTGGGACAGAACGTCAGTCGAGTATCTGCTGGTGATCGGGTTTTCACTTATGGCAACCACACATCGGCACATTGCTACGATAGCCAACGATTGGTCGTGCCTGTCCCCGACAGCATTGATCCGGCTATCGCGGCCGCCTCTCGTATGGCAGGGGTCGCGACAACAGCACCGATTGTCAGCCAGATCCAGAACAATCCCTGGGTGGTTATTTTTGGTTTAGGCATGGTTGGCAATCTAGCAGCTCAAGCTTACACCATTTTAGGCTGCCGTGTCATCGGTGTTGATCCGGTGGCCGAACGGAGGTCTTTAGCCGAACGGTGTGGTATTCCTTACACTGTCGGTGGTGAACCAGACCATGTTCAAGCTGGCATTGAGCAAATTACTAATAGGGAATTGGGGAATATTACCGTTGATGCAGTTGGACACAGCGCAGTGGTTATGCAGGCCCTAAGAGCGACTACTACCTATGGACAACTAGTTATCTTAGGTACGCCGCGCGTTGCGGTTCAAGGTGACCTCACTGAGCTTCTCTCCGAAGTCCATCTGCGTTGGATCACTATGCGAGGGGCACTGGAATGGTGTTTACCCATGTACCCAACGACTCGTAACGCTGAATCGCAATATGGCAAACAACAGATGATTTTCGATTGGTTACGGGCCGGAAAACTGCAGATAGAACCGCTGATTTCCCATCGCTTAAAACCAGAGAAAATTAAAGAGGCCTACGATGGGTTGCTTTATCATCCAGACATCTATACGGGTGTGTTGTTAGATTGGTCGTAAAAGGAGAAACTGACAATGCTATCGTGGTCATTGAGATAATATTGTTGATTAGCTACCTATAAGTAAATTTCATCCTTAGACAATCGCCTATGAGAGTAAGTGCAAGAGGATGGCTTTCATGCTGTGCAGACGGTTTTCGGCTTGACAAAAAACGATTGAGCGCGGATCTGTCAGCAACTCACCCGTAATTTCGTAGTCCCGATGGGCGGCCATACAGTGCATGACCAAAGTTTGGCACTCACCTAATAGGTCGTGATTTAGCTGATAGGGTTGAAATATTTCAATTCGCCGTTTTTTCTCTGCGGCGAAACTCGGATCGGTGAACAACTCCATGTCGATCCAGGTGTCAGTATAAACGATATCACTATCGGCGATCGACTGGTGTAGATCATCAGTAGTAAAATACGTTCCAGCAGATTCCGCCTGTTGATAAAGTTCCGTGTCTTCTACTGACGGGTTATTTTCTGGAGCAACAACCGTTACCTGTAGTCCCACGTGTAGTCCGGCTCGAATTAAGGAGTTGGAGACGTTGTTTGGCATTCCAACGTAGGTCAGCTTGACACCTTCCAAGCGGCCCAGTTTTTCCTTGATGGTCATCAGATCGCCAATCGCCTGGGTGGGATGGTACCGGTTACAGCACCCGTTAATAAGCGGTACCATTGAATGGTCGGACGCAACGACAACACTTTCGTAAGTTAGAAATCTTGCTAAGATCAGATTGGCATATGAAGATAACACCCGGATCTCGTCTCGCAGATCCGCTAAAATGAAATTGGTCGTTTGCCAGTCTAAGTAGATGCTGTGTCCACCGAGTTCGGCCATGCCAATTTCGCCTGCACAGCGGGTGCGCGTGGAGGTTTTTTGAAACAAAAGCGCTAGTGTTTTTCCAGTTAACGCATTGATAAATCGTTGCGGTGAAGTCTTGATCTCGAGAGCCCGGTTAACAGTTTCTAAAACCTCAGACGAAGACCAGTCTTTCAGAGAAACTAGGTGCATAAAAAACCTCCAGTAAAATCTAGTTTTTGCCCATTGGGTGGGAAAAGGCAAATTATACAGATCTGTTCTAGGTGTGTCAACCGAAAATCATAGGACCTCACAGTCTAGAAAAAGTTAGCGTTAAGCCTCTCATCGCTCATATTTGTAGCCGTAACCAACATTCCATGGCCGGCCCCAAACGAGTTAATCATCTCTTTAGGCTTGAAGATATACTCCCAAAATTACACGCACGGAGATTTTAGACCGTGATAACAGCACGCATTTCAACCCCATTTTCACAGGAATCATTCAACGGTTCTAGAGAGGCAATGATCTGCATACCTTACAGGACTAGGTCAGGAGCAGGAAACCCTCCATCCGGTCAACAATTGCATCGACGGGGCGTACATAACCGGTTGGCGTAGACGGGTTGCGGGGGAAGATCAGTTGAAGTGGGTGGATGATCTTATGTGGGCAGTGGATTAGTACAGAAATCAGCAGGCATAGGACGATAACCGGTAGAATTTAGAGTAATCGTTTTTTGGAAAGTTTGTAGGATATCGTTCGATCTATGATACCGAAAGTTCCTATAAAGAACGTTGTTTTTGAACCGCCGGAGTTGCAGCGGATATCGCCTTGTGCTTAAACCGGTTGTCATACGTCTCTGGCTCGGCAAGCAAAAGGCCAAAGGGTACTTCCGCTAGAGGTCTTAAGTCATTTATCTGGTTACTTTCGAGATTCAGCGTTTTCAGTTTAGGGTCTGTTAACACGAAGAAGAGAAATCCGGTATAATGGGCTATGATGGAACTAACACAGGAACAATATCAAGAAATAAAGCCGTCTTGACCCGTCCAAAGAGGACAGGTCAAACTATCGAACCGGAAGGTTCTAAATGAAATTTTGTATGTTGCCGAGCAGGGCTGTCAATGGAGAGGTCTTCCCTCTAGGTTTGGAAATTGGCCTCCAATCTACAGGCGGATGAACCTAGGGGCCAAAACAGGAGTCTTAAATGGCCGATTTGAAGCCTGACCAGCACAGCAAATCATTCCCGTCAGGATAGAAGGCTATTGATTAGATAGCAGATCCGTGAAAGTGCATCCTGATGGAACAGGAGCACTAAAAAAACGGCCAGCAGTCGATTGGAAAGTCAGGAGCAGGGTGGACCACAAAAATCCATCTGCTGGCCCAAGATGCTGGTCGGGCAACAGCTTTTCGACTCTCCCTTGGCCACGGTTATGATGCGCCTGAAGGAGAGGGCTGGTTGAAAGGCATCGATTGCCCTTTGGCTGGCGGCCCAATGATTATGAATCCAGCAGATGAAGGAGATACGACTCGACAGCCGGCTTTAGACTTGATCTTCTCTGCTGCTGTTCCGGCCAAATCGAATCGCCTGGTTGGGAGTCTGACCAAGAGCACGACAAAAAGAGAAATGAAGTGGAAGGATTGTTCAGCAGGCTGAAAGGATTTGGCCGGACCTTCTCTGGCCTGGACCAGCTGGATCGGATGTTTTCTGCTTTCGGGTTCTTGGTGCTGATTGTCGATTCGCTTAGATAGTGTTAACAAGCCCTAGTTGTCTAGCTGATTTTGGCTATCTTCCTGGTAATACAAGGACTTCCATAACGCCCTCTACTGTTTTGACGGGGTTCTCGTACTTTTAGTAAGTATCAGTTCTAACTCATCTTCAAATAACTCTGCAAAAAATTTTCACCTAGAGATCCCTTATTTGTAAAAATCTTCCCCGCTAGGCCTTGACAGAAGGCAACTTACATGCCACTTTAATTTACTCCATGAAGGGGCGTGAATAGGATTCCAGTGAGAGGTAATTAGATAAAGCACCAACCAACCCGAGCTGGCATTATGTCATTCCTGACTAACGTTTTATCCGTCAGTAATAGTGCGAATTTAGTAAGTGTCAAGAATAGAGTGCTTGGGTGGAAATTAAGCCTCAGGCGGCTTTGAACGGTAGCTAGTAATTGTATTTACTGGTCAATGTTAGGATATGATGATAGTTTAGAGGTCGTCAAATAAGTAGCCGAGAAAAGTCGGCTCTGCAGGGAATAATCAATGACCGAAGTACAAATTATGGTCCAGTTACCAGATCAAGTGGAATCAATGGAGCAGTTGGAAGCGGTGATTGATGCCAAGGGACAACAGGTCAAGCCATAACTCTTTGAGCCTCAACTAGTATCTCTGATTCAGTGACAGAAAGCAGCAACCGAGGATGTCGCTGGTCCAGAGTGCAAATCATCATCTGGACAGAATGAGCCGAAAAAGGACGATTATCAGCCAGTCAGAGGAGATGATCAGCCTTTCCATGAGGTTATGGCATGCGTTGACGACGGCCGAGATCTTCACTGAGTCTCAAAGGAAATTTATATCTATCTATACTCCAACAAACAACATGTAGGTACACTACAATCAGTGTAGTAGTTCAGCCAATAACTATTTACCGGTGCCCGAGGCATGGGCATTGATGATCAAGAGCGGTTGGTGATTTTATCCGATGGGGCCAGGTGGGTTAGCCAACTGGCCCCAAGACAGTATCTAAGCGCCAGGCTAATTCTAGATTGGTGGCAGCTGAAAAAACGGCTCTGGCAAACGGTTGACTGGTTGAAGGGACATGGGCTATCGTCCAAAGATAGCCATATGTCTCTATCGGTCTCTGTATAGAAAAAACGATTTAGAGAAGAATTCAATTGTTCGACCCAGATAGTGTATGGCCTTTGATCCGATCCCTTGCAAACTTTTCCATTTTCCCCTAAAATGAGCTTTACACTCCAAATGATCTTGCTTCTTTGATATAACCAATATGTTTGATTCTCTGAAAGTTTCTGCTATCTCTCTTCGTCCGGTTAAATGGGATAAAGCCGCTAACGCCAGCAAAATGGAATCCTTCTTTGTTCAGGCGGCCCAAGGCAAGCCGGATCTCATTCTAACAACAGAAGGGATTCTGGAAGGCTACGTTGTAATGGACGTGATCCAAGAACGCCGAACCCCCGATCAGATGCTAGACCTGGCAGAACCGATCGACGGTCCTTATATTCAACACTTTCAGCGTTTAGCGAAAAGCTTACACACGTGCCTCTGCTTTGGCTTTGCCGAACGAATTGGTACCGATATTTACAATGCAGCCATTTTTATCGATGGTGATGGTCAAATTGTGGGTAAATACCATAAAACCCAATTCGCAGAAGGTACTCACACCTCTTGGAATTTCAACCGAATTGGACAGCAGTTACGCGCCTTTAACACACCTTTGGGACGCGTTGGGATTGTTATCTGTAACGACCGATGGAATCCACTTATCACACGCACCTTGGTTTTGGACGGCGCCAATTTGATTCTTATTCCATCCTACGGGTCTAAAAGCAAAGCCCAAAATCAAACCGTCTTAGCTCGAGCTCGCGAAAATGGGGTCCCAATCGTTGAAGCCAACGTTGGTATGAACTTGATTATTAGCCAAGGTGAAATCGTAGCCTACAAATGGGGAAATGATCAAATTACCACTGCTACGATTGAGGTGCCGAAACCACCATCCGAAGAGAATGCTCGTTTATCGGAGCAGATCTATCTCCAGCAACAACAAATTGAAATGGAGAAGAGATATCACAAAACAATTAATAAAGGCTAAGACAACGGATGAACAACCGACTAAACTTATGTAATAATAGGACTGACGCAGTTGCGCGCTAAATCATGTCTGATGGCAAGGCTAATTCTTGAATAGGGACACCAATGAATCCACCAAAATGCCCAGCCAAAGACTACATTCAGTGGTTCATCGCCTCACCCAAAGTAGCCTCATGTACTGAAGTTACTCGAAGTACAACCGGCCCGATCGCACATGACGCCTACACACGTCTGCTTGGGCAGCTTGAACCCAACCCTGAGGTGTTGTAGCTGGAAGTGGAGAACCTGGTTCAGCTCGATTCGGCTTATCTTGCGGCTGATGATTCGACACCAGGTAAACCTTATGGTTCTCACATTGAGCTGGTCACAGGCCATTGGTCAGCAAAACATCAAGCTGTAGTTGAGGGCATCAATCTGATCACCTGCGCTGGACAGATGGAAATCTCTCAATCCCTGTCGATGGGGGCGTCTTCGACCAAGAGAGTGACGGACTAAGCTAGAATGACCAGTTGCGACAGATGTAACAGCACGAGAGCCTGGTTTTAAGCCAGACTGTCTGCTCTGGGATTCGTGGTACTCGCGACCAGGTAACTTAAAGATGTGGCTTACCTAGGGTTAGTCCTTTTTTGTGGACCTGAAATCCAATTGTCAAGTCAAGCCTGGTGGGAGAGGAAATCGAGCGATTAGAGATGTTGAGTTCCAGCCGCAGGTACAGAGCCAAGGCTGAGAACTCCACGCTTCTTCATCAGTAACGAGAAGATGCCCAGAGTATGGCAAGACATTAACTCCCATCTTAGAGCTAATGCATCAGTGGGGAGAGAAGCATGCTTCGAAAATAAAGGGAATTAGCTAGGGGAATTAACCCCTTATCAGTTTAGACAAGAAAGACGGGATATTGATGTGAAGTCGGATGTGCTATGGTTCTTGTAATTTCATTGCCTATCCGTATTGATTATGCAAATGCAGAGTTAACATAGATATGTAAGGCAAAAATTGAAGTCTAATAAATTAGAGAAATAGACTTTAATATATTAACAGAAAGATTAGGCTTACCCAGATAGGAGTGTAGAAGTAAAGCTTAGTCTCTGTGAGTTATTCGATAGAATGGGAGATGAAGAAAAAGTTAATGGACAGAAGGGAAAGGGTACCAACTAGGGGCCGCTGATGCCCGCCTGATTACCCCGTACACCAGTTATCTTTTGTACAGGTTTCAATAACTGTGCTGTTTCCCAACTGGATTTTCCACGCTATTATGATAACCTTTATGCACGCTGTACCATCGATTGTCTGTGAGAAAATCATCATTGAGCCCATTTTTCCTTCTCTCAAGCACTGGAATTCGAATCGGCGAAAATAACACCAACAGTTTGGATAGTGAAGTGGTCGGCCAAAACTGGACACCCATCTAAGCTTGATTATTCTTCTCCGCATCAGGAGTAAAGATGAGAAAGAAACACATCATTCACAATCCCCAATTCAAGGCCAAAGTTGCCCGACAGGCCATTGAAGGCCGAGAGACAGTTTCAGAGAGAGATAGCGGGAAAGTTAGCAAGGGTAGTCCAAGTTGCATAGCAATAGTTAGTTTGGCAAACACGGAAGAAGTCTAAATACCACGCCCTAACCAAAGATGGGAAAACAGGTAACAAAACACTAACTAGCCATCGTATCTATCCTACCTATGCCAGTATGTGATGAGCAGATTAAAGGGTTTTGGCGCCTTTTGCCATCGCTACCGTAATCGTGGTCAGCGTTTAGCACTAGGTTTCAATTTAATTACTTCTATCTCCAATCTTGAATTTAACCTCAAACCCTAACTTTTGTCAGAGGTCTCAATCACTTCCATCCAAACGCCAGGAACAAATCCGGGGTATTTCCCTTCACTAAAAGCGGGATAGTAGATACTCTCCCCATTAAAATCGTGTACCGTTTCACCACCTTGACCATCTGGGATATGTACCCGACAGGTATGTTGCCGCTGTTTGTATTCTTGTGTTAAGGTTGGCGTTCCCGGTTCCACACGATAATATGCTAGTGCAGATTCATCTACCTCAACACCAAGGCCCGGCGACTCTGGCACCGAGATCATGCCCTCGGATACTTCCAGTCGATCCGCCAACAGATGGTGTTCCCATAATTCGTGGCAGGTGATCGCGGGTAATTGCGCATGTGTTAAAATCGCGCCTAAATGCATGGTGTAGGCAGTGGTAATCCCTGTCCCAACCATTTGTAACCAGAAAGGCTTATCAAACGAGGCGCATAAGGCACCTATACGTCTGAGCCCCGAAGCTGCACCACCAACGACAAAACCACCACAGATTCGGGCGTGCAAGCAATCCTCATTGAAATGCTCAACAATCGGGTTGGAGGTAGCCTCTTGTAATCTTCCAGCCCCTTCTAGATCGGTACCGAGATAGAAGGGACTTTCGTAGTAAGCAACATTAGGATGCTTGTCCAGTTCCTGCAAGACGGGTATGGCACCGTCAGCCGTGCGTAGGAACCCATTAAAATCTATATCGAACTTGTAGCTGTCCGTTGCTGCATTTCCAGCCTGTTGAACCTGGTCAAAAATATCCCGCCACGGACGTGCTTTCAACTTAATCGAGGTGTAACCGCGTTTGATCGACTCTTTGACTTCTTCCACCCAGTCCTCTGGTGGCATGTCGATATCCCACCATGAAATCGGACACCGGTCACGAACTTTGGTTCCCAATAATTGATAAGCAGGAACATCAAAAGACTTTCCAACAGCATCAAAGAGAGACATTTGGATGCCAGTTCCGATGCCATCGTCCTGTAGAATTGCTAGTGGGTTCTGACCGACAACACGCTCGATGTTATTCGACTCATCCGATAGGTTTTCGCCATAACCAACAATGCCGTTATCCAATTCGGTGCGGTAGACACACACCCGCTCGCTATGAGTTAGCGCCCGGTGCATATGTCTACTGACATGATCACAATAAAATGGAATGTTCAGGGTATAGGTTTCAACTGATTTAATTTTCATAACGGAAGATTCTCCAGTGTTTTCCTGGCAAACATGCCCTCAGCTTAGCTGGGGATTGGTTGAGTAGCGGAAGTATGAGTGGATACTCCCGCTACAATAAAGTTAAACGGCTAGCCGATAAATGCCTTATTTCCAAACCCTCTTAAATCTTCTCAGGTTCGCTTTTTACAGACCATGCCATATTATAGGGGACGCGCTACCAGTTGTCAATCAGGCTAAATTACGGGTATTTATTGTAGATGGTGATAATGGTACAAACGAAGACATATAGCAAAGGCGGCAAAAGAAAATGGATGTTAAGGTTTTCCATTGCTTGGGTTATTATTCATTTGTCTCTGTCGTTAGGCTCGTCCTTCTGTTGTCCCTTTCTTTGCTCATCTACCAGGGAAGCCCAAGCCCGCAGGACCTAAACAATCCCTTGTGTTTCCACACTTGGCAACTAATTCTAACAAAAGTGATTGTTTTCGCTGACCTCCTCCAGAAAAATGTTGGTAGAAAGATTGGCAGTGGACGGTATACCAGTGGGCTTTTTTCCTTTTGTCAGCTTTTTTAAGAAGACTTCTATCAGGTTGGCTTCTTTAGATCCTATTGAGCGGGCTGGTCGGTTTTATTGCTATTTCGCATCGTTA
>Ga0066832_10000813_pt1 | contig 9970 bp, 8 predicted proteins | sample ETNtaG_35_FD_66731 | JGI IMG/M metagenome (GOLD analysis project Ga0066832, IMG submission 66731) | Marine microbial and viral communities from oxygen minimum zone, Eastern Pacific Ocean - ETNP201306PF51B | ecosystem: Environmental > Aquatic > Marine > Oceanic | place: Pacific Ocean: Eastern...
GAGTTTCTCGGTCCGGATGCGGTATCCATCGTGCCGCCGCATCAGTTGAGCTGGACCGTCAACGGCGCGCCCACCCTTCCCGAGGTGGTGGAACAAACCGCCTGGCGGAAGAAGAAGGACGCGAACGAACTCTGCCTGCTCAGCCTGGAAGAAGCCGCTGAGGCGATGGTGCAGGAGCCAGTGCTCGCGGTGTGGGATGGCAACGGCGCGATGTATGTCGCGGAGATGCGCAGCTACATGCAGAATGCCTCCGGCGACGGAACCAAGACCCTGAAGAACGGACGGGTCAAGCGCCTGGTCGATGAAGACGGCGACGGCATCATGGACCGGGCCACCGTATTCGTGGACGGCCTGAACCTGCCCCGCATGATCCTTCCGCTCGACGATCGCATCGCGGTGGTGGAAACCGATCACACCGCGGGGTGGTCGTATCGCGACACGGACGGCGACGGGGTGGCGGACGAGAAGAAGTTGCTGTTCGAAGGGCGGCCCGGCAGCCTCAAAACCTCGGTTGAACATCAGAACAGTGGACTCATCTGGAACCTGGATAACTGGATCTACACGAGCTACGGCCACGAGCGATTCCGATTCACCACCGGCGCCTGGGAAAAAGAATCCATGGTGCACCACTGGGCGCAGTGGGGCCTGGACCGGGAGTTCCAAATAGTGAATGACCGCTGGCGGTATTGAAACTCTATTGCGGTTGCCAAATCGAATTGGTGTTCGTTAGCCAATTCAGATATTAAATCCTGATTATTCTTCCAATCTAATTCTCTTTTTTAGCTGCCCCTAAGAAGCCACTGTCAAGTATCATGTGCTTGGCATGTGACCTGGCTACATGACCGCCTGTTTTATTTCTAGCGTCTCTTTTAAATACCCAAGCTGTCATTAAGTAATTGCTAGGCGTGAGCGATAAGAGCTCACACCTGGTTGATTCACATACGTGATGTATGTTCATATTAGACCACGAATGATTGTTTTAATTCTTGTTGCAACTTGTCTAGCCTGATTTTTCCTTTTCCCTTTTGAACCCAGTGTTCCATAACTTTAAGTATAGAATCATAATCATATGCTTCCTTACTCTGAGCTACGTATGCAATCGTGTGCTGGATGGTTTCTATCTGAGAGTCAATGGTTAAAACCTTACCATGAAGTATGTGTCCTAACAGCTTCCGTTGCAATGGGACTAGTTTTTCTAGGTAGTCTAAGGTACATTTTTTGTCCAGTATACTTAAATTCATTGAAAATCTCTCCTTATTGAGGTTATAAGTTATGTTCTTTTTTCAATCGTCTTTTTTCACTTTGTCGGTTATAAGCTTTCTTTGAACGAAAGCGTTTTTCTGGTGGTGCCATCGGGTGTCGAATTCCATCTGATACTCGGCTTTTGCCCAGGTTTTTAACTTGGTGGAATTTGCGTCTTTTCATAGCGTCTTGTAAAATGCCAATCTCTTCTTTATGCTGAAATCTGACGGTTTAATTAGTCTCTTACTTTAATGCGCTTATGTGGCCTCAATTGCGCTCGATAAAGAAAAAATAGTCATGCTGGATCAATCTCAATTTGACCAGTTTGTACGATAAGCTAAAGGTCAGGTCAGGTCCCGCAGCCTGCGACCATTAGTTTTCTCCACCGGTTCTTATACTCCCTACACCTCGTAATGAGCTAAGAGGCTAGGCAATTGGAGTTCATCAGATTAACAAAGTACTAAAGGGTTTCAGTTTTATCATCTGACACCCAGAGGGAAAGATGGAAGGCCAAAAGCAGTCATGATCAAGCAGGGTCGAGATTCAACCATTGCCTGCTCTTCAAAACCGCGCAGTAAATTCTAATCAATAAAAAAAGATTTGTTGGAGGGGCTGCAATTTAAGGCCAAAGGTTTCATTAACCATAGTGCGGGGAATATAAAAAAAACCATACCCGGAGATCAAAAAAGCCTGACAAAATCATTGAGTGCTCTTGTTGATCAAGGTGACATGGTCTTTTTCGCCGCCATATTAGGGTGGCCCCACTGATTGAGCGAGTTTAAAGAACCTTTGGCCGTTGATGACATCCTTCACTGACGCTGGCGATTCCGGCCGGGCAGAAACAATAGAACAGGTCTTAACCTCTGCTCCAGCGGCGGCCAGTCCAATTTTTCATTGGTAAGGGGGAAGCTAATGAACACGTTTTAAGGCTGATGGCCGAACGTACAGATGGATTCTATTTTATGCCTAGGATACACCTCCCAACTCAGCAAAATTTACCGCCAGTTTACACCGCTGCTGGAGGCAATATATCTGATTCGCTTTGCCATACAAGCGAAGTCCAGAGATGTTGTCAGTATGGCAGCCGATATCAATTACATTGGTGGCCAACAAGAAGTCTCAACCCGGCTTAAATTAAAACCACAGACAGTAAAACAACAATTTATGTTAAGGTCTGCAGTGCACCACGAAATTGATGTTTTCATTTGTGCCAGATAACAAACTGATTGCAATCTCAGGTGAAAGGTGAAAACAGTTTGAAGAGCCGGGAAAAAACAATATAATGAACCAACTCCAAGCTGTTAGATGTTTCAGCCACCAAGTTGGTGGCCTGAGAGAGAAAGTATTGTTAACTGTCAGTCAACAGATGTAAGCTAAACGGCAGGGATTGGGCGCCTACACAAAAGAAAATATCGAGCTAATCAATCTGCCAGACACCGTTTAGCAATCTTCCGGCAACTGTTGCCGAAAGAGTTTAAATAGTAGACCATTAGAGGACAAATGGTGAAGACCCTCTTTGCACCGCTTGGGCTTTCCTACGGCTCACTCTTTTCCGCTGTCGCATTAACCCAGCCGGATCGGGTCATCGTGGTCAGTAGTCGGCAGGCCAGTCAAAATTTAACCCTGGTGGTGGAAGCATTGGCGGCAATTGATTGCCATTGTCCGATCGAACTCCACACGCTATCGGACCCCTTCACCGGTTTTCTGGAAGGTCGGCAACTGGCTAAGAAGCTAGCCCAAAAAGAGGCAACTGAGCATAACATCGTCTGCCTCACTGGAGGCACCACTGCTCTGCAGGACGCCATTAAAACCATTGCCATTTTTACCCGGGCTGATGAAATGGCCGTAATTGATCGTCGTCAAATAGAGGAACAGAGAGCCAATCCTTTTATTGTGGGTGAGATGGTCAAAATTCCAAAACTTGATCTGGTACTTGAAAGATGATTGCTTGTCGACCCAAAACAGACCGCTACAAATACACGATTTTTAAAAATCAGGTCGAGCAGGAAATTAAAGAACAGGCCAGTGCCAGGTTAGAGTGGCTGGTCAAAAAGCCAGACCGATATCTGATCCTCGCTAGGGATAACACCACACAGGGCCAACTCATTAATTTCATCGAGGCAGAAAATCGTGTTCTGCTGGTCAGGGGGGCCGCAAACGATGACAGAACGGCTTGCCGGCTGGCAGGCCAGCGGGCTTGCTTGCAAAAGCAGCTGATACCAGTCAACGTTAACCTTGGTCCGGCCTGGCATCTCGAGACAATTTATTATACTATCGCCGATCATGTTAGTGTAGCGCGCGAGGAGATAAAAGATAAGATTAAGCACTCACCACCAATGGTGTTCTTTTTCGATCTTAATACGACTCCTTCGCCAGATTCGCTTCGTGACTTACAGCAGTTCTTCACCCAGGTTAGGAACGGTCACAAATTCGTCGTTTTTCATAATAACCCGGATTTGGTATTAGACGGCCAAAGACTCGACTTCCAGCCAGCCCTGGGGTGGATTGCTGACCATGAACCCTCACGGCTGACATCGGCCCTCTGCTTGGCCAGTGAACAACAAATTCTAGACTTCGTGGCTAATCTTAATATGTGTGGTCGTGATCATCTCAATCGTTTCAAGATCATTGAAGCACTGACTACAGCTAGTTTCGAGAAGGGCGAAAAGACAATAAAGTGGTTTGAAAGGGAGGAAATCTCAGTCGCGACAGAGGGCCAACTTCAAGATAAACTCCGGTCTTTTTGCCGTATGGAAGGCTTGGCTAGTGGGCAGAAGAAGCAAATAGATGATTTCTTGGAGCGTTAGAGGTGTACTATACTATTGAGAACCTTCAGCAAGAATACTACCAGAGACAAAAAATCTACGGCCGAAACCTGGTCGAGTCGGATGATAGCTATATGACCGATTTGTTTCCCACTCTGTTTCGCTTTCTGGCTATTAATCCTCAAAACTGTAATCGACCAAAAATCGATTTGCTTTTTACACTGGTTGGATTTGCCGATGAGGTCAGCCTGTTAGCCACCTGTCTACTGAAGCCCAAAAAAGTGATACTTGTTCATAGCTCGATGAGTCAATTGAATGCTTACCGCATTGAGGCCGCTGTTCTTGACGCTTTTGCGGACCTGGAAGATTTAGCCTCTGAGCCGACACCGGAGATTGATTTTCTATTATTGGAGGAGTTAACTGCCGACAAGATTGTTGCAGCCTTTAAGCAAAGATGGGAAAAACTGGATGATGAAGGCCATAATATGGGACAGGTGGCCATTGATCTGACCGGTGGAACCAGTGTAATGAGTGTGAGCGGGCTAATGGCGATGCGTGAGCGTGGAGTAGAAAATCAATATTATCTAGATTTTGAATCTAATCAAGATACCAATCTGCCGATACCTGGAACCAATAGATTAACGTCATTAATTTTTAACCAAAACTAAAAAAACAGCTCAGAATTCTGGAGGTAAAGCAAGTGCCTAGCCTGGATCTGAATCTCCAAACGGTTAGCCCGATGTTCCTGCATGGGGCCCATAATGATAAAGATGCCCCCCCGCAGCTCCGAGAGCCGGCCTTCAAAGCTTTGTTTCGTTATTGGTGGCGGGCGGTTACGGCTCACCAGAACCCTAGAGATCAAGAGGGGGAACTGTTCGGCCAAACCGATAGCCGGTCACCGTTGCTAATTCGGATTGTTGGTAACCGTAACAATCTGGAAACTTTAACCGCTTATCCTTTGCCGCATAAGCGGAACTTTTCAAAACGCGCCTTCGGCACAGATCAAGAATTTAGACTTCGACTAACGGCATCCAATCTGGAATTATACCAAAACATTGCCAACCTCAGTTTTCTGCTTGGTGGTGTTGGCAACCGCTCGCGGCGCGGGTTTGGTTCGATTTGCGATACCAGCTGGCAGTTCGATGATGTCGAGGCAGTCCGAAAGAGTATTTTGAACACGCTGAATGCAATCACGGAAGATCAGTATACTGATAATGGGGAAGCCATCGAATCGAAGCGGACGACGTTCCCCGACTATCCGACAATCAAAAAGATATATTGGGGCCAGCTGACAGATAATGTCGACAACCTGCTCACCAGGATTGGCCAGGCTACACATAATCACGACAGTGATGATATCGGTTCAGCCAATCCGCGACACAGTTCTCCGATCCATGTCCGGATTCAGAAGGTTGGGCGGAATTGTCTACCTATTTGTTCCCTGCTGAGTTCAGCGAGCAAACGAAACTTCAGCCTGGAGAAACAACAGGCCTTCATCGACAGCATTATAGGTAGAGGAGGATCGGATGACTGAGCAGATGCTGATTTTCACTTTAGGACCCGTACAAGGTTTTATCGCCACCGCCCGAAAAACAGAAGATCTCTGGCTGGGTAGTTACCTGCTGTCCTACTTCTGCGCTACAGCCATCCAACAAGTTTACGATCAATCAAGCATCCGCCTCATTTTTCCGGCCATTGGCAATCAAGACCCTTTTGACTTCTGGCGCCGGCAAGGAATCACGACCGCCTCTTTTCCCAACCGATTCTTGGCCCTCAGTACCGAGCAGGACCCGCAAGAGAATCTGTTACTGTTGCAGCAGGCGGAATCGGCCGTTGGGACAGAATTCGCCAACATGGCGGATCAGGCCTTTAATTTTTTCCAGCAGGCCTTAGGACAAAATTGGCGCTGGGACAGTGGAGCAGCGCGGCAGATCCTGGAACGGCAGGTGGCAAACTTTCTGCAGATTTACTGGGTTGTTTCGCCTTGGGCGGAACAGGAAAACTACCAGACAAATTACGCCATGGCCGAAAAACGGTTGGCGGCGGTGAAAAACTGCCGGCCCTTTGAGCAAACGGAAGAAGGTGGTCGCAAGTGTTCCCTCTGTGGAGAGCGGCAGATCCTGACGGAAATGGACACTTGGCAACAGTTCCTGCGCAGACGTCCCAAATATATTCGACCGAACGAAGGTCTGTGCGCCGTTTGCCTGACTAAGCGGGTGGCCGGGGAATACAAGGGTTATTTGGGGCAACAGCAAGCCGAGGTCTCTAATCTGACTTTCCCTTCCACGGCTGAAGTTGCTACCGCTAATTTCAAAGCGGAGATTGCTGAAAACAGCGAAAAGGCAGAGATTTATACCCGCTTTGTCGATGCCGTCAACCAGCTTCAACCGGAAGAAAAGGTCAGTCCTGTACCTAAGCTGCAGTCGCAAATGGAGGCCAATATTGATGGGCGTTGGCTTTTTGAGGAATCGCTAGATCCGTCAGTCTGGAAGAGGGAGAGCGGACTTGATCTGGATCCGGCACAGATGCTTAACTGTCAACTAGAGCAGCGCAGGTTAATCGACAAAGTTGGCTTTCCGCCCAGCGCTTATTATGCCATCGTCCAGATTGATGGTGACAACATGGGCTCTTGGGTTGGAGCCTGCCCAAATGCCTCATCCCATCAAGACATCAGCCAGAAACTGGTCGACTATTCTAGCCAGGTTCAGCAGTTAGTAGAAGTAGCTCAGCTGGGCAAACTGGTCTACGCAGGTGGTGATGACGTCCTGGCTCTGGTTAACCTGAATGATCTGCTGTGGGTGCTGAACGACCTGCGCTTAAAGTTCCCTTCCTTAAATGACAGTGCCAACCCGTCTTCATCGGCATCGGCCGGTGTTTGTATTGCCCACCATAAAACGCCGCTGGGCGACGCTATCGATCAGGCGCGGAAAATGGAGCAAGCGGCCAAAGGGGTGGAAGGCAAGAATGCCCTCGGCATTTCACTGCTAAAACATTCGGGCAATCTGGCCCAAACGGTTCTGAAATGGTCTTATCCTAATCCGGAGCTGAATCTGATTGAAATCTCCGATAATCTGATACAAGTTCTGAACAGTAATAATGTTTCAAAAAAGTTTATTTACAGTTTTCGAACCCTGTTCGATAGGTTTGATCAACAGAACCAGCTGGATGATTCATTAATTGACCTGGTTCAGGCCGAGTTTCAACGTCTGTTGTTGCGAGCCAGTCCGGCGGGGCAACAGGAAATGGTTGAATTGAAAACAGCGGATCTCAAACATCTAATGCAGATTACGGAATTCTCCAATTTCCTGAATTATCTAGAAATCATCAACTTTATCGCCCGGGAGACTAAAAAATGAGACTCTTCCTGAGACCAAATGATGGGCTCTTTTTTCGAGATGGCCGACCTTTTAGTAGTGGCCAGCAAACGGAAGGTTATTCCATTTTTCCTCCTTTACCTTCTACTCTGATGGGAGCAATTCGTTCTGCCTACATCGCTCAGGAAGGGGGGTTAATCGATTTTTTGGACGGAAAGATGGAACCGGCAATCGGAACACATACCTCCATGCAAAAGGCCAGCCTTCAACTGAGAGGTGTTTTCGTGGGCCAGTCCGGTGCAATCGATTCAGTTAAGTCCGGTCAGGATGAAGTTTATTACCCTGTTCCCAGAGATTTGGTAGCGGCCAAGAATTCAGCTGATACCAGACTCTTTCCGCTAAGTGTGGGCAAATCCGATTTTTATTCCAATTCCAGACTGGAAAATCCACTGACTTACCAGGGGGACGAAGTTGTAGTTTCACCAACAGGCTGGTTGGTTCAATCCCAGCTAAGGCAGTTTTTACTGGGGCCGAGCAGTGACCTGACTTACCTGAAACCCGATTTCATTATTGATGAACCAAAGATCGGGATCAAAAGGGATACTGCAACCAATACGGCTGAAGAAGGAATGTTGTATCGGCTGGCTATGAAGCGGTTTAAAACTACAGACTATGGCTTAGTTGTAGACCTGTCAGGAATCGATCAATTAGCTCAGGAGGGCTTGTTACGCCTGGGTGGAGAAGGGAAAACATGCATCCGACAACCCTTTGACATGCGAACAAACCCACTGGGCGACCCAGACCTGAAACGGCTAAGTGAACGGGTTCAGGAAAGCCGATCATTTAAACTGTATCTGGCCACACCTGCAATTTTTGAACAAGGATGGCGGCCTAAATGCCTGGGCCAAGACGGTATCTGGAAGATAATTACCAACGCCGGTGCCGGTCTGCAATTGCAATTAATCACCGCCGCTGTAGGAAATTACATCACGGCCGGCGGTTGGAGTATTGAAGGAGGACGGGCAAAAACTGCCTATCGGGCGGTCCCGGCCGGTAGCGTGTACTACTTCAAATTGCTAGAAGATACTTGTGCAACGAGTCTAGTTGATCATTTTCATAACCAAAACCGAAGTGACCTGAGACGGCAGGCAGGATTTGGTTTAACCTATGTTGGAATTACTGACTGACCAAGAATTCCAGATATGAACAGAGGCGGCCAAGTTACAAGTATAGTGGTAGAGGATGTAGGAGCAATAGAAACCCAATTAGAATGCCTGGCAAACCCGGAAAAATAAGAGGAAAAACAGATGTACCAGTTAGCTAAACCGCTTTTTTTGATTGTTGAAACCCCGCTTCATGCCGGTAGCGGAACCGATTTGGGGATCGTCGATTTACCCATCCAGCGTGAAGGGCACACCAATTTCCCTAAGATTGAGGCCTCCAGCCTAAAAGGATCCATGCGGGGAGTTTTTGTCAGCCAGCCCAAATCAGACCAAATTGAGGCGATGTGGAATATTGACCCTCAATCGGACGACTACACACAAAAAGCCATCAATCTGGCCTTTGGGCCCGATACCGGTGGTGATCATGCCGCGGCGCTGGGTTTTACTGATGCCCGCCTGTTACTGTTTCCAGTTAAGTCAGTGCGAGGTGTTTTCGCCTGGATTACCTGCCCGGCCGTTTTGTCCAAATTTAAGCAGGATCTTTCTATTTGTCAAGCCAATCTGGGCTTACCGGATTTGCCGGATAAAAGAGACCGGGTACCAGCAGATTGTGATCTGATGGTGGATAGCAACAAGGTTGTTTTAGAAGAATATACTTTTGGTGTGCAAAAATCTGACGAATGTACACAATTGGCTGAATGGATAGCTGAACATGTGATGCCGGGGGACGATACTTATGCCTATTGGCGGGAGAAAGTCAAAAAGAGTCTGATCGTGTTGTCAGACAACGATTTTCAGGATTTCGTTACCCAGTCGACGGAAGTAATTGCCCGAATAAAAATTAATCAGCAAACCGGCACTGTTCAGGAAGGGGCATTATGGTACGAAGAATATTTGCCGTCCGAATCTATCCTATATTCGTTGGCTCTGACATCACCGGTTTTTGTCAAAGGAGAAACAGAAAAAGGAATTTTTGCTCACAATGAGATGGATGACCGATGCGAAGCCAGAAAAGTGATGGACTTCTTTGAAGATGGATTACCCGGGATCATACAGATTGGAGGTAATGCCTCGACCGGTAAAGGGTTAGTGCGAACCCATATCCCAGAAAATGGTGGAGGTGGCGGAAATGAATGAAGACAGCATGAGCGGAATTGAGCAAGGACGAGCCAGTTATGCCTATAACCAGGTTTCTAGTGTTTGCCATCAAAGCGAAAGCCTGCAAAAGAAATATAAATCATATGCCAAGAAACTACCAATATTGATAAAGACCAACGGGCTGGGGCAGGCCTTGGTTTTTACACAAACCAAAGGTAGCAAAGAACTATACCTGCAGATTGGTGAGTGGCTACAAAAGCGTGAATTGATTATCGAAGAGTTGGATATAACAGGTCAGGTGGTGGGTATGAATTCTTTTAAATACCGGCAAACAACCACTGAAGTGTTGGCTTTGATGAACTGGGTCCGTCGTTTCGTTGATGGGTTG